>SWCC01004482.1_pt1 | contig 36302 bp, 25 predicted proteins | sample 4692971 | NCBI WGS metagenome assembly SWCC01 (sample SAMN10267277, study PRJNA491770) | bioreactor metagenome | isolation source: DHS bioreactor inoculated with subseafloor sediment | place: Japan: off Shimokita Peninsula | collected 2006-08 | reverse complement strand
ACCAAATACTAATGAATGAGACAGAATTAAGTTGACGCGTATGCCTGTCAGGGCTGAATGCATTGGTCGGTTGGTCGCTAGTCGGATGGTCTTCAGTCTCTTCATTCGCCCCCTCTCGCTAAAGTCTCACAGTCCCTTAGTCTCTGAGTCTCCAAAGTCGCCTTGCTACCTTAAAACCACCCTGGCACTCACCGGCTGATGATCCGATTCTTTGAAGCCGGTAACGATGGTTTGCACGGAAATAGGCTCTATGTTGGGTGAGATTACAAAAAAATCAATCAACGTTGTGCGTGTAATTCCTTCGGTGTATGGGATATTTACATCACGGTTTGTGCTGTGCAAAGGATCATAAACAAATTTCCACCCTTCAGGTAAAAAATCATTGGGGATGGGTGGATCAATAACTTTGGGCAGGTAATTGGGCATTAACAAAGTAGTATCAAAAGTTGTTGGATTTTGATTCCAGTCGCCACCAATCATTACGTAATTTCCTTTGGCAAATTCCTCTTCCATCACACTTTTAAGCTGTGCAAGTTCGGTTTTGCGGATTTCTGCCGCATCACTGAAGGCTGAATTGTGTGTGTTTATCAGCACAAGATCATTGCCGTGTTCCGTCCTGAACCTTGTAATCAGAAAGCAACGCTTCAACATAAAAAGGCTCATGGGCCAGGAGTATCCGCTGTTGAAAGCCATCCTTGCTGCCGATTCCGGAACTGCCCGGCTCAGGGTCAGCAATCCTGCCCGCACTTTTCCCATGGGATTGGTTACTGGCATGGGTACCCATGCTTTATAATTCAAAGCAAAGCAGGATTTATATTCAGGGAAATTTTCTGTAATCAGGTCAAATTGATTAGAATACCAACTTCGTCGGGAAAAAGTGTCTACTTCCTGTAAAATTATGAAATCACTTTGCTCAAAATCATGGAGACGCTCAATAACCCCGTCTTCATATTTTTGAAGTTGCAACTCCGTTGGCCGGGCCATGGTTCCCCCTTCATAAAAGAAATCCATCTCCGCCCCCAAGCCGCAATAGCCAATATTGTAGGTTGTAAGTGTAATGGTATCGCCAATTGCAGTGGCTTCTCCCTGGATGGCAATAGCTAAGTTTGCTTCGGGTTTAAATTCATAGATGGTTTGCCAGGTGAGAAAACCCGCGGCAAAAAGAAAAATTGTTATGAAAAATAGAATAAATCCGCGCCATACTTTTCTGATGTTCGACATTGATTTCATTGTTTCATATTTTACACAAACCTACGTTAATTGGGATAAATTTCAAAGGATAACTTTTATTCTGCCTAAAATATGCATAATATTGATTTTGATGATCTGAGGCAAGATCCTTGTCAGCTATTCAAAAAGCTGTTATTTTTTAGGATATGCTTGCGCTCACCGTTCACTCAAAATTGCACCAAAACAAAAAATGAGTAATTTTACCGTCAAATAACGGATTCGTACAGTAAATTATACTTGCCCATGCCTATTCTTGGATCTATCATCAAAAGTGCCATTGAATTTCCCGGTAAAATCCCTTTTACGAAAATCAGGCACCTATCGCCTGAAAAGCAACAAAAGGCAACCCTCAGAAAACTACTGCGTGAGGCTCAATATACTTCGTTTGGTGAAGCTTATGAATTCAGTAATATGCTAAGGCAGAAGGATTTTGTATCTGCCTTCCGTGAAAAGGTGCCCTTGCACGATTACAATGCCATTCATCAAAAGTGGTGGTACCGCACCCTGAATGGTGAAGCATTCGTAAGCTGGCCGGGCAAGGTAAAATATTTTGCCCTGAGTTCGGGCACCAGCGAGGCGTCGAGCAAATACATCCCGGTAACGGCTGATATGTTAAAAGCCATCAAGCGCACCAGCATCCGGCAGATTTTTTCGCTGGCCCGTTATAATTTTCCCCGCGATTTTTACGAACGTGGCATATTGATGTTGGGAGGAAGTACCCACCTTCAGTTTAACGGCACCTACTACGAGGGCGATCTTTCCGGAATAACTGCAGGAAATATTCCTTTCTGGTTTCAGCACTTTTATAAACCCGGCAAACGTATCTCAAAAGAGCGCGACTGGTCCACCAAACTTGATGAAATCATTAAAAATGCGAAAGATTGGGATATTGGCGTAATCGTGGGCGTACCCGCGTGGTTGCAAATATTGATGGAGCGCATCATTAAACATTACAATGTGCAAACCATTCACGATATCTGGCCAAATTTGTCGATTTATGTGCATGGAGGGGTTTCATTTTCGCCCTATGCCAAAACATTTGAGAAACTGTTGGCCAAGCCCATTACCTACATTGAAACCTATCTGGCTTCGGAAGGTTTTTTGGCTTATCAAACAAGGCCAAATACCACTTCTATGCAGCTGGTGTTGGATAACGGCCTCTTTTTTGAGTTTATCCCGTTTAATGAAGAGAACTTTGATGACGAGGGCCATTACTTTCCCGATGCTGAAACCCTCACCATTGATCAGGTGGAGGAGGGTAAAGAATACGCTGTGCTGATTTCCTCCTGTGCAGGCGCCTGGCGCTATCTTATTGGCGATACCATAAAGTTCACCTCCAAAGCCTTTTCGGAAATTGTAATTACCGGTCGGACCAAACATTTTCTTAACCTTTGCGGGGAGCACCTTTCGCAGGAAAATATGAACAGGGCAATCCAACTGGTTGAGGAACAAATGAATATCGCCTTCCCCGAATTTACCGTAGCCGGAATTAAACACGACAGTATGTTTGCCCACAAATGGTATCTGGGAACACCCAATGATTGCAGTGCAATGGATGTTAAGGCCATTCGTGACCGTATTGATCAGAATCTCAAAGATTTGAACGATGACTATCGTGTTGAACGGATCGCAGCCATACGTGATGTAAAGGTTGAGGTTTTGCCCCTGGAGTTGTTCTATGATTTTATGAGAAAATTGGGCAAAGAAGGTGGGCAGAATAAGTTCCCGAGGGTGATTAAAAATGAAAAACTAAACGATTGGGAACAATTCCTGGATGAAAACTTCAGAAATAAGTCATAAAAAGGTCTCGCTGAACTGTAGTTGTGGAGAATGGTGTTTAATTGAGCAATCCCGCAATGGTTCGGAGTCAATTCTTGCCTGGTTTTTAAATCTCACTTAAAACAAACGATGCACCCTCTATATGAAGGCATGATTCTTGGGTTTACGCTGGCAGTGATGCTCGGCCCGGCCATGTTCACGCTCATTCAAACCAGCATTCACAGGGGAATGTATAGGGGCGTTCTGCTTGCGGGAGGTATTTTTCTAAGCGATCTTGCCCTGGTTTTTCTTTGCTTTATGGGGGCTGTTCAGGTATTTGGAAATGACAGGAATTACCTGATGTTTGGAATCATTGGCGGGATAATTCTTGTTGTATTCGGCATTGTAACCTTTATGCGTAAAGTAACCGTCACAGAAACCGATGCCTTAATTGTTGTGAAAAAGCCCGGGCCCCTTACCTACATTTTCAAAGGCTTCTTTCTCAATTTTGCAAATCCTTTTGTATGGATATTCTGGGTTTCAGCAATGGTTACAGTAACCACGAGCCATAATGCTGACCAGAAAGCAACCATTGCCTTTTTTGCAGGAACATTATTAACTATTCTCTTTACCGACATTGTTAAAGTGATTGTCGCCAGTCGTTTAAAACGCTATCTGCAGCCTAAATTGCTCATCAGGGTAAACCATGCAGTTGGTATTCTGTTGGTGGCTTTTGGAATATACCTTGTTATTCGCACCTTTATAAACTTTTAGACGGCAATGGCCTCCCACAAGGGATTTGTTTTCTTCAATAGCCTTTCTTAGTGTTAATCTATTCGCCTTGCCGCTACCCAAACCCATTATTCATTACCTTTGCCTGAAGCGATAAAAAGCCATGAACACGAATCTTGATGCGACCCCCGAACACCTGACACCTGCTGAAAAGGAGATTGAAAAGGTATTGCGACCCGGTGATTTTGAAGATTTTTCGGGGCAACCCGGCATAATCGAAAACCTCAGGGTTTTTGTGCAGGCAGCAAGGTTGCGTGGAGAATCACTCGATCATGTGTTGCTCCATGGCCCCCCGGGATTGGGAAAAACCACGCTATCATACATTATTGCCAATGAGCTGGGGGTGAACATCCGCGTCACTTCCGGGCCGGTGCTCGATAAACCTGGAGATCTGGCCGGATTGTTGACGAATCTGGAACCCAACGATGTCCTTTTTATTGATGAAATACACCGCTTAAGCCCGGTGGTGGAAGAGTACCTTTATTCCGCTATGGAAGACTACCGGATTGACATCATGATTGAAACCGGGCCTAATGCACGCAGCGTTCAGATTTCCCTGAGCCCATTTACCCTTGTTGGCGCAACCACCCGCTCAGGATTGCTCACCGCTCCTTTGCGGTCAAGGTTTGGAATAAATGCGCGGCTTTCTTATTACGATGCCGCAACCCTGGAGCGCATCATTCACCGCTCCTGCGGTATTTTAAAGGTAAAAATTACTTCAGAGGCGGCAGCTGAAATCGCCCGCCGAAGCCGTGGCACTCCACGTATCGCGAATCTTTTGCTTCGCAGGGTGCGAGATTTTGCGCAGATAAAAGGTAATGGTTCCATTGATCTGGCCATCTCCCAGTTTGCACTGTCTGCACTGCAGGTGGATAAAAACGGGCTGGATGAGATGGACAATAAAATCCTTACAACCATTATCGATAAATTCAGGGGAGGACCCGTGGGGCTAACCACCATTGCTACAGCGGTGGGAGAGGACCCAGGGACCATTGAGGAAGTGTATGAACCATTCCTCATTCAGGAAGGTTACCTTATGCGTACCCCGCGCGGCCGTGAAGTTACCCCAATGGCTTTTTCCCATCTGGGTAAAATTAAACCAGGTAGCCAGTCCGAACTGTTCTGAAAAAAATATGATGCACCAAACCGAACTTACTGCCTTTGTAAAAGAAAGGGCTGCTCAGCTCGGCTTTTCCCATTGCGGTATTAGTAAGGCACGGCGGTTGGATGAGGAAGCCCCACGACTTGAAAAGTACCTGAAAGAAGGTCGCCATGGCCGAATGGCTTATATGGAAAATCATTTTGATAAGCGCCTGGATCCCCGCTTATTGGTTGATGGAGCCAAATCTGTTATTTCTTTGATTGTGAATTACTTTCCCGGGAAGGAGGCAGGTTATACTTCTCCACTGAAAGTATCAAAATATGCCCGTGGCGAAGATTACCATTTCGTAATTAAGGATATGCTCTTCACCCTGGGGGAAGAACTCCGGGCCCGGGCAGGTAACATCAATTATCGGGTTTTTACCGATTCGGCGCCGGTGCTCGATCGTGCATGGGCGGTAAATGCAGGTTTGGGCTGGATTGGCCGAAATACCATGATGATTACGCCACGCAATGGTTCTTTCTTTTTTATTGCTGAAATCATCACCGATCTGGAACTGAACTATGATCCACCATTCGGGGGAAATTACTGTGGCGATTGCACCCGCTGTATGGATGCCTGTCCGACGGGCGCCATAACAGGTCTCCGCCAATTGGATGCATCCCGTTGTATTTCTTATCTTACCATTGAACTGAAAGATGAAATTCCCAACGAATTTAAAGACTCGATGGAATCATGGATTTTTGGTTGTGATATTTGTCAGGATGTTTGTCCCTGGAACCGCTTTTCATTGCAACATGCCCAGCCACGGTTTGAGCCTGCCGTTGATTGGGTTGAATGGAGCAAGGACGAATGGAAGGGTCTTACTGAACCTGTTTTTAAAGTCATTTTCGGTAAATCGGCTTTGAAGCGGGCAGGTTTTTACAAACTGAAAAACAATCTTACCTTTGCAAATCAATCTTTTCAAAGGGAATAAAGCTATGGAGCAGATAAAAATTGAAGTTAATTCTGAAATCGGGAAACTTGAAGGGGTAATCATTCATACACCGGGAAGCGAGGTGGAAAACATGACACCCAATATGGTGCAAAAGGCACTTTACAGTGATATTTTAAACCTGAATGTTGCCCGCGCAGAGTACAATCAGTTTAGTAAGGTGCTCGAAAAGGTTGCCAAAACCTTTGAGGTTAGGGATTTGCTTTTTGGAATCCTGAAAAATGATAAAGTTAAGGATAGCCTTGTAAACCGAATTGTTGACCATGAACGCATGGAGGGTTTACGCGACGAATTGCTTGAAATGAACCCGGCAAATCTTACCACCGCCCTGATTGAAGGTGTAGAGCTGAATCGTGATAATCTATCGCGTTTTTTAAGCAAAGAAAGGTATGAACTTGATCCGCTGCACAACTTCTTTTTTACCCGAGACTCATCCATATCGGTTGGCAATCATGTATTTATCAGCAAAATGGCCAGTCCGGTACGCGATCGGGAATCCATGATTATGGAATCGATCTTTACCCATCATCCGAACTTTTCAACACAAACCATCAACCCATGCAATAGTCGTCATTTCTGTAAGGATTTTAGTTTTGAAGGTGGCGATTTTCTGGTGGTCCGCGAAGATATATTGCTGGTTGGTACCGGTTCGCGCACAACGCCTAAATCCATTGATTTTTTGATTGATTATTATAAAAAAGAGCGTAAAACAAAGCACATCATTGTTCAGGAATTGCCCTATGAGCCGGAGTCATTCATTCATCTCGATATGGTTTTTACCTTTCTCGACAAAGATCAATGTATGATTTATGAGCCGCTCATCATGCACTCCAGTCGCTTTTTAACCATTCACATTACCGTGGACAATGGAAAGGTGAAAATTGTGGAGGAAGCCAATATTCCGGAAGCGTTGCGTCGCCTGGGTATGAACCTTGAAACCATCAATTGTGGCGGTTCGCGTGACATTGTTTCTCAGGAAAGGGAGCAATGGCACAGTGGGGCTAATTTTTTTGCTGTCGCCCCCGGTAAAGTTTTGGGGTATGGGCGCAACGACAATACCCTGGAGGAGCTAAACCTCCATGGTTATGAAATCCTGAAGGCCAAAGATGTCATTAAAGGCAAAATCAATATTGAAGATTATCAAAAGTATGTCATTGCCATTGATGGGACTGAACTTTCGCGGGGTGGCGGTGGTTGCCGCTGTATGACCATGCCGGTTCGCAGGGCAGCGGTTGACTGGTAAGCCAGGCATATCCGGCAAACGTTGAGTTGAATAATTATCATCTGACACATTTTTACTAAAAATATTCTATGCAAATACTATCCGGCATGGCTAACGGCTCGTTGTCCGTTGCAAACCATCAACCTTCAACCGATACAGGTTTGAAAGTTGACTATGAAAAATATAAACTGGAGAATGGCCTGGAAATTATCCTGCATCAGGAACATGCGAATCCCATTGTTGCCGTTGCAATCCTCTACCACGTGGGCTCCAGTCGGGAAAAGGCCGGAAAAACGGGCTTTGCTCACTTTTTTGAACATATGTTGTTCCAGAATTCCGAAAATGTAGGGAAGGGTGAGTTCTTTCGTAAAATTGATGACCTTGGCGGAACTTTTAATGGGGGAACCTGGAATGATGGTACCGTTTATTACGAAGTTGTACCTAAGGATTCTCTGGAGAAAATTCTGTGGATGGAAAGTGATCGTATGGGATTTCTCATCAATACTGTTACCCTTCAGGCACTTGAGCGTGAAAAAGATATCGTAATCAACGAGAAAAGGCAGCGGGTTGACAATCAGCCCTATGGTCATACAGGTGATGTTATTGACAGCAATCTTTACGAAGCCGCACACCCTTATTCATGGCAGGTTATTGGTTCGATGGATGACATTCGGGCAGCTTCTCTCGGGGATGTTCAGGAATTTTATGATGCCTATTATGGGGTTAACAATGCCACCATGGTTATTGCCGGGGATTTTGATGCAAATGAAGTTAAGAGTTTAATAGATAAGTATTTCGGCGAGTTTAAACCGCGCCAAAAACCCGGTAAACTACACCCGTGGCGTGCCAATATCTCTGAAACCAAACTATTTTTTCATGAAGATGCTTTTGCCCGTTTGCCTGAATTGAATATTGTGTTGCCCACGGTTGAAGTCTATCACCCCGATATGTTTCCGCTTGAAATTCTGGCCGATTTGCTGGCCGAGGGGAAAAGGGCACCGTTGTATAAAGAAGTTGTGGAAAAGCGGAAGCTGGCACCGGCAATCAATGTGTTTAACCATCCCATGGAACTGGCCGGGAAATTTCAGATCAATGTGCGGGCATTTGAAGGTGTTGACCTGAATGAGGTTCAGGAAGCCATAAATGTGGCTTTCAGACAGTTTGAGAAAGACGGGTTTAAGGATTCTGACCTTCAGCGGATTAAAAACCTGCGTGAAACATCCTTTTACAGCAGCATCTCCAGTATCCTGGGAAAGTCGTTTCAGTTGTCTCAGGCCAGTGTATTTGGTGGGGAACCATCACGAATGATGGACGATATCCGGCTGCTTAACGAAGTTACCCGCAGGGATGTGATGCGGGTTTATGAAAAATATGTGAAAAATGCTCATTACCTGGCAACCAGCTTTGTTCCCAAAGGAAAACCGGAACTTGCCTTGAAAGATTCCATAAGAGCCGTCGTTGTTGAAGAAACCATTGATAGTCCCGGTCAGCAAGCCGAAGAAACATTGGAATTAGCCAATGAAACTTACGACCGAACGCCAAGTACCTTTGACCGCAGTGTTGAGCCTGACTTTGGTACAGCCCCGCTACTTAATACTCCTGATATATATTCGCATCAATATGCCAATGGCATGAAGCTTTTGGGTATTGAGAACAATACTTTGCCATTGGTGCAATTCAGTATTCGTTTGAAAGGTGGATTGCTTCTTGATTCCATTCATAAGCCCGGTGTTGCGCGTATGTTGAGTGGATTGATGATGGAAGGAACTGCCCGGCGGACTCCTGAAGAACTCGAAGAGGCCATTGGTCAATTGGGTGCCACCATTGATATGCAGGCTGCACCTGAATATATTGAACTTTCGGCAAGTTGTTTGGCGAGAAATTATCATGCCGTGAAGGAACTTGTAGAGGAAATCCTGTTGCAACCCCGTTGGGATGATACTGAGTTTGAACGCTTGAAACAGTCCTCCCTGGCCCGTATTTCAGAGCGGCTGGCAAACCCAAACGCTATTGCACTGAATGTATTTAACCGCTTGATTTATGGCGATGCACACATTTTCAGCAAACCCGTTTCCGGGGACGAAGATTCAGCGAACGCCATAACTATGGATGATCTGAAAGATTGTTACCATCGCGCATTTTCGCCCGTGGCAGCCACCTGGAACATCGCCGGTGCCATTAAAAAAGAGGATGTGATGCAGTCATTTGAAAATTTGGCTACGAGATGGCATGGCAATGCGGTGAATATTCCTGAATATGCGCTTCCGCTTGATTATCCAGCCACCCGCCTTTATTTTGTGGATGTTCCGGATGCAAAACAATCGGTTGTTATGGCTGGCTCCCTGTCAATGCCTCGTAATCACCCCGATTACTTTCCGGCAGCCTTTGTCAATTATAAACTGGGAGAGGGTTCAGGTTCCCGGCTATTTAGTGTTTTGCGACTGGAAAAAGGCTATACCTATGGTGCCTATTCATTTTTTGTACCACGAATGTTAAACGGTACCTTTATTGCAAGTTCGAGTGTGCAATCCATGTTTACCCTTGAATCGGTTCAGTTATTCAATGAGATTCTCTCCGGTTATAGTCGGGCTTTTTCGGATGCCGACCTTGAAACCACCCGCGGCGCAATCATCCGCTCTAATGCCGGTAAATTTGAAACCCTGAACAGCCTGATGTCGATGCTGGGTGAGATAAGCAATTATAGCCTTCCGCTTGATTATGTTATTCAGGAAGAACTTCTTGCCGCTACCCTCTCCCTTGATAATGCCAAAGCCATTTTTGACAAATATATTAAGGCGAATCAAATGATTTACGTGGTTGTGGGCGATGTGCAAACCCAGTTCGATCGATTGAAAGATGCGGGACTGGGAGAGCCGGTATTGCTTGATAAAAGTGGGAATCGGGTGTAACTGTAGTTTTTGAAATGCGTCTGTTTTGAAAGTTCAGGCGTTATGTTTTGATATTATTGGGAATAATGTTCCAACTTGCAAAATACCATGAATAATTGTATATTTGTGAACCTAAGTATCAATACTCAACAACCCCCAATATTGATGGTTAGTATAGCTATTGTAAGGATAAGGTGTGAGAAATAAATATTAGCATTAACTTAAATATAAGATTATGAAAAGGATTATAACATTAAGTTTAGCCTCATTACTTTTAATGTGGTCTTGTGAAAAGGACGTAAATAAGAGCAATGTTTTCGTAGAACCTGACTTGAAATATACCAGCAATGATGTGGTATGTCATTTTCCATATCAACATTTTGGCGGGGAATGGAATTATTTTATCAATACAAGGGATATGGCTGGATCAGTAATTCTTGGATATCAGATGGATTTTAGTGGTATTGATGGAATCAAAATCAATTTGAGGAAAAAGTTCCAAATCAACGATTTAGATAACCCAAGCAGTTACTTCGATAACCCTAGTATTATGCCAGAACATAGTTCATTGTCAAATGATGTTTATCAATTATCTGAAAATGAATTTCAGCAAATAATAAGAATTGGGGAATATGAGATTAATGCTACAGGATATACAGGAATTGACGAGGGAGTAATTATTTATCAGCAAAAAAATTTTGAGAATAGTGTTTATATTTCAACCCATTCATCGGGTTTGCCCAATCAAAGTTTCAGGATTGACGAACTCAGGAAAATTACCAAGCGTGATTTAGCCAATACCGATGGTACTGATATGGATATCTCGCCTGAGATATTTGCAGCCTATGAAAATATTTATTTAGGTAAGGCAAGTTTTAATCTTACCTTAATTAATCCGGGGAAATCAGATACCATAAAAATGAATCAGGGTTCAATGACATTTGTTGCGTATTATTAAAAACAACAAGTGCGAATGAACTGGGTTATAAGAGTGATCGGTGAATCCGTTTTTATAGTAATGCGTATATTTTAAAAGGTCGATTACAATAGTGTTGCTTTGTGGCTGATATAACTATGATTAAATGTATTTTTGTGAATCGCATGTAAGTAAAAATTGCAAGGATCAATTTTGAAATACATAACAAACGACTCAACAAGTTCGGACAATGATTCATTCATATAATTGCCATGACTAAAAAAGATGCAATAAAATTGTTCAACGAAAGTCGAATCCGCACCCATTGGGACGATAAGCAGGAAAAATGGTATTTTTCAATTGTTGATGTGGTAGGTGTTTTAACTGAGAGCATTAACCCGCAAACCTATTGGAGGAAATTAAAACAGAGGCTAAAAGAGGAGGGAAATGAAACCGTGACGAATTGTCACGCTTTGAAAATGATCGCTGCCGATGGGAAAATGAGGTTAACCGATGTTGCTGATACCGAGCAACTCTTTCGATTAATCCAAAGTATTCCATCACCTAAGGCAGAGCCTTTTAAAATGTGGCTTGCACAGGTTGGACGCGAGCGTATTGATGAGATCGAAGACCCTGAATTGGGCATTGACCGTCTGATGGAAACTTATCTTCGCAAGGGATATAGCAAAGAATGGATAAATCAACGTTTGAAAAGCATCGAGGTTCGAAAAGAATTAACGGATGAATGGGAAACACGGGGGGTACAAAAAGGACAGGAATATGCTATTTTAACAGATGAGATTACAAAAGCATGGAGCGGTAACACAATCAGGCAATACAAAATTCTTAAAGATTTAAAAAAAGAGAACCTCCGTGATCATATGACAAACCTTGAACTTGTACTTAATATGCTTGCCGAAGCCACAACAACTGAAATTTCAAAGGAAAAGAAACCGAAGACATTTATAGATAACCAAAGAATTGCTCGGCAAGGAGGAACAATTGCCGGAAACACAAGACGGGAGATTGAAGAAAAAACAGGGAAAAGTGTTGTTACAAACCGAAATGCTAAAAAGCTGAATAAAAACAAAAATAAAGAAATTGAAGACAAATAACTATATCATGTCTCATATTGACACAACGCACTTGTTGTCCATAGTTTAGCCTTTACCCCTCATTTTTAGGTCCGTAAACAGCATCAATCCCATCAACGCCAAAATGCTGATAATAGCCCGGGCGGTATAGATTAAGGCAAGATCGCCTTCTGAAACCGGCATGGCAAGGATTGCAGCCAGCAACATTCCGCCCCAAATAAGGTAACTTTCGTGATTTTCACGAGAAGTAAGCATACGGTTTACCACCGGAAAATAAGCTACTACCAGAATTCCCTGCACCAAAATGTTGGTAATAAAATGGTTGTGTGTAAACAGCCAAAACACAATTATTCCTGCCACCACAATAAGGCAGCCCATGTCAAAACGATTAAAGCGGCTATGGCTGTCTCCAAAAATGATAATTGACAAGGTAACCAGTCCCACAAAAAACAAATCGGCTGTATTCAGAATGTTGTCCCACACACTAAAATCGCCGTTTTGGAGATAGGTAAACAAACTAAGCGCCACCGCCAGAAAAAAGAAAACCCACATGGCAAGTGCAGGGCGGATTTTCTTCCGTGAAATGAGATAATAATAGTAAACCCCCAGAACCAGATTAAGCAAAGTAACAGTACTGATGAAGAAGAGTTTCATGTTTACGAAGAAAAATAAATTTAGCTGTCTATCTCTTCCAACACTCCCGCAACCGCTTTTTCCAGTTCACAGATTGATCCATTGTTATCAAAGACAAAATCAGCCATTGCAATGCATCTTCTCAGGTTCTGATGATTTGGATCGGAGGAGGTCATTTCGCGGGTTTCATTTGCTATAAATGTTTCAAAATCAATCTGATCGGTTTCCGATTGCCTTTCTTTAATCCGCTGATACCTGACTTTTGCATCGGCATCCACCGCGAAAAGATAAAAATTGCCTTTATTTCGCAATGATTCTACTTCGCCCGGGGTGCGTATACTTTCAATCACACAGTTTTTCCCGCTGATTAATGCCTCGGTATGTAATTGATCGGTAATGTAGGAGGGTGAATGGGTGGCGCGCAAATCATTGGCAACCAGTACCATGCTGTCGCGGTTGACCGGTAGTTCGCGTTTTATAATTTCACGGGTAATAAATCCCCGCACCGAGAAGTGGGTAAATCCCCGCTCATTGACCAGAAATTCTACAATCGTGCCTTTTCCAGCGCCTAAGGTTCCGGTTATACCGATGATGATCATGCTGCTATTTTTCGCAAAAGTAAGGTTAAATCATCTGTTCCTGCCAATTTCCATCAACAAAGGCGCATATTGTCTTTAACCCGCAACTTCTCATTACTTCCCGCGCTTCCTCAAAATACATGCTGATTTCCGAAGGATGGTGGGCATCGCTGCTTAGGATGACGGGTATGTTTCGTTCATTTAACATACGGAGTATGTATTCTCCGGGAAACAGGCTTTTGCAGCGGTCTTTGTAGATGCCACGGGTATTTACCTCAACCATCACGCCTTTTTCTGCAATCAACGCAATGGTTTCGTTTACCAGATCAATATACCATGATTCATCTTCACGGAACCAACGATCCTGATTGTGCATTTTTATTTTGTCAAGATGTCCGATTATTTCAAATTCTTCTTCCTCCAACATCTGATTAATCTGATGCCAATAAGCGGTAACTCCTTTGCGGATATCTCCGCCAAACATTTCCTTCAGGCCATTGTCGTAAGTTTCGCGCTTTGGGCCGTCAATAAACCACAATCCACCATCGGGATTTTTTACCAAATGCACACTTCCGATAATGTAGTCTAACTCAAGTGCAGCTTTCTGTTCCTGAAACTCTGTACTTATCCCCGGAATATAATCTGCTTCTAAGGCAATCAATACCTGAATCCGGTCTTTGTACAATTCACGAAGCCGCTGTATCTCTGCCACATAAGCCATTTCGGTACCTGCCTGCAGGGCAAAGGTATTTTCAAACGGAAGTACTGAATGTTCCGAAAATCCCAGACTTGAAAATCCCTGCCGTATGGCTTCCTCAATATATTCCACCGGCTCAGTCGAGCCATCGGAGAAGCGGGAGTGGGTGTGGTAGTTGGTTAAATTAGTCATTTAGTCGGTTAGTCGGTTAGTCGTTGGTCGGTTAGTCGGTTAGTCGTTGGTCATTTGTCGCCCCGTCGCTTCGTCGTTCAGTCTCTCAGTTTCTCAGTCTCTTTGTCTCTGAAATCTCTCAGTTCTAAATTCGCTCCTTGTCCGCTGGTCCCCTTGTCTCCTTGTCCCAACTTCAGCTCTTCTGCGTCTGAAACAGCTCATGCCCGGCATCCACAACAAGATAAAGTTTGTCACCACGTCGCAGGGTTTCCTTTACCTGAATGGAGCAATTTTGCCCCTTGATGGCTTTCTCAACCACATTGAGGTCAACCCTTATTTCGCTGAGTTGGGCTTCGTAAGCGCCGGTGGTCGGACCAATCACCAGAATGTTATCCCCTACTTTCAGGGAATGGGTTTCTATTTTGATTTCGGCAACATTGAGTTTGGTGAAGAAGTTAACCACCTTACCCACATAAACTTTCTTTTGTGTGGCCTGTGATCCGTAGCGTTCAGACCATTCGCCGGTCTTTTCGCCGAGGTAGTAACCACCCCAGAAGCCACGGTTATAAACCTTGTTGAGTTCTGCGGTCCAGGCTTCCACCTTCTCCTGGTTGAATTGCTTGTTTTTCCATGCTTCCACGGCTTCGTGGTAGGTGCGGGTAACGGTTTTTACATACTCTGCCGAACGGCCCCGGCCTTCAATTTTTAGCACAGTAACGCCCGCATCCAGCAAACGGTCGAGAATGGGAATGGTCATCAGGTCTTTGGGTGACATGATGTATTTGTTGTCAATCTCCAACTCAACCTGATTGTCCATATCCTTCACCTGGTAAGCCCGGCGACAGGGTTGCTGGCAGGCACCGCGGTTGGCGGATGCATTAAAGTTGTCGAGGCTGATGTAGCATTTCCCGGAAACGGCCATGCAAAGCGCACCATGCACAAATACCTCAATCTGAACGGGTTTTCCCGATGGCCCGGTGATGTTTTGCTCCCGGATGGCGCGGGTAATGGCTTCCATCTGACCGATGTTTAGTTCGCGGGCCAGCACCATCACATCGGCGTAGCGCGCATAAAAGCGGATAGCTTCAATATTGGTGATGTTGCATTGGGTGGAGATGTGAATTTCAACACCCTGTTCTTTGGCATATTCCAGCACCGACAGATCGGATGCAATAATGGCGCTTACCCCGCTCTCTTTGGCAAGGTCAACCATTTCGCGCATCACGTTAAGTTCCTCATCGTAAATAATGGTATTTAGTGTGAGGTAAGATTTTACATTGTTTTCACGGCAGATTCGCGTGATTTCCCTTATATCGTCGGGTGAAAAATTGCTTGATGAGCGGGCACGCATATTCAATTGTCCTGCTCCAAAATATACTGATCCGGCCCCGCCCTGAATGGCAGCCATAAGCGAGTCAAACGAGCCGGCCGGGGACATGATTTCAATTTCTGGCATCTTTTAAAATTTCTGCAAAGGTAGGCAAATATGCGCTTATGCAGATTCAATACAAATTGAGGAGAAACAATCGAAAGGCCCTGTTGAACGATTTACCACAGCGTGAAAAGCAAATTTTAATTGCATAAGTTTACGTTGAACGGGTGGCTTCATTCGGTGTCAGGATTGAGCGTTTTGAACATGTGTCCGATAAAGCCGGGCGAAGGTTTGTTGAAGTTATTTTCAAGCCAGTGGAAAGATGCTGAAAATGCATTATTTAAGGCTTCTCATTCATTTGGTAATCTGTTGATTATCCAGTTTATGTGCATTGACATTTAAAAATTACACATTTTGGGCTTACTTTTCCTTGTTTTTGGCATTAACAAATATGCAATCTGTCCTCGCTAAGAGTGGATCGAACTACGCTAAAAACCTGGAATGAACGTTAATGCTATAAATCCGGAAGCTATCCTTGCTAATCTTTTTCGAGATGAACTTGTTCCTCTTGAAAAAGTATGCTCAATATTGGGCTTGCACGGCTTCTGCATCATGCATGGGGATTTTTCCCAAACTCAGGATGCTGATGGTAAAATTATTCACCGGTTTGTTCATCCGGCCTGTGACCCATCTCATTTGCCTTCTGATGAAATATTGTACAACCAGATAAGGCGTGCAATTGCGAATAAGGGAAAATCAGCTACCGGCCCTGTATGCCTTGAAGTTGAGCAACAATCGGATGCCCGTGCGTTTCATAGTGCTGTGTTTATCCCTCAGATTAAAGATTTGCCAGGATTTTTTGCACTCTTTTGTAAAATGGGGGGGCCATTCCTGGCCGGGGAATTGGAAGGAATACAATCCGTATATGAACTTGCCCAAACTTCAATGGCACAAAAGAAAACCATTGAAGTCCTTGAGAGGGAGAAAATCAAATATCGCCATTTATTCTCCGCCTCACCCGAAGGGATTGTAATGCTTGATAAAAACAATTGCATCATTGATGTAAATCCCGAGTTTGAGCGATTGTTCCAATATTCTAAAGATTTTCTGATTGGCAAGGAAGTCGATGATCTTCTCGCACCAGGAAAGCTTTACGAAGAGGCTAAACAACTATCACAATCCAATTGGAGGGGAGTTGATGTTGCCGTAGAAACAAAACGCCAGCGCCGCGATGGAACCCTGTGCGATGTGTTGGTGATGGGCGTGCCCTTCTATCATGCCAATGGCCAGCTCCAGGTTTTTGCCATATACCGGGACATCAGCGATCGGGTGAAGGCGACTACTCAAAAACAGCAGCGACTTGCATTTATTGAATACATCAGTGGATTGTCTTCCGAACTGATCAATACCGATGTCAAGAATATTGATGCGTTGATAATGCAGGCCCTGCAAAATGTCGGAAAATCACACTTTGCTGAGCGGGCGTATCTTGCAATGATCAATGAGGATGGTAGCAAACTGGAAATTACGCACGAATGGGCCGAAGATATGCGTTATGCATATCTTAATAAACTGCCTTACATCATCATAGCAGAAGTAAAAGAATACCTTAAGTTGCTGGAGGCAGGGGTTATTTTTAACCTTTCGCGTGAAGATGTTGGCAAAGTCAAAGGCTCGGCTGATCTGGAATTCTTTTTTGATTTGCAAAATATTGAAACACTAATTCATATACCCTTATTCCTTGAGCATTCATTCCATGGTTTTATTGGGTTCGATACCTATAGCCGGCCTGTAAAGTGGGAAGAACAAAGTGTTAATTCCCTGAGGCTGACCGGACAGATTCTGGTGAATGCCCTTGCCCGGAAGACAACGGAAGAAACGCTCAATTCGGCATTGATTCAGGCAAAATCTTCCGATAACCTCAAATCTGCATTCCTGGCGGGGATTTCCCATGAAATTCGCACGCCAATGAATCATATTCTGGGCTTCATAGAGTTGCTGGCTGAAGATGATATTACGGAATCCGAAAAATCTGAGTTTGTCGGAATAATGAAAAAAAGTGGAATGGATTTGCTCCACCTGATTGACGACGTGATTGAATTGGCGATGATAGATTCAGGACAGGTGGATATCCGAAAGGAGCCTTGCGAACTTAACCGATTTATGGAGTCCTTGCTGGTTAAAGCCGAAGGCATTAAATCTTCATTGCATCGGTCTGATGTTCAGATAAAATTATATGCGGATGGCACCCTTCGCAACCAGGTTATTCTTACCGATGAATTCCGCCTAAGGCAGATTTTAACCAATATGATGTCGAATGCCCTTAAATATACGCTCGAAGGGATGGTTGAAATTGGCTTTTCTCGTCTGGTGAATGATAAAATTGAGTTTTATGTAAACGATACCGGAATTGGAATTCAAAAAGAGGAGCAGGAGGTGATTTTTGAACGATTCAGGAGGTTGGAAAACGGGCTTTCACGAAGTTTTGCCGGCGTTGGACTGGGATTGAGCATCAGCCAGGGACTTGCCAGTTTGTTTAATAGTAAAATAACCCTCGACTCTCAACCTGGGAAAGGGTCTTCCTTCAGGTTCAGTATTCCGTTTGTAGCTTATGAAGCGCCCCGGATAATTTCAACCAAAGTGCTGAATGGTTCACCAATGTACGATTGGAGTGGTAAAACAGCGCTGATGGTTGAGGATGATCCAGTTAATATGCGCTTTTTGACGGTGCTTCTGCTAAAAACCAACATCAATCTGCTTTATGCCTCCGATGGCAGGGAAGCTGTTGAAATGGCGAAAACGTCTCCTGTCGATGTCGTATTAATGGATATGAACCTACCCGTGATGGATGGTTATGAAGCTACCCGCCAAATTAAACGGTTTAAGCCCGAATTGCCCGTAATTGCGCAAACCGCACATGCAATGAATGATGACAGGGACAATTGCCTGAACGCAGGGTGTGATGAATATATGACAAAACCCATTGACAAATACCGGATGTATAGTCTGATTGAACAGTTTCTCGTCAAAAAAGAAGATTAAGATTTACAGCTGGTCCGAAGCATACCATTCGGCATGGGACGATTTCGTTTCCTTGAGTTTCAGGCTAACTAATTTAATCTCTTTTGGAAGCACATTCACTAGCCTTTCCGAAAAATCAAGTAGCATATTTTCGCTAGTAGGCGGATAGTCCAACAAAATCAATCGGCCAACAAATTCGCCTAGCTGGTCCATTTGTTCCGGGGCAGTTTCCTTATGAAGAACCAGGGCATGGTCAAACTGATCAACAATCTGCACTTCAACAAGGGCCTTTAACTTCTTAAAATCTATGACCATCCCGAATATCGGGGACAATGGATCTTGCTCTGGATGGCCCGAAATGGTTACCAATAATTCATAGGAATGGCCGTGAATATGGCGGCAAGGGCCTTCATACCCCGCCAGTGCATGAGCCATTTCAAACCTGAATTCCTTGGTTAGCCTAATTACTGACATCTTTGCGGATTAAGTTATTTTATCACCCTGACAAATGCAGGGTTTTTGCCTGATTCGGTGAGGGTAACGATGTAATATCCCTTGCCCAATGATTCTGTATCAATGATAACTTCGGTGGAAGTTGTAGTATAGTTACCAATAATAGTGCGGCCCGAAAGGTCCGAAAAGCTGACGGTAACATTTCTGCTGTATAATCCTGAGTGATCGATGGTGCATTTGGAACCCGCCGGAATGGGATATACGGTAAGTTGACGGCTAATATCCAAATGATCTACATCTACAGTTCCTCCACCCCAAATGGCAGCCACATATTCAGGATGATCAATAAATGGATTACGGTTTGACTGGAAGGTGTAAACTGCATTGTTTCTGCTGGTTTCTTTTTCGCTCACAGGATCATTAATATGCCATTCCTTCATCATAGCAAGTGCCCAGGGTTTCAGTTGTGCACCATTGGTCATTGCACTACCCGGCCAGCTCCCGTCTTCGCCATAATATCTGGTTGACATATAAAAATAGGTGCGTGCAAAATCGCCTTTGTATTCATCAATGGGTTCAAAAACGGTACCTGAATAACCGGGGTAGGTATTGCTTCCAAGTTTACTTCCATTGCTTGAAGTGTAGGTGGCTGTGGATACTTCCCCAAAAGGATAATTGCTGCGTTTACCGTTTACATAACCATCGGTGGGATAGAGATGAAACAAATCGGAATTCATGGGGGCTTTATCGCCAAACCAGCTTTTGGGCCAGGAGTGCTCGCGGTTGTAACAATCGCATTCGCCGCCGTAATTGCCGCATTGGTCGGATGAAAAAGTCCAGGTGCAGGTTGAATACATGTCCCACACTTTTCCATTGGGTAAATCATCGGTGGTTTTGAAGGCTGTCCAAAGGAAATTGTAAGTCAATACCGTATGGTTATCAATAATGTTGTGAAGTGCAGATTGCAAAGCAGTTCCTGAAAGTCCGCTGGCTGAATTGTAATAGCCGGAAGGAATCTGAGCATATGCTACAGTGAAAAGAGGCAAAAGGAGAATTAGTAATAATTTCTTCATGGTGATGTTAGAGTTAAAATTGTAGTATTATTGAACGAGTAGCTGCTGCAAGAATGGCAATTCCAGAAATCAGGAATAAAGTCCGTATTATCGCTTTCAGGCCAATCCGGTGTCCGAGAATCAGGCCCGAGGAAATCGCAATGACCTCAGCAGCAAAAAGAATATACAAAAAAAACAGGTTGAACCCGCTGCAAAAGCCCAGGCCGAACCCAATCAACAGGTAGTTGATTCCCCTGGCCAATCCCACCAGTATCAGGGAATTGCTGTCATCCACCAAGATTATTTTTTCCTCAGGATTAAAACGAATGGCTTCAATAATGAGTTTCAAACCAATGATAAACACGATAAATTGCCCTGCCAGGCAGGCGTATTCCGGCATAAAGCGGCTCAATGACTGCATGGAAAGGTAGCCGATGGAAAAAAATACTGTGTTGAAGGCCGCACTTGAAAGAATCATCCCCCAGGGTAGCTTCACATTGACTTTTTGATGCAATGAACCAGTGTACCATGCCGGAGCAAAACTCCCGAGAGCCAAAGCAGCAATTAAAAAAAGGGTAACGGCAGGTTCCAATTGAATTGTTTTTTGAGGCAGCAAAAGTAATTAAAATTGGGAAGGTGAGGATGTTGTGCGCACAAAGTATTTTTATGGTTTTCCCAAATCGTGGCTGGATAGGGGAAGAATTATTGATTTTTTTAGTTTTAGTTGTTTTGGTTGCCAGAATATAACCGCTTTGTTCCACCTATGGTTAGGATTGAGCGGGAATTAACGATCCTGTATCGGTTTTGAGACCAACGACAGTCTGTTTGCCAGCTCAAGTGGATTCAGCAGTTAGCAAAAGTGATGAAAAGCAAAGTATTGTTGAGCCAAAATGAAAAACCCCCGCAAGTATGAACTTGTGAGGGCTTTTGCTGTACCCCGGGCCGGAATCGAACCGGCACGAACTCTCATTCATCGGTTTTTGAGACCGACGCGTCTACCAATTCCGCCACCGGGGCATAAATGGGATTGCAAAGGTAAAATAATTCCCGTGAATTGAAACAATGCGTATATAATTTTTATAAATTTTCCGGAGTGGGTTTTGTTTTCAGTTTGTATTCCGGCAAAATCTTTCGCAAGTAATTTTTACCGGCGGTGCTTTTTAAGTATTTCTCTCTTGAACGAGCCTGAACACGGGCATCGAAACTTTCCTGGTAAAGAAGGTAATATGGTGCGTAAGGTTTAGTAGCATTAGCTTGCTTCCTGTTGTGTTGTTTAAGTCTTCGTTCCAGATTGTTTGTTAATCCAACATAGGTAAAATCATGGTTAATGCTTTGAATGACATACACAACATACATGGTGTATTTGAATATATGTGAAGTGAGTTTTTGAGACCGATGCGCCTGCCTGCTTGACTGTGGACAGAGAGTAAAAGATTAGCGAAAATTGCAGGCAGTCAGGCAGGTCTACCAATTCCGCCACCGGGGCATAAATGGGATTGCAAAGGTAAAATAATTCCCGTGAATTGAAACAGGTAATTTTAATAAAATTTTAAATATAGATTTTGTTTACCTCATTAGCTTTAGCCACTTCATCTGCAGGTAACTATGTCGTCCCATCGCATAGTTCGTCCCCATTCCTTTTTGTCCATCTTTCATATGTTCTCGTCTTTGCTACACCTAACAGGTTGCCTTCGTTCCGATAGCTATCGGAATCGCTCAGGCACCGGAAAATCTGTTAGGAGTATTCTGCTCGCCCTCTCGCCCAAGTCGCCCCCTCGCTAAAGTCGCCCACTCGCCCATGTCGCCCCCTCACTAAAGTCGGCCCCTCGCTAAAGTCGCCCTCTCGAAAAAACCGCCCCTTATCATTTTTTCCTACCTTTGCAAACCTGGAATTAATCCAAAAATCTACCCCAAAAATGTTTAACAACCGCCGTTCAGTCCTATATCTTCCCATTGCCTTTGCTTTGGTACTTATTGCAGGTTTTTTCCTTGGTGCTTCCATCGTAAAGACATCCACCATCGACAAGGGTATTCTCCGAGAAATGCAGTCCAGGAATTACAATCCTGTTGATTATGTTATCGATTACATCCAACAGGAATATGTTGATTCCGTGAAAGTGAGTGACCTCCAGGAATCGGCCATTGAAGGGATTCTTTCAAGCCTTGATCCCCATTCACAATACATCAGCGCCGCTGAATTTAACGATGTAAATGATCAGTTGCTGGGTAACTTTGAAGGCATTGGTGTGCAATTCAGGCTCGAAGAAGACACCGTTTACATCATCAATACCATAACCGGCGGTCCTTCCGAAAAGGTGGGAATCATGGCCGGCGACCGTATCATCAAAGTTGATGGCGAAATCATGGCAGGGGTAAAGGCCTCGAACAATGATATTATGAAGAAACTCAAAGGGGAGCGTGGTACCAAAGTGAAGGTTGGGATATTGAGAAGGGGTGTTAAAAATTTGCTTGATTTTGAAATCACCCGTGATTTAATCCCTACCTATAGTATTGATGTTTCCTTTATGCCTCAGCCAGGTATCGGTTACATCAAACTTTCCAAATTTTCAGCCACCACCTCCGAAGAACTGAGCCAGGCCTTGTTATCCTTAAAGCTTGAGGGAATGCAAAGCCTTATTCTCGATCTCAGGGGGAATGCCGGTGGTTATTTGCAGACTGCCATTACGGTTTCAGATGAATTTTTGCCTGATGGTAAACTTATTGTTTATACCCAGGGGCTTAACCGACCCAAACAGGTGGCCAATGCCTCGGCAGGAGGCTTGTTTGAAAAGGGTACGCTCATCTTGCTGATTGATGAGGGTTCCGCATCCTCAAGTGAAATTGTGGCCGGTGCCATTCAGGACAACGATAGGGGTGTGATTATTGGCCGCCGTTCGTTTGGCAAGGGCCTGGTGCAGGAACAACTTTCCCTGCCCGATGGTGCTGCCCTGCGTCTGACTGTTGCCCGATACTACACGCCTACCGGCAGAAGTATTCAAAAACCTTACGAAATCGGTCATGCCGATGAATACAACAGTGAGGTTTATGAGCGCATGGTTCATGGAGAAATGGAAGCGGTGGATAGCATTAAGTTTGTTGACTCACTTAAATATACAACAGCAGCAGGCAGAATGGTTTACGGTGGCGGAGGTATTATGCCCGACATCTTTGTTACGGTGGAGCGTGACCCGAATTACCGCTATTACAATGAATTGCTCAACAAGGGCGTAATATACCAGTTTGCCTTCCACTACACGGATTTTCGTCGTGCCGAATTAAAAAACTATAAAGGAATTGCAGATTTTGATGCCAGGTTCACTATAACTCCGGCCATGCTGCGCGAGTTTATTGTGTTTGCCGAAGCTAAAGGCGTGAAACATGATGCTGTCGGCCTGGCATTTGTAAAAAATGAACTCGAAAATCTCTTAAAAGCCTTGGTTGCCCGAAATATTTTCGATGAAAAGGGTTTCTATCCCATCTACCTGCGCACCGATAAGGTGTACCTGAAAGCGCTGGATGAGATTCGTCAGCATACTGTAGTGGTTGATAAAATATATGAGCCGTAAGGTACATTCCCTTATTGGAATTCATAGAGATAAAGCAACCCCATACTAAAATGCATGGAATGGATTTGAAAAGGGTAAGGGTATATACTAACTATCCAAAAACAGAAGTAAAGGGTGCGTATTTTTGAATGAAAAGCACTATTGACCGGCTAAAGTACTTGTTCGATAATGAGATTACCTTCGGTGAGTTCACCGCCTCATGCGGTTCGGCTCTTCACTCCACTCTGTTTTCTCTCTGAATCTCTTAATTCGCTCTGGAAAATAATGAATGAAGAGCTATGAATTATCAAATACGACGATATAAAGAATCCTGCCAACCAGCGGGATAGAACTATTTTTGATTTTTTTTAAAAAATACATTCCTTTTATATAGCTCAATATCAATTCATTATAATCATAAATATATATATATTCAAAAAAATCACTTTTTGTTCAAAATTCCGTATTACCTTTTTACTTTTTTCGGATAAAGAGACAAACCCTCCAAGGCAAATAGAAACATTATTATGATAAAAGGGAGGGTAATTTAGTTATACTGCAACTGCTCAATGAATCTATAGATGCCATACTGCGGCATTAACTTCTACACTTACTGTTGGCTTTTGAATTTGCATTTTTTGATTGGATAAATAACTTTTCAAATATCTGTGGGTATTGAATTTCCCGGAAAAATGATTATTGATAAACATTTAGACCTCAAATAAATAAATTAAAAAATTAAAAAAACAAAACCCATGAAAACAAGAGCCATCAGCCTGCTGCTCGTATTGAGCCTTACTGCAGGTGTATTTTACGCTTGTAAGAAAGACCAGGCACCCGCCAATGAACCTACCCCCGAAGCGGTAAACGATAAAATAAACCAGTTGCTGGGGAGTTTTACCGATAACTATGAAACTTTTAAAAGCGGCAAATGGCTGAAAAGCGGCGATAAAATTGATTACGATTCTGTTTTATGGTACATTGATGCCGCCATTAACTTCAATTATGCATCAGGCGTATATTCTTTCGCGCGATTGCACCGTGACACGGTTTACGTTGAAGTGCAGTTTGATGCTGAAATGAAAGCCCTGCTTACGGAGGTATTTGAATCCTACGAGCAATCGTTGATCCGCATTGGCACAAAATATTATACCACCACGGGGGAAAATAAAAAATTTGTTATGGCAACGGTGAGTGATGCCGGGCTCCTGGCGAATGGCAAGAGGAATTTGCGCATTGCCACGCTTACCGGAACCGGATTGGCTACACAAAGTGGCGATTTTGGGAATGATGAAAATTATTTATTCAATGGAGATGCAACAATCAATTGTAATGGCGCTCAGTCATTAAGTGCAACAAAAATGTTTGAAGTAAAACTTCTTTCTCACTTTGAACCTACACCTCCAACCGGATGCAGGTATTTCTTTTTTGGACTGGAATCAACCTTACAACCTAAGTATACAGATCCAGGTAATCAATTGAATACCACCCTGACTAATTATTTAGATTATAAAATTTTTGCAGCAAGTGATGCAGTTTTAAATAATCCTATCAACGATGAAATTATGTGTCTTGATTATAATCACAGTAATGATGTTCATGAAATGCAGTTTTATTTTGATCATCTAGTAACATTTGCCAATGAGTGGTTAAATAAACCCGGAAATACCGGATATAATAAGAAGTGGTTTAGTGATTCTGATATAGTAAGTTTTGATGAATCAAATCCTTCTCAAATTAGGGAGATTTGGCATGAACCCACCTTAATCTTTAAAAAACGTGGTTACACTTGCGACCCTGTTAATAATTATTTCCCGGTGGATTAAGTATAATTTTATTGAGAGTTTTTACCTATTGGTTAAGTAATTTCATAGTGATGCTACAACTAAAGATAATGAGGAATACACTGGCAATCTTGTTGCTTTTAATTCAATTTGCTGTTTTTGGACAAACCAGTTTTCAGTTCAGTCTTGAATACCCAGGCAAGAAATCGTCAAGCATGGCAATCAATGATGGGTTAGGAGGCATAATAGTTCCAATTACTGACTTTACAGGTGCCGATTATTCATATAGCACCTACATAAAAGGTTATCTTCTTTGCATAAATTCAGCCGGAGATACGTTAACTCACCGCTATTCTTTCCATGATACCAGTTTTCATATTCAAAGAATGCTGGCACTAGAAAACAATGGGTACATGCTATTTGGAGGTTCAAGACCTCCTGGTACTGAGCATGATCATTTGCTGATTATGAAAATTGATGACTGTTTTAACTTGCTTTGGGCTAAACATTACCCAAATCCTATATTAAGTTATGGAGGCGGTGTAGTGCAAGTATTCACAGACTCCGATTCAGTAATAATCGCTGCTGCCAGATGTAACTACCCCTGTAATTTACTCTATCCGTATTTAGTTAAAATTGATGAAAATGGGAATATAATCAGGAGCATTCTTCATTATTCTGAGGTCTTCCGTGGTAGAATATACGACTTTATGTATTCATCACAAAATGGCAACATTTGGCTTTTTATGGATCCTAACTCTGCCAATTACGCTGGTAATGTTCGTGGTGTTTTCAATGCAGAGTTTGAATATCTACATTTTGAAAGTTTCCCAGACAGCAGCAGACCCTGGCCCAGTAGGTTAAAGACGTCATGGACGCCGGATAGCTTAATCCTAATGTCCTATATCAAAAACCGAACCGGAGCACAAGATCAGGATGATGAAATTTGGCTTGCAAAATACGATACATCATTGAATATGGTATTTATAAACAGCTTTGGCACTGCCGACACTATGGATAATACGCCATTTGTAGGAGCTGGAGCTGCTTCTATTCATCCCGACACCATCTATTTTGCCGGATACAAACACAAAACTTTATTTCAACCAAATCCTGGAATGCGCAATTGGATTGTTGCGGGACAGACGGATGGACAGCTGCAACCACGGTTTGTGCATTACATTGGTGGAGACCAATATTACGAAACCAGGTATATGCTGGCAACCAGCGATGGTGGGTTTGTAATACAAGCCGCTGTATTTAATCATCAGACATCAGTTTATGATTTACTTTTTCTGAAACTAAATAATGAAGGACTAATTACCGGAAATAATCAAAAAAATATTCCTGTAAAACGAGCCTTCATCAGCCCCAACCCGGCAGCAGAATTATTAAGAGTTGATTGTCTTTTGCCTGGCGCACAGGCAGAAATACTTTCACTTACAGGTACAACTATAGGGGAATTTGGCTTGAACATCGGTTCAACCCTTTTGCCCCTGCACCAGCTTAAACCAGGAATTTACCTACTTGGCATAACATTGCCGGGTGAAGGTATTGTAGAAACTCACAAATTTGTAAAACTTTAAAAAATAGTGATATGAAAAAGGCTCAATTTATCATTTTGCAAATTGTATTTATCCTCTTTGTTTTACCAAAGACTTACGCACAAATTTGTTACACCTGCCCTGGAAATAATAACAACGTAACAGGAACTGCTGCTTCAGCATTTGGGAATAACAATGTTATTAGTGGTTCATATTCAAGTGCATTAGGCAGCGGCAATAATATAACTTCAACCTACAGTTTTGTTGCTGGAAGTTTTAGTACCGTCAAAAGCTTACATTCTTATATTATTGGCACCTCATCAACTGTAAACCCAGGCAGTACAGAGAGTTATATTTTTGGATCAGGATCAAATGCAGGAAATACAAAAGTAATGTTGATCGGGCATAGGCTTCAATCAAGCGCAGGCAGTCAGATAATTCTTGGTTCTGGGCCCATTGGTGGTGGTTTCCTCACCTGCAACAAAATGCATAGCCTTGCAGTGGGATTTAAGAGTACTTATCCAACATTCTTTGTAAGTGAATCACCGGCAAGTGACAAAACTGGAAAGGTGGGCATAGGAAACAATACCGATCCATTGGCCAAACTCCATATAAGAGCCGATGCCGCTGAAGATGCTACTATGTTGCTTGAAGCAACAGGTAAAGAAAAAATCAGTAGTTTTTTAATGGCAGGTGGACAGGCAGTTATTGGAACTACATCAAACAGCCACTCGCTTTCATTTGTCACCGGTAATACCAATACGCGTATGTTCATCAATGGGGCAACTGGCAACATAGGCATAGGCACCAACGCCCCCGCCACAAAAATGCACATAAATGGGGATATTACTGTTTCTGGACTGGCCAATGAAAAAGGCGACCAGATTGTAACAAGCGATAGAAATGGTAAACTGATGCTTACTACTGCCAATGCTTCCGGCGATAACCTGGGCAACCATATCGCGACCCAAAACCTGGATATGAAGGAATTTAGTATCCGTAACTCAACCAGAGAAGCATACCAGACAAGGGCAGATGGCAGCAGGTATTTCGCCGGGTTAAGGTTTAGCGAGGAAAACAGTATGGTGCTCGAAACGGGCAAAAAGGCTGTTTTTACCGCCGTTGCCGCAACCAACAATGCTGCCGGTTTATGGGTGGCAAATTGGGCATGTGGAGGCTATGGCCTGGTCCTTAATGCCGACAACCGCACGGGTGGTATCTATTACGACAACAATAATCCCAAAATATCAATCGGCCTCAATAGCAGCAAGGTTGGCATCGGGCTTATTCCGCCTTCCGATGGTGCGTTCAGGCTGTATGTTGAAGGGGGCATACTAGCCGAAGAGGTTAAGGTAATGCTGAAGTCGGCCTGGCCTGATTTCGTTTTCAGCGCTGATCATAAGCTTCCAGGTATAAACGAAGTTTCAGCCTTTATTGAAGCCAACGGGCACCTGCCCGGCATTCCCAGCGCATCTGCCGTGGCAGCCGATGGGATAAATCTGGGACAGATGAACGCCTTGCTGCTTACAAAAATTGAGGAGTTGACTTTGTATGTGATTGAACTTCAACGACAATTAGACGAGATCAAAAAGTAATTTCATGTTTACCCAAACCCTTATCATTATGAAAGCTGTTAGATATATATTGCCCTTGCTGATATTGGTTTTTCTTTCATCTGCTTTATACGCCCAGCAAACAGTGAAGTTTGAATATGATTTGGCAGGAAACAGGGTGTTAAGGACTCTCGATACTAAAAAGAGTACCGAAGCCGAAGTTGATTCTCTTTTTAAAGCTGAAGTCATCCATGATAAAACCATCGGAGATAACCTTGTTAAAGTTTACCCCAATCCTACGTATGGGTTAGTCAATATCGAATTTCTGGAAATAAGTGAAGGCCCGTCAACGTATTCCCTCACCGACCAAAATGGCCGCCAGGTAATGAACGGAAAAACCATTAATCTTTCAAATACCATTGATATCACCCATCAGGGGCGTGGGGTCTATTACCTCATGATAAAAGCGCCCGAAATATATCAGGTTTATAAAATAATTAAGCAGTAAACACAACTTTAATTTTCAGGCAAAGCCGGAATAAAATACCAGCAATCCCTGAAAACAGGAACTGTCATCTTTAACTTAACAGGCTATTGACATGAAAAAATATTTCTGGTTATTTATGGTGGTTGCATCAAACCTGCAACTATTAGGGCAGAATCAGGCGCCAAGTTTTATCTTAAACAAACAGATTTCCGGGCAACAGGAGTATCAAGCCAGTCAATACATAGATATGATCAATGGTTTTGGTTACAAAGCCAACACCAAAAGCGATGTTTTTCATGCCAAAATAGATCCGTTTATGGTTTTTCCGCCTGAGGAGGGGGAGATTGGGGGGCCGGAGGGTTTTGAAAATATAGTCGGCAAAGATGGCGTGGTGGGTGCGACCAAGGGCAGCCTTTCGGTAAACGATGCAGGATCGGCTGTTTACCAGATACCTTTGGAATTCCCGGGAGGTATTTCAGGCATGACCCCTGAGTTAAGTTTGGTTTACAACAGTTCAGGTCCCGATGGAATATTGGGACCTGGTTGGTCACTTGGAGGCTTATCTGTAATCACCTGCGTACCCGCCACCAGATATCACAATGGTATAAGGCAGGCGGCCTTTGGCAATGATTACGAAAATGGAGCATATGCCCTTGATGGACAAAGACTTGTGCCTGTTCAATATGAAGATGGAATTAATTTTCGTGAATACAGAACCGAAATGGATGTATTCAGTAAAATTATGAGAAAGGCAAACACCAAGGGAGATAGAGATGAAGATGGAAAATATTTTGAAGTAATGACAAAATCAGGTCTTACTTATATATACGGAAAAACTTCCGATTCGAGGCATACTTTCAGACAAACCACTAATTCTGCATCGTACACTGTGAGCTATTATGTCAGTAGTATAAGCGACAATATGGGTAATAGGATAACTTTTGAGTACAATAACGATTGGGCAAATGGGGATATCACCATCAAATCAATAAAATATACTATATTAGATAATGGCACTTCCAATGGTACTGCACCTATTTACAGCATAGATTTTTTTTACAAAAACAGGCCGGATGTACTTACCCATTATTTGTCATATAAAACCGGTTCCGCAACAATCAGTGTTAAAACATCCACTTCGAAAGTTATTGAAACAATAAGCTGTGCCCATATTTCAAGCAATGCCATTGTAAAGGAATACAAATTAGATTATATACTGAGGGGGCCTGGCAACGATGGCACCAAAAAGACATTACATTTGAATTCTGTGCAGGAATTTGGGAAAAACAGAGAAGAGAAATATAACAAAACTGTGTTTGAGTGGGAGGATGAAATGAATTTTTCATTTACTGAATCACAAGGAAATTTACCAGAGACATTTTTCACCAAAACTGGCCCTGGTAGATTTATTAGTAAACCCAAATATCATTTAAATGATTTTAATAACGACAATAAAACTGATATTTTAAGGGTGTACAGCGTGTTTGATAATATTGTTGGCTCTCCAGATTATTTTGTTGTACTGGAATACCTTCAAAAGACTGCTGATGGAAGTTGGCGCATCACTAATTATAATAAAATACAAGGTCTTACTTTTCAACAAATACCTAATGATGATTTCTATATTGTATTGGGCGATTTTAATGGAGATGCATTTTGTGATATCATTTTCTCATATAACAAGTGGGAATGGGAAGAAATCAACAATGAGTGGGTAAAACATCATAAAGGTACACTTATTAAACACTTTGAGAATAATAATAATTTCAATTTTTCTGAAAACCAACTTTTTAACAACAATACTCAAGTTGCTTTCGTTTATCCCGGTGACTTCAATGGTGATGGTATTCGAGACTTAATGATGGTAAATAAGACGCTTAAACAAACAAGCTTCAAATTTGGAAATTCCATCAATCCGTTACAAAGTAATATTGACAAAGGTCTTATCTACCCTATTCTGACAAATACATTTTTTTTTGATCAAAGAATCGAAATTGAAGATATAAATGGTGATGGAAGAGATGAGATTGTGCAAAAGCCAGGGTATACAAATACTAGAGTTGTAAACTTCCTTGAACCTGAGTCTGACAATTCGAATTTGATAATACTGAAATCAGAAACCCTGAATATACCATCTGGACTTCTTTCGTGCAGCCTAAATAAGGACAGAAAAACAGACTATCTTTGGGTAAATCCCACTGCTACTATTTATCAACCGAATGAGAGCTTTAAAGTTAATTTTATTATTCAAACCAGTACAACGGCTGGCACAGTTATACTCGAAACTAAAAATCAAGCATTTAACTACATTTATGAAATTGAGGAGCCACTGGATCCATGGAGAAATTTTGAAATAGCAAATATTCATCAGGGTATTGAGAGATGTGATCTAAACGCAGATGGCATGACTGATTTAGTACTATTGACCTTTGTTAGCCTGAAATTCAACGTAGGTGATGGCACTTTTTTTAATCAGAATTATTCGTACACCAATATTTATATTCGGACTAATGACGGAAAATTTTTAGAAATTGAAAACGATGGTCAATTTTTAATCGATAATAAACATACTGTTTTTGATATTGATTTCAACAATCAATCAGATTTTATTTATATTGGTGAGGACGCATATGAAATAAATGCCATTAAAATATACTCCCCTGATTATCATGGAAGCAGAATTTCATCAATCACCAATGGCCTCGGTCACAAAACAACAATAGAATATGCTTTTATAGGCGATCCTGACGTTTACACGCCCGGGGCCGAAGTTGAATATCCTATTGTGCCTTATGAAGCCACGCGAAGCGTTGTTAAAAAAGTTAATCGCTCCAATGGAGAAAAAGGCTTTTTCATAGAAAAATATAAATACGAAAAAGCCCGTGCACATACTGAAGGACTGGGCTTTATCGGGTTCGAAAAAATAACTAAAACTGATGTTACCCGAGGCATTGAATCCATTACTGAATACGGGCTTAACACCGAGTTTTTTGTTTCTTATCCCACGAAGCAAACCACAAAACTTGTGGGCGGACCTGTTATTGAGCAAACTATAAACATATATATTACCCAAAGTACGACATCAGGAATAGCAAATTATAGTGGAAATAAAAAATACTACTTTGTGAGACCCGAGGAATCTGAAACATTTAATTACGAATTAAATACAGACGAAACTTCGTCATTTGTTTATAAAAGAACACTTATAAACTATTCAGCTTTCGATGATTATGGCAATCCAGGCACCATAACCACCACAAGCCAGGATATGACAGTACAGAATGCACCTGTGTACAAAAAAACCACCAGCCATGTCTATGCCCCGGCAGATATTAGGAATGACTTCCAAAATCATAAATATTACTGGGTTTTAGGCAGGCTTACAGAATCAAGCACAATTTTTGAAGTACCAGGAGCTCTTCCAATTACAAAGAAAAGTGGTTTCGGATATTATCAAGCTACAGATGGGAAAAAGTATGGTATGTTAAAAGAGGAGAAAGACTATAAATACAATTCCAATACGGTTCTTACAACCAAAACCTATACCTACGATGCATTCGGTAATATAGCGAGTTCTCAAATAGAAGCTACCGGTCTGCAAAAAATTGTAAATGGCACCTATTACACGCCTGATGGCCGTTTTTTGGAAGAACTAATCAATCCGATGGAACATAAAACTATTCGCGAATATGATCCCCTGCTCGCTACCTTAAGCTTTGAAACCGATTTTGACAATAATCTTACCACCGAATACAGGTATGATGGTTTTGGCCGGCTTGAAAAGGGTATTGCGCCCGATGGTACCATTAGTGCTACCGCCCTGCGGTGGGTTTTAAAAGGTGATTTCCATGCCCCGGCACAGGCGGTTTATTACTCCTGGCAACAAACATCGGGCAAGCCCGAGGTAAACGTATATTACAACAGCCTGGGAATGGAGTTAAGGTCTGTAACAAACGGTTTTAAAAACATTTTAGTTTATGTTGATTCCTATTACACTGAAAAAGGGCAGTTGTGGAAAAAATCAGCTCCTTATAATCCTGATACCGAAACCGCGAAATATGCCGAAAACACTTACGACCGTGCAGGGCGGTTAAAAACAACCAAAGTGCCTGATGATAATGCGGGAGATGCAATTACTACCAATACTTACAATGGGTTTACCATATCAACCAAAAATGCACTAAATCAGGTAAACGCGAAAACATTGAATGCTGCCGGCTGGACAATAAAAAGTACGGATAACGCCGGTAAAAGTGTACTGCATACCTATTATGCTGATGGTGCTGTAAGAAGTACAGAAGTTGAGAACTATGAAAAAACACGCCGTGATTATAAATATGATAATGCGGGAAATCTTGAAGAATACAAAGATGCCTCACAAGGAACATTAAAATATGTTTATAACGCTTACGGGCAACTTAAATCAGAAACAAATGCCAACGACAAGGTAACAACTTACAATGAATATGATCTTCTGGGCAGGCTGCTATCTAAAACAACCCCTGAAGGAGCCTTCCTATACAAATACGACCTGCAGAAAAAGGGTATGCCAGATTTTGTGGATGGACCTGGCAACCATATTTCCTATACATATGACCGTTTCCTGAGGCCGCTTACCCAAACTGAAGTTATAGGTATTGACGGCGAAACCTTTCTAACTACTTATGAATACGACGAATTGGGCAGGTTGCATCACCTGACTTACCCGTCGGGATATAAAATAAGAAATACTTACACCGACAATGGATTCCCATTGGCAATAGTTGATACAGAGGATGGCAAAAAGCTCTGGGAAGCCAAGCACATGAACGCCAGGGGACAATTTACCAATGTGAATGTCGGCGATGTAGCCCAAACATTCGAATATTACCAAAACTCAAGCAGGATATGGAAAATCAAAGCTAATGGTCTTCAAAAAAATGAGTATAGTTGGGACAAAGGGGGTAATCTCTTATACCGTACCACGCTTAACGGAAAACAAGAAAACTTCATCTATGACAATTTAAACAGGTTAAAGCAAGTCTATCATAATTATCAGCTTAGCTTTTCTTACAATTACGATGCCTTGGGCAACATTATCTATAAATCTGATGTGGGCGATTATGCTTACGGGAATAATGACAATCCCTATGAGTTAACTTCAATTAACAATAAACCAGTTACCATAAACAACTACAACCAGGTCATTGATTATAATTCGTTCAACAAAGTTTGGAAAATTACAGAAACTGACCCTGTAACACTCGAAGTTAAGCGGCAATTGGATTTGCTTTACGGTGTTAACAACAGCCGCATAAAACAAACCATTACCGAAAACGGGCACGAAACCTCTTCAAAACTGTATATTGGTGGTAGTTACGAGATTGAAACCAAAGATGGAGAAACCAGCTTCATCCATTACATCAATGCCCCCACCGGTTTGGTGGCTATAGTTACCAAAAAAGGCATCAACAAGGAAACTGAATTTGCATTAAACGACCATTTGGGTTCTTTGCAGGTATTGGCCACACGCACAGGCGGATTAATTGAAGAGTTCAGTTACGATGCCTGGGGTATGCGCCGTGACCCGATAACCTTTGCCATTTTTGCTGTGGTTCCTGCCAATGGCACTTCATATGGCTTCACCGGCCACGAACACATTGACCTGTTTCTGTTGGTGAACATGGATGGGCGAATGTACGATCCCGTGTTGGGTCGTTTCCTCAGCCCCGACCCGGTACTACAATTCCCCAATTACACCCAGGGGTTAAACCCTTATGCCTATGCGCTTAACAATCCGTTGCGTTTTGTTGACCCCACGGGTTACAGCCTTATAGGCCAGCTGGCAGCACTTACAGCTTCTGTGGCATTGTCATTTATACCCGGCGTTAACTTTTTAGTCCCAATTTTGGTTTATTCTGTCGTAATGACCGTTGACCACGCCATAGAACTTGGCCGTGCAGCCAATTTTGGCAACGTGTATGGCTATTTTGTACACTCATTTGTAATGGGTATAATAAGCACGGGGGTAACCAAGGGCATTGGAGATTATTATGATTTTGCAAAAACAGGTAAATTTTCAAATGAATTTAAACGCGCCGTTGCCCATGGAACCTTTAATGGAGCCATGCGCCTGGCACAAGGCGGAAAATTTGAGCACGGATTTCTATCTGGTTTCGTATCTTCGCTGGGTGGTTCCTTTATGCAATCCGGTGGAGTAAATATGAGTGGTGCAGGCAAAATAGTAGTTTCAGCAGCAATTGGTGGCACAGCCGAAGCTTTGGGCGGTGGGAAATTTGCCAACGGCGCTGTTACCGGTGCTTATGTGATGATGTTGAATCATTTGGGGGAGCATGGAGGAGGAAAAAGAAGAGTTGTTGATTTAAGAAAGAATTATAAAGAAGACGCAATCACTATGGATCTAGGTCCAATTCCAAATGTGGGAAATTTATATAAAGAAGGACTTCCTGTAGAGATTAGATTAGAAGATGATATTCTTATTGTTTTAAAAGAAAATAATATCTATGTCAGTATTAAGGACATTTCTATAATAAATAAAATTAATGACTTAATGTATGGAGGGGAAGAGCCCTATAGACCTATTTCAGTAGAATCTGGAATTAGAATTAGCTCTATTATGAGGGAAATAGCCCAACTATCACTACCTGGTATTCCTAATCCTCTTACTTCGGGGGGAATTCGAGAAGAACATAGTAGGGTACTTACATATAATACTTACCTTAACAGGCTTAATTTATTAAAACATTTAGGTATTATTTACTAACACTTATTCAAATGGGCGTGTATTATAAATTTGTAGTTTTAATAGTACTGATTGCCTTATTGGTATTTTATTTTTTATACTACTATTTTTTATTCCCGCGCATAATCCTTTATAAGCTTAAAAAGAAGTTTAATAAAGAAAGTAAACGATGGGACATGCATAATACTAAAAGTGAGGACTTATATCCTTTGCTGTTTCAGATGGAAAGCATGAGTGTAATATCAAATCTTAAGCCAGATGATTATGGCATTATTCAAATGAAGAATGCATCCATCTTTTCAATGATTAACATCAATAAAATTGAATTGAATCTAAAAAATGACATTAACATGTCCCCAATACATGACAGTAATAAGCTATTTAACTTTATAAGAAACTCATTTATGAATGATATAAACGCAGACTATTTATTTAGAAGTAAGGATTTGATTGTAATAAAGAAAATAAATAAAGCTAATGCATATCTGTATTTAAAGTATACGTCGGTATTTACTAAATTATAATGGGAATTATAACCATCCAAATAATCAATACGGCATCGGGATAGCGCAAGTCGATAAATTTGTCATAAGAAATATGATTATTCACGGATTTCTCTCTGGTTTTGTATCTTCGCTGGGTGGTTCCTTTATGGATTCTTATGGCAGCGGTAT
>SWCC01004375.1_pt1 | contig 37367 bp, 30 predicted proteins | sample 4692971 | NCBI WGS metagenome assembly SWCC01 (sample SAMN10267277, study PRJNA491770) | bioreactor metagenome | isolation source: DHS bioreactor inoculated with subseafloor sediment | place: Japan: off Shimokita Peninsula | collected 2006-08 | reverse complement strand
CCTGAGCGACGGATTGTAAAAGAACATGATGAATGTCTTGAAAGCCAGAAGACTGTTATACGGCTCGCCATAACGGTTCGCCTTCATCTTCACGGCAAGAGACAGTATTTCCTCTATTTCCTCAACGGACAATTCCTGCGTCGTAACGACATCTTTACCAAACATTTTTGATTTTGCCATTTATATCTCCCTGTTTTTTAAATCTACAAATTCAATCTTTCGACAAACTCAGGATTGAGTTTCTTAAAGTCTGCCGCCCATAAGCAATGCCATAATCGCCTTATGCGCGTGAAGCCTGTTTTCAGCTTCATCAATGACGACCGACTTGGGCCCGTCTATAACTTCGTCTGTTACTTCCTGACCGCGATCCGCCGGCAGACAATGCATATATACCGCATTCTTGTCCGTGAGATCCATCTGGTCCTTTGTCGTCATCCAGCCTTTCGCAAGTTCGTTCACTCTTCTTGCTTCATCGTGATCCTGGTCCTTTATCTTTTTTCCGGTTTTCGGATCAAAATAATTGAAACAAGTGACAGAACCCCATGATTTCGGATAAACAATATCCGCGCCCTTAAAACCTTCGTTAAAATCATTTGTGATCTTAAACGAACCGTTATACTGCTTGGCATTCTGCTTGCATTTCTCAATGGCATTAGGATCAAGGTCATATCCTTCAGGATGAGCAAGCGTCACGTCCATTCCCATAAGAGTGGCAGCGAGTATAACACTCTGCGGCACGGCTCTCGGTTTCTCAATTGAACCCGAATATGCAAAAGACATTGTAAGTTTTTTGCCTTTGAATGATCCGAATTTCTCCTTGATGGTCATCATATCAGCCAGCGCCTGACACGGATGGTAAATATCGCACTCCATATTTATGATCGGAGCGGCTGAATATTCCGCGAATTCTTCCATCGTCGCGTGAGCGAAACCGTAGTTCCAGCCCGCGGGAGGCCCGTACATTCTTATGGCAATAGCGTCTCCGACCCTGCTGAGCATTTCAGCAACGTCTTTGATTCTTTCTGTTTCATAAGGTATATCAAAACCTTTGCGCGCGGGAGTGTATGTTTTGCCCGGTTCCAGTGAGCAGTGGTATCCGCCCAACTGCTGAATGCCGGCGTCAAAAGTGCTTCTTGTACGAAGCGACTGATTAAAAAACATTGTAAAAAGCGTTTTGCCTTTCAGAATACCCGATGTATCCTGCCCCATCTGAAAGCGGCGTTTCAATTCAAAGCCGACTTCCATCAATGTTTCCCATTCTTCTTTCGTGTAGCTGAATTCCGGATCCAGCCAATCCCTTCCCAAAAACTTGTTTGTCCTCATCAATTCCTCCGTTTTATCTCATTGTCAACGCCATAACGGCTTTCTGAATATGCAGCCTGTTTTCCGCTTCATCGTTGACAATAGAAATTTTCGGGTCATCTATCAATTCATCAGTAACCTCAAATTTTCTTCTGGCCGGCATGCAATGCATATACACCGCACTCTCATTGGCCTTTTCGAAATGCTTGTGAGAAATGCACCAGTCTTTTTTGTAGTTGGGGCCCACCTCTGCATGTCTGTCCGGATCTCTCGCCCACGACTTCGCGTATATAACATCCGCTCCGTCTGAAGCTTTCCATATGTCATGCTCTATTTTTAGCGAACCGCCGCTGGCCGCCGCCGCTTTTTTGGCATAGTCAACGTAATCAGGATCAACGTCATAAAGACCTTTTTCATCCGGATAGGCCAAAGTAATATCCATTCCCAGAGAGCATCCGGCAGCTATCATTGTCTGAGGCACCCCGGGCGATTTCGCTCTTTCGTCATACGCCCATGACATGACAACTTTCTTCTTTCTGACACCTTCCATTCCGCCAAATTTTTCTATCATCGTCAGAATGTCGCCCATGATCTGGCAGGGATGTTCTTTATCGTCAAGCATGTTTATAATCGGCACTTTTGAAAACTCTGCAAGACCTCTCAGCACTTTACGGGCATCCCCGTATTCATAGGTTTCCGCACCCATCTGCGCTTTCAGATTATAAAGTCTAATCGCGAAACCATCAAGAAATCTTGAAATCATTTCCGCTGTGTCTTTCCACGATTCCTTGTGGGAAAGCTGAAGCTCCTGAGGGCTGTATATCTGTCCATTTCCTCCGAGCTGGGAAATCCCACTTGAAAACGAGAGCCTCGTCCTCGTTGACGGCGAAGCAAAAAGCATACCAAGATTTTTGCCTTCAAGAAGGTGCTTCTGACTTTCACCAATAGCATTCCTCAACTTCAAATCCCTCGCGACTTCAAGTATGGTTTCAAGCTCTTCCTTACTAAAGTCTCTCACACTGATAAAATCCCTTCCCTTAAGGTTAGTAATCATACACAACCCTCCTTTTTATTTGTTAATAATTTTGCCCCTTCGTCCCGCCCACAAACAGGCAGGTATCGTCCGGCAAATCAAAACATATTTTTCAGCCATTCAATAAGGCCCTTGCGGCGCTTGCGGTTCACGCGGCCCGCCAGCGTGGGAGATTCCTTGCTCACATCATATTTGAGCAGGCCAAGAACAGATGTGTACGACACATCGTCCACGACAGCCGCATCGCCTACGCAGTTTGCCGGATAACCCAGCCGCGTTTGAAAACCAAGCTCCGCGCGCACATAATCTTCCATTCCCGGAAGCTTAACGCCGCCGCCGATGAGAATGCAACTCGGCACAAGATCGGGATTTATTTTCATCGCATCAAGTTTCCCTTTTATGCCGTTTTTGCCGAAAATGTCAGCAAGCCGTCCGCTTATTATCTCCGATATATCTTTAAGACTTACTTCATCCTTGGTTCTGCCGTCTATCCTGGTTATCTCTATTTTACCTTCCTTGGGAATATGCGCCTGCGTGGCAAAACCGAAATCCTCCTTGATTCTGGAAGCCTCAAGACGCGAGGATTTTATTTCTCTGGCTATGTCATTGGTTATATAATCGCTGCCGTTGCGGACAGGAAAAAATCCCCGTATGCCGCCTTTGTTAAAATAACTGACCTCGCAAAGACTGCCGCCCATGTCTATAAGAATGCAGCCGAGAGCTTTTTCGTCGTCGAGAAGAACAAGTTCCGCGGCCGCCAGCGACGAGAGAATCGTGTTCTGTATGTCAAAGCCCGCCTTCTCCACGCATTTTCTTATATTAGTCAGCATAGACGCCTTTGCTATTATGTTGTGCACATTCACCTGAAGATGCTTAGCCTCCATGCCCTTGGGATTCTTTATGCCTCTCTGATTGTCAACCATATATTCAAGCGGGATCGTGTGTATTATTTCGTCTTCGGTATTCGGGACACTGCTTCGGGCGGCGAGAAGCACCTGTTTCACTTCGTTGAAACTCACTTCCTGATCCTGAGACATAACGGCGATGGCGGCGTGATGATCCTGACTTGATATGTGCATTCCGTGCACGCCGAGGGAAACAAAATTGACATTGATTTTCGCTTTGTCTTCCGCGTTTTCTATCACTTCCCTGATGGAATCAACGGTTTGAGGAATATCAATGATGATTCCTTCCTTTATGCCCCTGCAGGGCCTGGAATCATAGCCGAGAACTTTTATCTGCTCACCGACCACATCACCGATAACACATTTAATGTGCGATGAACCTATTTCAAGCCCTGCATGAATGCTTTCACCTGTCATTTATTATTTTCATCTCCTTTTTGAAACCCTATAATAGCACTTCGCATTTTTTTTGTAAATGGGCGCAAATCTATGTATTTAAGAGCCTGCCCTTTGGCCGCGGCATCCCTGACGACGCTCCTGACAGACTTCAGTTTTTCCGATACAAGAGCCATGGACGGCCCGCCGAATAAAACGGCATAATCGGCCATTTTTATTTTAAGAGATTCCCCTTCCATTGAAAAAGACCGTATCCCCTCATAAAATTTATTTTCACGCGAACGCACTTCTTTTAAAAGAGCCATAATTTCATCGCGCTTATCCGCGGACATCTCAAGATAATCTTCCCACACCGGGATTTTATAAATTTTCTCGGCGGATGAAATGCTTCTCACAACTTTGTTATCGACGGTAATGACAAATTTTTTTCCGTTTTTAACAAACATGGCGGCCGGAACACGCTCTTTTATCTTCACTATAATTTTATCCGGAAAAACCCGCCTCAGACGGGCTTTCTCTATCCACTGCTCCTTTCCGAACACGGCCTTGTCCAGTTTATATGAAAAAATATTGGCGCCCTTTTTCAGTTCAACAAGTTTCTTAACATACTCGCTGTTTAGCGCCGATGTGCCTTTTATATCTATTTTGCTGACATTGAGCGTATCCCAGCTGAGCAGAAAATTGTAAACAAAATGCACCGCCGTCGCCAGCGCGAACAAAATAAAAGCCGCAAAAATAAGCTTGAAGCCTATGCCCGTTTTTTTCTTTCTCCCGCGGCGCTTCTTCATCGTTTCAGCGAATCCTCCATTATTTTCATAACCGTTTCATCAAAACTTATTCCCGCCGCGGCCGCGGCCTCCGGCAGCAGGCTGGTTTCTGTCATTCCGGGAATGGTGTTTATTTCCAGCGCGTAAAAAACGCCTCTCTCCGACCTCAGGAAATCCACCCTGGCTCCGCCTTTCACATTCAGCGCCCGGCAAATTTTAAAAGTATCTGACCTGAGAGCGGCGGCGGCTTTTTTTTCAATCTTCGCCGGCACAATGTGAAGGCTCATCCCCGGCGCATATTTCGCCTCATAATCGTAATATTTGTTTTTCGGCACTATTTCCAAAACGGGAAGAACTTTACCCGCGAGATAGCCGACGGTAAACTCCCTGCCTTTGATATATTTCTCAACAACAATTTCTTTGTCGCAGGCAAAAGCTTTCTCCACCGCCTTCTTTATGCCGGAGCGCTTTGAGACAATGGACAGGCCTTCCGAAGAACCTTCGGAGGAAGGTTTTATAACAGCCGGCAGCATGCCCGCAACCCCGCTGATTATATTTTTGTCGCCACTGACAAGACTTATACCGGGAGGCGTTTTTATTCCGTGCGATCTGAAAAGAGTTTTTGTGAGAGCTTTGTTCATACAGACGGCAGAAGCAAGAACCCCCGAACCGCTGTAAGGCAAACCCGTTATCTCAAGCAGGCCCTGAAGCCTGCCGTCTTCCCCGACCGTGCCGTGGCAGGCGATAAAGCAGAAATCAGCGCGGGCTGATTTTATTTTTGAGACGATATCTCCCCGGCCTATATCAACAACGGCGCTTTTAAACCCCAGCCGTTTCAGCGCCCCGTTCACGGCCCCCGCCGTCTTTAGCGATATTTCCCTCTCGCTCTTTGACAGCCCCGCCAGCACCGCAATCTTTTTCATATTCCCTATCGTTAATTTTTTATTCCTCAACTTTACTCTCCCCCGTCATCCAATAACCCATTTTTTCTTCAGCTTTAGATTTAACCCCTTTCTTTATATTCATATTCGGCGCACAAAGTTTCAAAACCCATATTCACCTTAACGGCCTCATGTGATATTAAAACATATTTCCACGGCTTCTTCCCATATTTCAAAGCAAACTGTGTTGCATTATTACAATAAGTTAAAGCCGCTTTTGCTTTTTCTTTTACCTCATCCGAATTAATATCTTTATGCATCTTTGTTTCAATCAAATAAATCGCATTTGTGGCCTCAACCACAAAATCAGGATTATACCTCTTTGAATTATGATTCCACCAAATCTCAAACTGCCCTTCTGCCGGACGCATCCATTTTTCAACATCTTCATCCTGTTCAAGTATGACAGCAAAATCCTTTTCTGTTTTTGAGTCAAATTTATACTTATCGTGGCATGCTTTTTTAAATCCGACGAATACTTTGCCCGGAATAGCGGAAGCCGGTTCTATTGTATCAGTATACGCATACACTGCATCCGACTTATATTTGGAAAAATTATGCTCTTTTAACGCCACAAACGGCAACACCCTTGCGCTTTCATATTTCGGCGTTTCACAATAAAAATGTTCCATCATCTGAGTATATATAAACCGCGCAAGGTCACGTTTGTTATATTGCACAACATTACTAATCTCATCTTTCGCCTTCAAATATGACTCAAAATGTTTTAGCGCCTGCCTTGATAATTTGAAAAGTAAATCCGCCTGCGCGTCATAGTCAATCTCCGGTAAATGCGCTAATTCACTAACAATAATATTATCAGGTTTATCCGGGATAATACGTCCCTGCCCCCGTATATAACTGATACCGTCTTCCTGCTCACGCAATCGCTTAATTAGTATTTCTTCCGATACTGGCCGATAATCAAGGCCATCCGTATCCAAATTAAAATCATGAAATCCCGAATTAATATCTTCCGTCTGCTGAATAATCATTCGCGGAATTTCAATTATATTACTGATGAAATTCTGCGCTACACGCCCATATATTTCTTCCGCTTTTTTTATTTTATCCGCCGCAAAAAAATCCTGCTGAGGCTGACCGTATATTCTCTCTTTGTATTTTTTTAAAGCCGCTTCCTTCGCTTCCGCGCCAGTCAGTTCATCCACACTTTTAAGCTCAGTGTTGAGTGTCGGCAGTATCTCCGCAATCGCGCGTTCGGTCTGTAAAATTTGCTCCGCCTGTTTACGTTTCTGCGGATTTTCGATACGCGAAATTTCTGATTCTTTCTTTATAAATTCGCGCACCCATATAGGAGTGGAAGTAACTATTTCTTTCTCATGGCTGAGCTCTTCAGCGTCAATTTCAATGATATTCTTCAGCTTGATAATGGAATCCGGCATGTTCGCTGCATCAACAATCTCTTGAAACTTATCGTGCGCTACAATTGTTAATGTATCCGCTTTCTTATCTCCTGTTTTTCTCCCATAAGGAAGCCGGAGACCTCTGCCAATAGTCTGTTCGCGTAAAGTTGTGGATGCTGCCGTTCTTAATGGGATAATCGTATATAGATTTGTAACATCCCAGCCTTCTTTAAGCATATTCACATGGATAACAATTTCAATTTTATTGTCAGCGCTCTCAAGCGACAATAACCGTTGTATATTTTCTTCTTTCTCGTCCCCGCGCTGGTTAGAATGTATCTCCATAACCTTATCGGCAAAGCGTCCTTCGAAAAAAGAGCCGGATTGAATTAGTGATTTAAGCCGCCCCGCATGGGCGGTATCTTTGGCGACAACCAGCGCAAAGGGCTTTATCGTCTCAACTTTATTGTTCCTCGCGTAAATATCAAGAGCTATTTTAGTGTCTTCGTGAATACGAAGACCATCTTCAAGTTTGATAATATCCACTTCCTCCATAGATAATTTTGACGGGTCAAAATTTATCCGTGTCGCGACAGCAGGTTCTTTCACAAATCCATCTTCAATCGCGCAGGCGAGAGAATACTCATACACGGTATTTTTAAATTTGATAGTTTTTCCGCCTCGTTCTACCTGAGGCGTAGCGGTAAGTTCAAGTCCTAATATAGGCTTGAGTTCGTTGATAACCTGCATTCCCCTCTTCGCCCGGTAATGATGCGATTCATCCATAATAAGCGTCAAATCCTCAAGTTCGGACAAATGATTAAAGTACGATTCCCCCAGATACTCCGACATGTGTTTAATCTTCGGTTCACTGCCCTTGCGCGTTTCGGCGTTAATTTTTGAAATATTAAAAACATTTATCATAATCGGCGCATACATATCTCTTGTTGAAAAATCACTCCGGTGCTGCTTATAATTATCTCCGGTTATGATAAGCGGCGGTGTTTGGGCAAATTCGCCTATCCCCCTGAAAATATATTTTGGATTAGACGGATTGGAAAAATCCTCTATGAGTTTATTATAAACTGTAAGATTGGGCGCAAGCACAAAATAATTTTTAATTCCTTTTTCCAGATATAAATACGAAATGAACGCGCCCATAAGACGCGTTTTACCCACACCGGTTGCCAGAGCAAAACACATAGACGGAAAATCACGCTCAAAATCAGAGCATATCGGGAACTGCGCTTTGACTTTTTCAAGCTCCACTGATAAATTTACTTCTTTTTTAAGTTCCAGCTTTTCCGCAAGCTCCTGCAATATTTCCAGACTTCTTTTTTGCGGAGCCCGCAGGCTCAGCCGGTTTGAAATCATCTGCGCTATTTTATTCATTTTTCTTTTTTTGATTTTATTTCAATTCGCCGTTTTGCCAAACTAATTGCCCTGCGGAGTTTTGCCTGCAGTAATTTTTTGGGCGGCAGCGCAGTCAGATACTCAGCGACATGAATACCTGATTTATCCAATTGTAAAAGTTCTATCTGGCCGCGATTCCCCTCCGCGCAGAGAATAAGACCTAACGGCGGCTGTTCGCCGGGTTCCGTTTCATATTTTTCAAGCCATCTCAGATAAAGCTCCATCTGCCCTTTATAAGCAGCTTTGAATTTTCCCAACTTAAGTTCAACAACAACCATACTTTTAAGTTTGCGGTGATAAAATAACAAATCAATATAAAAATCATCATTATCAATCGTAATACGTTTCTGGCGGGCAACAAATGAAAATCCTACCCCTAATTCCATTATGAAGGATTCTATTTCACGCAAAATAGCCGATTCAAGATCTTTTTCACTGTAAGTATCTTTTAAATCCAGAAAATCAAGAACATACGGATCACGGAATACAAGCTCAGGGGATAATTTATTATCGGTCCGTAGTTTTGTTAGTTCTTGCTTTATTAATTTTTCAGGCTTCTTTGAGATAGCCGTTCTTTCAAAGAGCATTGAATCTATCTTTTTTCTCAAATCCCGCACACTCCATCGTTCAACCCGGCACATCTCAGTATAAAATTCTCTTTCAAGCGGTTTTTTTAAATATATTATCTCCTTGAAATGAGACCAGCTCAATAGTCTCCACAGTGTAGAGACTATTGCTTCATCACTGAATACTTCGGCAAATTTAATTATATGACGCAGGTTCTTTTCAGAAAACCCATTGCCATACATTCCTACCAATTGTCTCGACAGTGTAGAGACAATTTCTTCACCATACCCTGCTCTGGATGTTTTTAAAACTTCATCATTAATTCGTTTTCCTATATGCCAGTAAAGCATAGTGAGTCCCGTATTCACGGCCACCGCGACCGCTAACCTTGCTTCTTCAATCATCCCGCTTATATCAGTTATAAGAGCATTCATTTTTGCGGGCGCCCGTTTCTTAATAATTTGTTTTTTTCTATTTACGGCCATATAACTCCCCCTCAAAATAAGTCGGCCTGACCATTATTCTTTTTCTTACTTTTCCGGCCTTTCGTTTTTTTCTGTTCCTTTGGCCCCGGCGGCACAAAATCAGGTTCGTTATCGTCATGGGGCATATCAATAATATTCAACCTGTAATCTTTCTTTCCGAACTCGCACCTGCCAAGCAGCATCTTCGGAATCTTTTTTATTGTGACATTCTGAAATTTATTTTCGCACGCCTTCTGAAATGACCTGCCGCAGATAAGGAGAGTTTCGTCTTCTCTCATTTCATCGTGAATCTTATCAAGAAACGCGCCCGTTATCATCCTCGTTGTTGTGAATATAAAATCTTTTTCGGTTGACTGCCCCTGTTTCCAGTACAGTTCCGCATGCGGAGAATATTTAAAACCCTCATGCTTTGCCATTGCCGCGGCAAGCATATCAGCGTTATATTTCTCGTCAATAATCCAGTTGTCGTATTTATCTTTTTTGAGTAAGCTCGGCGCAAGCTCATAGAATTTCAAACCCCCGCCGCCTTTCCATTTTACGGCTTTGGATATTCCGCCTTGATCCGCGCCGTCGCACACTTTTTGGAGGCGCGGCAGACAGTGCGTATAACAATGCTCGCCCAACTCAACCCCAATCCATTTCCTGTCCATCTTTTGCGCAACCGCCGCCGCCGTCCCCGACCCCAAAAAAGAATCAAGAACAATATCGCCCGGATTACTTGCAAGCGTCAAAATCCGCTGAATAAGTCGCTCCGGTTTCGGGGTTGAAAATATATCTTCTGGATTTAGTGCTTTCACTTCCCTTTTTGCTTCTTGATTATGCCCAACATCCTCACTACTCCACCATGTATCAGCTTTGCGTCCTTGCTGAACTTCAGAAAGAAACCGTTTTTTTCTTGGGAATGCATCACCATTTACACCAAACCATACTCTATTATCTTTAATCATTCCCACTAAAGTATCTTTCGCATAAACCCAATGCTTTCCATTAGGCACATTAAAACTTTTTCCAGTAGGGCCAATAATATCGAAATACCCGTTAGTTCGTTCTTCATTTGCAACAAGATCTCCTGATTGCCATGCGCCTCTTGGATCATTATCCGGGTTTTTGTACCTATTGTTCATTGCCATTGTTCTTTCCAATAAATCAAACTGTACGTGAGTTACACTTTTGGCATAAGCAAGAATATAATCATGATTTACCGATATATGTTTGGCATCATTCTTAACACTATGTATTTTTTGCCACAGACAACTTGTGATATAGTTTACCCGCCCGAAAACTTCATCACACAAAACTTTCAGATAATGGCACTCGTCATCATCTATCGAAATCCATAAACTCCCGTCATTTGAAAGCAAATTTCTCAATAACTCAAGCCGGGGCTTCATCAGTGAAAGCCAGATAGAATGTTCAAGCCCGTCATCATAATGCTCAAAAGCGTTTCCCGTATTATACGGCGGGTCAATATAAATACATTTAATCTTCCCCGCAAAATCCTGTTCCAGTGCCTTCAAAGCAAGAAGATTATCCCCGTGAATCAATATATTTTCGGTTTTTGTATCCCCATAAGACTTATCAGGATCTTCAATCAATATACGCGGCTCTAATGCGGGTTCTTCCCCCTTCCCAATCCAAGTCAATTCCAACTTTTGTTTTTTAATCACGTTATCCTCTCGCCCCGTTAGAAATAAGATACGCTTGCGTATCTAAGTTCTAATGGCGTCAATTCAAGTTTCTGTTTTTTAGCCATAAATCTCCCCATACTATTTGAAATATTTTATTTCTTACGGGAATAATCACTTTATCCTTCAAAGAATTATAAAATTTTTGCCCTCTCGCGAATCCCCAAAAAGTAGCTATTGTGATTATACTCGTTATGCTTACCGCAATAATTTTTATTTTAAACATTAGTGGTACAATAAAACTGGCTATAAAAATTATTAGTGTTATCAAAAGATCAAAACATAGCGAAACCATTTGATATATTTTCTCTTGTTTTCGCAACTTAAAATCATCCTTCTCTCGCTTTTCCTTTTCAAGTTCTCTTAAAGTCTTCTGATGCACATCCCGTTCCTGATAAAATTTTCTTAATCCTTCTTCTCTCGATTGACTTTTTAATTTTGATAAAATATCCACTGGGGTTTTATCCGTTATTGTGTGTGTATTATCAATATGCTCTAATAAAAATTCATTAATCACAGAAGATGCTTTTCCAAGAAGATAGTCATCTTCTGATATTACCTTTCTATTGTAACAGTTCTTTAACTCAATTAAATACTTGCGAATCATGCTATCTGTTGGTTGTAAAATAGAAGAACTTTCTACAATAAGTTTTCTTTTTGCTAATTCATCAATATGTATAGGTACTTTAAGCCACATATACGTTCCTAAAAATAATGCGGGTACGCATATAGGCACAAAATCCTGTTCGGTCTGCTTTTCAACCGTTAAATGATAGCAACGACAAGCTCTTGCTAGTGAATTATTAGCACACATAAAAACTATTTTTAAATCTTTAAATCGCCGCGGATAGTTATCGTGAATTTTTCTATATACCATATTAATCGAACGGATATCATTATCCAACAATTGAGAATTGATAACTTCATCAAAATATTCGTTATTTTTTCTGTATTCTTCAACAATAATATCTCTCAGCTTTTTCACATTAATGTTATATTTTTGTTCATCTGTTTCCCATTTAACATCTTCAACGTCAATTTTATACTGTAGTAAAATTGCATCAATTTGATTAAGCAGATTATCTATTTCTAATATTGTCCAATCATTGGTTAAAAAAAATAGCAAAGTTTTTGATGCCCTGTCTATATCACAATCCGCTTTGCTTAACCATCTTTTAGCATTCTGGATATTATGAATAATCTCTTCATAAGTATGATCAAACAAAGCTAATTGGCATCCTGCTACAGTAAATGTATTTAGCAACCCCGCTACCATCCTTTGTTGTATATCTCCCGCCAATCCTAATAATTTTAAAATATGTGCAGTATCACAATATATTTTAACTTTTTTTATTTTTATTTGATCCGGCAAATTTGTCTCATTAGCAATAGTTGATGCCAATATATGGCCGGAAGCAATTTTTACTATATATTGAAAAATATTACTGTTCTTGCTTGCTTCTTGTTTAATAAAATTAGCTAAATATCTTGTTAATTTTTTAGGGAATTCATCTGTTGGGAATAAATATTTGCTTTTCTGTGCCCAAAAAAGCAAATTAGCATCTTGCTTTTCTAAAAAGGAAATCAATGCTTTATTAGCAGCCGTTTCATCAACAGTTTCACCAAACTTAATAACAACATATTTTATGAATTCTTCCAGCACTTTTTTATATCTCATTTCGTGCTCTTTTCTTAAAGGAATAAAAGTACCATCCTTGATATTTTTATTTTTCCAAACTTCTTTTTCACAATATTCTATTTTTTGAGCTCTAACTAACTGCCGCAAAACAACTTTCATAGGATAATGCGGAATTTCGAATAAATATTCTTGTATAAAATCTTTGCAAATGCGATCAAGATTTACTTCTTCATATTTCTTTCGTGCAAATAATTCTTCGACAAAAGGAACTAAACTATCTAAATAACTTTTTCCTTTTTTCCAATTCGCATTCAAAATAGAAAAATTAATTAAAGAACGCGTATATTCCATCTCTACCTCCGATCTTTTTTTACCACAACACTTCCCAACAGTTTCTTATACTACCCACATACCTTAACCTTTTGACTCGCCTTCGTTTGCACCAACACTTTGAAAAACCGGAAAAACAGTGACGGTTCTGGTTTTCATTTCCCTCCCGAAAAACACCTATTCATTTTTCTCCTCTCAATATCAAAGACGCCTTTTTTCTTACTCCCCTTTTTTCCATTTATCACAAATTTCTTTGTAATTAGGGAAGGCAGTCTTTTCTTTTAGCCAGCTTTCTACAAAACAAGGATTATCACTATTTGGTTTAGGGTCAACATCACTTATTTTAACTTGAACTGGTGTGCGCACACAATCCCCCATAATAATTGCATGCTGTTGCGGCAATATAGGTAACTGATCTAAAATGTCACTATTTGCACTAGAAACTAAACTTCGTATATACTTTTGATCTTCAGGATTTTGCAATCTATGTACAAAGAATGAATTACATTGTGACAATACTGTTTTTGATAACTCTGATGGCCTTTGACTAGAAACAATTAAAGATATTCCATATTTACGGCCTTCTCTAGCAATTCTTTCAAATACTTTTTTTGCAATAGATTCTTTTTCGGTTTTATTTTTTTCAGGAATATAATTTTGCGCTTCCTCAAGAACTAATACAACCGGATATTCACCTCGTTCACTTGGAGCGAAATGTGAAACAAATTCAATAATCAACCTACCGATTAATCCTGTCACATTTTCTAAAACATCATACGGTACAAGCGCCAAATCAATTATAGTGATTTGACTAATATGTTTTTTATCAGCATTTGAGGTTTTAAAGTACTTTGAAAATTCATCCGAATCCTTTTTTTTAAAAAGTTTACTAAAATCTCCTAATATGAATGCAAGGAATTTTGCTAAGGATTCAGAAAAATCTTTTTGATTATTTAGCATTAAAGGATCTGCAATCCTTTTGTCATTTAGAAAACCTTCGAGCCTTAAACGAAGCGTAGATAAATATTCAGAAATTCTAGCATTAGACCCCTCATGCTCTTCAATTGCGACATTTATAAATTTTGCTATTAATTCCTGATAGTTAAACCAAATGGGAAGGTCAATATTCTTATCATTAATAATTTGTTCTTTGCGAATATTTTCTATGTATTCTGTGAAATATTTTTTTATTTTATTAATTTTTTCATCTTGTAATTCAGCATTATTGAAATTATCTTTATCTGCTATATCTTCAACTGCCACCGCTATTTCTTTTATTTTATCATCATTAATTTTTGCAAGTGCTTTAGAAAGACACACCAATTCATTATTGTCCTTCCACAACCAATTCCCAAAATCACTATATCCTGTTTTCCTCTTAATCTCACCAGAAGAATTTTCCATTAATGACAATAAACTACTTTTAAGTAAATTGGACATAGCATTAGTAATAATTGTTTCTATTTCATTTTTTGCTAAGCCAATTGCCCTCTTTAAAATAGGGGCCTGTGTTCCTGCCCCTGGTTCAAAAAGATAATCAAAATCATCCCAACTCATAAACCAGTATGGAACCTTCATTCCAACTTCATTTATATGGAAAGCATTTATTCTTTTAAATACTTCTTCATAACCTTCAAAGGCGTCTTTATATTCCCCGTTTGTATCAAATATTATAAAATGTGCATTCTGAATATATTTTTCTTTAACTTCCACAGAGGTTTCAGATTTTTTTATTTTAAATTTATGTTTAAATATTGAATGAAGTATTGATGCTATAGTACACGACTTCCCTGATCCTGTGTTTCCCAATATTGCTGCGTGTTTGACAAAAAACTGATCAGGACAGATTTTTACATCATAATCAGTAAAAGCTGGAGATTTACCAATAGGTAAATAAAAATCTTTTTTATAATCTATTTCTTCATCTTCTCTATAATCAAATATTTTATCCAAATCTTTTGCTGTAACATACCATACTGGATTATCTAAAATAGGGAAATTATAAACACCCTGTATAAACTGCTCAATACTTTCTTTTACTTCAATGGTCCCGAGCATTGTTGCAGTAATATATCTAGAAGATGTTGGTAAAGATATTGAATGATTATTGCGATCAAATTCTGTTTCTTCTTGCATTTTTACACGTGTTATTAGTGCAATAATTCTGTCTGAACCAACTGGAATAATAAGATACGAATTTATTCTGGCAACTTCATAAATATCATGTACCCCACTTTTATATGTACTGGTAAGTTCATCTTCTAATCGAATAAATACTCTGAAATTATCTACAGATATGACTCTACCAATTTGTCGTTCAACCATTAAATTCCCTCATTACTATTCCTTGGTTTTAATTTATTAATTGTTTCAATTACTTGTATATTTTCATCTTCTTCATATAAATCAGGAAGGATATCCGAAACAAACTTTGTGAATTTTGCGTATTCCCCTTCAATAATAACGATTCTTGGATCATCTAGTTCTTTAAGCTTATTTACATTTTTATTTACTGTTCCACTATAATCTACAATAAATAATGTGAAAGAAGGTATTGAAAGAGCCTGAAAAATAATATCATTAATATGTTCATCATTAAATGAATATCCAACACATACAAGAACAGATTGACTCTGTTTTATTGAATGAGAAAATAATCGAAATAGTTCTGAATATGGCAAATCTAGCGCGAATGTTTTTTTTGTTGTACAAGGATAAATTACTAATTCATTTTTAGGCATTTCGTTAGTAAGTTTTTTTTCTTCAATTCCATACCAATTATCAGCATCAGGAATTTTATACTCCCATGATAGGGAACCATGTAACTTATAATATCTAATAACTTTCTCTGCCCTATAAACTTTTCCACTAGTTGTTTGTCCTGGATAATAAATATCATAATCATATGTTTCCGGTCTGAAACACCTATTATGAAATCCTGAAAAACCATTAATACACTGAACTCCAAGATTATCATAGGCATAATCAAAAGAAAGATCATAATTGGTTGTAAAGAGATTGATTCTTCTTAGATTTACCGAACGTTGAAGCAGTTTTTTTATCATTTTTTCATGATAATGATACTTGTTTTTTTGTAATTTTATATCTTCTTTATAGTCATCATGTAAATCTATTTCTTCCGTATTGCATAATTTAAATAGTACTAATTGAATTCCCTTTATTAATAAAGTATGCTTATCAATATTTTTACCTTTTTTTTCAGCAGTGAATCTTTCAGCTTGCAGGAAATTTAAAAAATCTTCTAGCGACACTTTAAGATGAGCATTTTCTTCTGTACCTCCAGCTAATTCGGATAATTTTTCCCCATAAAATTGTTTTATTTTTGGATTATCTGACAATAAAGAATGTATGTCGTCTGAAATCGTTCTAATAACGGGGGCTCCAAGATGATAACTTGTACCAGCTCCGACTAATACACTTACATTATCAAGCTCAAGATAGTTTTTTAATCTTACTTTAACTTTTTGTACATCAGTCTCTTCTTTTGTACCAATAAAACATTTAAAATCACTCATACACTCACCTCTTTATTTTTTAATCATTTAGATCCAAATATTGCCAACACACCCTTCGTGGAAGAATAGGTGCCGTGTTTGACATTTCACATTTAAAAAAATTAAGATATTGACTATTTCTCACGGTTTTATCCTACCAAATTCCGGACGTTCAAAGAAATGCACCTTCAGTCCAAATTCCTGTCCTACCCTGTCCTACCCCAGACCTTGACATTTCACATTCTTTTTCATTTTTTTCTTATGTTTACAGGAATTCCATTGAAAGAATAAATCGGACTTCCACCGACCTTAACGATATCCACTCTTGTAACTTCCTCGGTGAGTTCTTCGTCGGTTTTTGCATGAGCTTCGCTCACGCCCGCATCCTTAAATAACTGAATAACCAGGGGAAGAATAGGAACGTCCTTCATTTTTTCCATTTCGAATTTTATCCTTTCTCCTTTTTTTCAATCATACCGCTTTCCAACGGATTCTAAAAAGCTTGTCGATTTTGGTCTTCTGTTTCAGGCGCTTCTCAATATTATTTATCAATTTATCTTTTCTGTCCTCAATATTGTCCTGCTCTTCATAAAGTTTCATGCGTTTTTCTTTACGTTTTCTTTCAAGTTCTTTTATACGACGCTGCATTTTCACTTTTGCCTTTAAAACGGGAATTTTTTTAGATTCACGTTTTAGCTGTTTTATCTCTTTATCAAGATTTTTTATGTCGGTCTCCAGACCTTTTTTTAAATCCTCCGCCCATTTTTCGAGCTTGGTCATTTCATCGTCAAAAAAATCAGTATTGCGCATTTCAATATTTTCAAGTATATCTTGCAAACGCGACTCAACTATATTTTTTAAGTTATCGGGCAAAAACACCTCCGTCTTTTGCTTTTCTATTTTAGCCGGTAGAGAAAAGAAACGAAGACTCTGCTCATCTTTTAAAAGTGCCCCGTCATCTTTAAACCCGACAGTGATTATATAATCCTCTTTTTCCAGCGCTTCAACCGTTATTTTATAAACAGCCAATGTGCCGGATTTGTTGATAAGCGATTTGAGCGCTGATATTCTCCTGCCTTTTGCGGTATAATTAAAAATGAGTTCAGATGGACGAAGTTCATTGTTTGCCGCGCGGGATATTATCTCCCGCGCTATCGGATGCCCTAATCTGTAAAGGTGCTCTTTTGCAATATCAATTCCCTGCCCCATACGGTAAGGGCATATGGACAGGTTTTTCAGTCCGGGATACGGATTATTTTTCAGAAAAAAGGAGTATTCATCTTTATGAAAATCGGCAAATCCCTTGAGCGCATATTTTGTAATATCCCACAACCACGATTCATATTTGTTAAGGTATCCCTTGCTTTCTTCCTTGCTGATACGAAGCTTCTCATGGACTTCTTCATCAAGATTTTCAAACACTTTCTGGCGGGTCGTTTTCATGCGTTCGTTTATTTTTTCTTCTAACTCAGCGCGCAATGCTGAAAATTCGGATTCTATTTCACCTCTTCTCCTGCATCTCTGATATATTTCCGCTATACGTTTTTCAAAATCAACTCCGGATTCAATAGCGCCAAGCACTTCATCGCTCGCGCCAAAAACACCGCTGAATAATCTGAATTTTTCATCCAGAAGTTCATAAACCCGCTGATCCGCCGCATTACGCCTGTTTAAAAAATTCACCACTACAACATCGTGTTTCTGACCATATCTGTGACATCTGCCTATGCGCTGTTCTATCCTCTGAGGATTCCACGGCAGATCATAATTAACAACAAGGGAACAAAACTGCAAATTAACACCTTCCGCAGCGGATTCCGTCGCAATCATAATTTCCGCTTCATTTTCAAAATACTCCACTAAAGAACCTTTTTTATCCGCTGCCCTTGAACCTGAAATGCTATCTGTTCCTTTATGTTTTTCCAGCCACTCTTTAAAAATAGATTTCGCCTGCTCATTATTATTCGTGCCATTAAAAATAACCACTTTGTCCTTATATTCACTTTCGGACAATAGGCGATACAGGTATTCCTGCGTCCTTCTGGATTCGGTAAATATCAAAGCTTTTTTCCGCGCTCCAAGTTCCTGCGCTTTTTTGAATCCTGTACTTAGCGCCTGTATTAAAACTTGCCCTTTAGCGTCATGTGTAATACTTTCCGCAAGTTCCGCAAATTGCTGTAAATCCTTTATTTCACTGCGCACTCTTTCCGCTTCTTCCTCAGTGAATGCGGGTTTTTCCTCCTCGCTGAACGCTATATTCCATTCTTCCGCTGTTTCACAAAATTCTTCGTAATCTTCCGATAATTGATCCCCTAACGACTTTTTAATTTTTTCATCTTTCTTTAGGGCTTTTTCAAGACGTCCGGCAAGGGAATACAGTGTTTTTGCTATGGCATACGACGATGACGCGAGCAGTTTTCTCAAAACAAGCGTAATCAGTTGCCTCTGTCCGGAAGGAAGCCCGTAAAGAGTAGACCTTCTTAAATAATCCGATACGCAATCGTATAATTTTTGCTCTTCGGGGCCTGGAATAAATCCCTGCACAATTGCTAACCTGTTAGTGTATTGAATATATTCCAACACTTGTCGTCTCAAAGTACGCTGACATATTGGTTTTATCCTGTCCCTTAAATCACTATAACTAATTTCGTTTGTACTACGAACAAATTGCTCCTTAAACGACTTTATATCTCCAAAAATATGTCTGTCAATAAAACTGGTTAATCCGTATAACTCCATTAACGAATTCTGCAAAGGCGTGGCAGTCAAAAGTACTTTTGGAGAATCTCCTATAGATCTTCTAATCGATTTTACAATTTTATTATCCGTCCTGTAAACATTTCTTAACCGATGAGCTTCGTCAACTATAACAAAGTCCCATTTGATCATGCACAAATATTCTTCTTTGCTGCGCGCAAAGTGATACGAGCAAATAACTATTTCATTTTTACGCTCTAACGGGTTCAATACATTCTGCTTTATCGCTTTATTAAAAGACGCCGCCTCAAGAATAATAGAAGGCAGAAAAAACTTATCTGCCATCTCCTGCAACCACTGTTTCCTCAGAGAAGACGGCACAATAATCAGGATTCTGCGTTTTCCTTCCGCCCATTTTTGCGATAATATTATGCCAGCTTCTATTGTCTTTCCTAATCCCACCTCGTCCGCAAGAATTACACCCTTAGAAAAAGGAGACCGAAAAGCAAAAAGAGCCGCATCCACCTAATGCGGATTTAAGTCAACCTGAGCATTCGCCAATGAAGTTATAAGTTTCTGAATACTATTTGACGGACAGCGTTTTATCAACTCGTGCGCAAAATATTTTGCATGATAATCAGTTATTCCTGCCATTTGTCATTTTACGCTAAACCATTCATGAGCACTCAAACATTAACATATTATCATTGTGATAAGTGGTAAGATTTGCGGGTTGTCCTAAATACTCTCCTCCGTGAGGATATGAGTTCCGATGCACCAAGCCCGCAAGGCGCACTCTTTTCCTAATTGAACGGAACGGCGACGGCACTGGCTGTTTAACAACTGAAAAAGCCGACATATAACAAATTGTTGTACGCCCCGTATGTTTACTTAATGCCGTTACATATTTTTCAACTATTTTTAACGGATTGAGTTCACTAATTTCCTTTGAGATATCATCCCAAGTAGGCATTCATTTCTCCCACAGTAAAAGTGAATTTTTCAGCTTTTTTGGTCGAATATTTTTTTAAGTTATCCCGCGCTACAGTAATTTCTTCAGCTTTAGGAATCTTCTTCATTTGTTTTTTAGCCTCGTTATCAACAAATTTAGCCATACTTTTCAAGTCTTTTTTCATGTTTTACTCCCGTCAAAATTAGTTTTCTGCTAACCCTTCCACCCTGCGATTATTATATCATATTGCCTCTATTTAGCAACACGGCTCAGCTCACGTAGATTCAGAGCAAACCGGATTGAGGACGCCGGCCTGTGCCAAGACTTCGGTAGGCAGGATTCCTAACAGCGAGCTCTGCAACTACAAGAAAACAAAACAACGCCTTTGTTGAAGGTGAAAAACTACAGGATACGGGAGAGGCGGCGGATCAAATCCTTGAGTTCCGCGCGGTCTTTGAAGGAAACGATAAGTTTCTCTTCTTTTTTTCCCTGTCTGATGTTTATTCTTTTGCGCCATTCGCTCTTGAACGATTTCATTATATCAGTTTCAATTTTGTTTAATTCCGTTTCTTCGCCGGTAAGTTCTCCGCGCGGGCGGGCTCTGTCAACAAGAAGTGATGTGTCCCTGATTGATAAGTCTTTTTCTATAACTTCCCTGCAAATGTCAATTTGTTTATTTTTATCGTCAAGCATCATCAGAATCATTGCATGACCGAAGGAAATCTTATCTTTTTCAAGATAGACAAGAATAAGGCGATTCAAACGGCTGAGAAGCCGAATATGATTAGCAATTTCAGACTGACTCCTGCCGCATCTATCTGCCAGTTCCTGCTGTGTAATACCCAGTTCCTCAATCATGTTCTGATACGCTTTTGCTTTCTCTAACGGGGTTAAGTTAACCTTTTCAATATTCTCCACTAATGTTTTTACCACTAAATCCTTCTCGTTCATCCCGTCTAAAACAATAATGGTAACCTCTTTCCATTTGAGTTGCTTCACCGCTTCAAGACGACGGTGGCCGAAAGCAAGAACATATTTATTCCCTTTACGCGCAGCCGAAGGCGGACACAGGAGACCGTTCATGCGTATTGAGCGGGCTAAACTGTCAATATCTTTCTTCGCGGTGTTGAATCTCATCTGGTATTTCGCCGTAATAATGTCGTTTACACTGACTTTTTTAAGTTGCATTTGAACCTCCCTAAATTATTTCACGTGAAATAATTTGCCTTTTTTCCGACGACGCCATTTTAAGGGGTACCCCTTTTGGGCAATTTCGCCCTTTTTGCATTTTAGCAAATTCCGGCATCTTTAAGAAGTGCGGATTTGGACGATAACGGGTTGGAAACGATATTTAGTTTTCTTGCTGTTTAGTAAACGTCAACTCGGCTGTAATGATATTATTATCGTCAATTATACTCTTTTCCATGCTTATTTTTTCTTCTATTATCGAAATTACTTTTTTAATTCTTTTCACATTACCCGGGCCAATACCATGAACCTTAATATAATCAATACCATATTTTAACCGTGTCAATATTTCCTTTTCAATATCTTCTTCCTTCATTTCAAAGCTCACAAATACTGAACACGGCAAATCATCGACATAGGGATCATATAAACTAAGAAACTTTGTTTTAATTTTGTCTTCCGGCGTGTATATCTTAGATAATTCCTCATACATTTCTTTAAAGTCTTTTTCATAATATCCGGCTGACCATAAATTTGTAATATTTGAGCCTCTTTTCCCATATTTATCCCGTATATCTCTCTTCATGTCTCTTACTTTCTGACTCTTACGTTCAAGAAATACCTTTTTAATATACATAGCTTGTCTAAGTATTATTAAATCAACTGAAGAAATTTTATCTTTATAAAATTCTAATATTTCTTGAACCTCTGGCGCCGAATCCTTTATTTTTATATCCTCAGCCCAATCGTTGTCTTTTGTTGTAAGAAAAATAGGATTACCTTTCGGCAATTCCTCTGTCCGAGACTTCAAAAGAGCAAGCAACATCTCCCGTTTATCGTGACTAAGCTTTTCAGGGTTAATAACTTTCTTGCCATCTTGCGTCATGGCTGCTTCGGAGCTGTTTAGATTGATTACGAAAGTACAGTCTTTAAATGTGTCGCCGTCGCCGGTTGCTATGGTATCGGCAGCTTTTGCACTGATATTAACGGAAAAAAGGCCTTTTAAAAAGTCTTTTAAGCCCACTATTATCCGCGAGTTGCCAGTTTAAAAATCGAGGGCAAATCTGATTTAATGAATAATTCTGAGCCCTTTTGTATCCCTGCAAAATCTTCAAACAGCAAAGCTTCGCCATCAGGAGTTAAGACTTTTTGCGCAGGATTATCTATTTCAACGATATAGCCCTCCGTATCCACTGTTTTACCAAACATTTTTAAAATAAACTCTTTCGTTTTTTTATCTTCTGCAAAAGTGATAATCCCTTCGCGCATGGTCATCTCCTTAATTATTCATATGCTCTCTTTTCTCATCCACTGCTTACTTATATCACTTTCTAAAAACCGTGTAAAGCCCCTGTTTTGAAACATGGTATGTATGCACAAGGGACAGACGCAGAGTCATTCCCATCTCCTTCAAATACACCGCCGGTTCTGCGGAAACCTGCTGTTTTTTTATCCATAAATAATGTCTTAATGTTGTATAAATATTTCATTTTGTGTTCTTTAGCGACTTCTCAATATCTTCAATACTCGGAAGACTTGATTTCAGTTTATCCGGCAGCGCTCTTGTCAGCTCATAGTCCGAAACACCTATTGGTTTTTTCAAATCCCGCAGGGCATATTCAGCATATATTTTATTTTTCGTTTCACAGAGAATAAGACCAATGGTCGGCTGATCGCTTTTGTGCTTTAGCCGGTCGTCCACAGCAGAACAATAGAAATTCATTTTACCGGCGTATTCGGGTTTAAATTCACCCTTCTTCAGCTCTATTACAATAAAAGAACGCAGACGGATATGATAAAACAGCAGGTCAAGATAAAAGTCTCTGCCGTCCACTTCCAGACGGTACTGCCGTCCGACAAATGCAAACCCCGCCCCCAGTTCTATCAGGAATTTTTCAAGATGCTTGATTAATTCCGTTTCCAGTTCCCTTTCGACAAAGGGTTCCGTCATGGTAATAAAATCAAAAATATAGGGGTCTTTCAGATTTTGACACACTAAATCAGATTGCGGAAACGGAAGTGTTTTCTTAAAATTATGAGTGAGCGCTCCATGTTTTTCATGCGCTTTATTTTTAATCATGGCCGCCAGAGTTTCCCGACTCCAGCCATTTTTAATGGTCTGTTCCATATACCAGAACCTGATATCATTTTCTGCCAGCTTCTGCATAAGCAGGATGTTGTGCCCCCATGGAATTTGGGAAACAAGCTGTTTCCTTTCTTTTAATTGGGAAACAAGCTGTTTCCCAATTACACGACTTTCGTACTCCTTGTAGAGTTGAACCATAAACTTGATATTGCGCTCGGAGAACCCTTTTTGTTCCGGCAGTTCATTCCGAATATCGCGAGATAACCGGGGAATTATTCCTGCTCCCCATCCTTCACTTTTCTGACGGTAGGTAATAATTCGTCCAATATCCCAATACATAAGAATCATTTCGGCGTTCACCGAAAGAATGGCTTTAGCCTGCGCATGTTGTATCCGTTTTTTTATATCCGTAAGCAGGCTGCTGTAAAAAAGAAGTTCACTCATATCCTGCTCCTTACGTCCCGCATTTTTTTTACTTCAGCTTTCATCTTTTTTCTTTTTTTACTAATCATACCTCTTTCCAGCGGATTCTGAAAAGCTCGTCAATTTCGGTCTTCTGCTTCAAGCGCTTTTCTATGTTATTTATCAACTTAATCTGTGAACCCACTATTTAAAGTACCTGTCCCCTTTCTTACCTTTATCACAATGCGCCTTCCCAAAATGGCTCTAATTAACCTGAAATGCAAGTAAACTCATTAAATTCACTCTTAAAACAACGCTTTTTTGCTCTATTTGCCGCTGGAAATGCAAATAGAACTTTCATTTTGAGAACACTCCCCAGAACTCGACGAGAGTCTCCATATAAATGCCTTTCTTTGCGTAAACCTTCGAACGGATTTTGTTCATCAGAGCATAGGCGTCTTCAGAACGGCGGGAGCCGCGCAAAACAAAAACATTCGCGTGAAGAGGAGAGACGGAAACTTCCCCCGCGCGGAGGCGCGAACAGCCGCTTGCGGCAATCAGCTTCCCCGCCGGTGTTACCGAATTCTTAAATATGCATCCGCTGCCGTTTTTGTATATAAAACCTTTTGCAGTCCTCAATCTTATGACTTCTTTTATGCGATGAAGTATCGCATCTTTTGAGCTTTTTGCGAGGGAAAAACACACTTCCGATATAACAGCGGGAATTTTAACGGGGCCCGTTCTGTAAGAGGCTGAAATCATTTTGCCAGATATTTTATATTCCTTTCCGTCGCGGTAAAATTTGACCCATTTGAGCACATTACTTATAGAACTTCCGAAAGCTCCCGCGTTTTTGAACACCGCACCCCCGACGGCGGCGGGAATTCCCGCCAAATTTTCCAGACCGCAAAGCCCCGCCGCAGCACTTTTTTTTATCACATCCTTCAGCAAACTTCCGGCTCCCGCGACGACCTCATTTCCCCTGACGCTGATTTTCTTAAATTCCCCGCCCGTCATGATAAGCGGCTCGGTGAGTCCCGAATCACTGACTATCACATTAGAACCGTTTCCTAAAACTCTGAAATTATGAAACTGTTCCGTAAACGCCTTGAGCTCACCGGCGGTATCAGCCGTCCACATATGAGCCTGCCCGCCCGCGGCCAGATAAGTAACATCCGCCAGATTAACAAGCCGGACTTTCATTTTGTATTTTTATGCGCGCTTTTCTTCCGTCTAACCGTGCTTATTTTTTTCGACACAGTTTTTTTAAGCCCTTTAAGCGGCGAGCGGCGGTATTTTGCCGCGCAGGCGGAACACAGAGAATACTTCCAGTATTTCACCACTTCGTCACAAAGGCGGCGGGCCGGAACATTTTTAAGAGATCTTATCTGTCTGTCTATCTGCGCCGACAAATCCTCGCTCAAATCCTCGGGACGTATCTCCAGACCGTCATAAGCCGCGTAACAGACTATTTTAAGCGCATATCTGTTTGACGTTATTTTTTTGCCGCATCCGGCGCACTTTTTACTCGTCCGTAAAACGGGGTCAGGTCTTGACATTTGACATTCTCAAGTTTTGCTTGGAAAGTTTAAGATATTGAATCAGGGGAATACCCGACGGGCAAACATAGGCGCAAGCGCCGCACTCCATACAGTTCGGCGCTTTTTCATAAGCTTTCCCGGCTTTGTAAAGAGCAAAGCTTTCCCGCGGCATAAGATCCATGGGACACACCGAAGCGCAGCGCAGACAGCGCAGGCATTCGTATTCTTTTCTTTCAGTGTCTTTCAAAAGCAGAATGCCGCTTGCGGATTTGGAAACGGGCACATCCATGTCGCACACGGCCTGTCCCATCATGGGCCCGCCTAAGATTATTTTATCCACATCATCGGCGAGGCCGCCCCTGAAATTTATTATATCCTCAAGACGCGTTCCCGCGGGAATTATCAAGTTGCCGGGCTTTCTGAAATAACCCCCGAGCGTGACAACCCTTTCATAGAGAGGCTTGCCTTTGAAAACCGCCTCATAAACCGCGAAAGCCGTCTGAACATTCATAACCGCCACGCCCACATCCGCGGGGAGACCGCCGAGAGGCACCTTTTTGCCGCAGAGAGCGAAAATCAGCTGCTTCTCACCGCCCTGCGGATATTTTGTTTTAAGCGTCACAACATTTATTCTATCACCGCTTCGGCTTAAAAGCTCTTCCGCGGCTGCGGCCTTATTGTCCTCAATCCCTATTATTATTTTCTTGGCTGACAGAGCCCGCGCAGCCGTTTTTGCCCCTTCTATTATATCAGCGGCCTTCTCCTTTATGAGACTCTCGTCGGAGGTGAGATAGGGTTCGCACTCGCAGGCGTTGATTATGAGCGTCGTCACTTTCTTTCCGTGCGGCGGAACAAGTTTCACATCCGTCGGGAAGGCGGCTCCGCCCAAACCCACAATCCCCGCGTTTCTGACGATTTCGGTAATTTCCGACGGCGCAAGCTGCGACGGATCCTTAAAACTCCGCCGGGCCGGGGTTTCATCCTTAAAATCATTTTCTATTATAATCGCGTCAAGTTTTTGACCCGAGCAATGAGGCCACTTTTTTACACCCTCAACAATCCCCGAAACAGGAGAATGAATATAGGCTGAAATTCTGCCGGAGGGTTCCGCTATCACCGCGCCTTTAAGCACCCTGTCGCCTTTTTTAACAAGAGCTGTTGACGGCGCTCCGCAGCTGTTTAAAAGATGAAGATAAACCCTGCCGGGCGCAGGCAATGTCTCTATGGGAAAAGCGGAGGTTTCTTTACTCTGCGCGGGATGAACGCCTCCATAAAAAGTTTTTTTAGCTGATTTCATGATTGAACATCTTTTTCAATTTCCTTAGATATTTCAGAAACTTCCCCGCGGCGCGAGGTCATTTTCATCACCTGCGTAATCTGAGAAGCCAATATGCCGAAATAAAGCAGATCCTGCGCGGAAAAATCCTGACCGTTTATTTTATTCACAGCTTCAATAACGCCCACGGGTTCGGCCTCGTCCCCAAGCGGAACAACCATCAAATTTCTCGTGGAAGAACCGGCGATCTCATCCACGCGGGAAGAAAAATATTCAGACTCCCCCGCTTCATTGATAATGGCTTCTCTGCCGTTTTTGATCGCCCAGCCGGCTATTCCCTCGCCGGCGGGAAATTCAAAACCTAAAAGTTTCTGCGAACAATCGCCCGAAACGGCGGTGAACCTCAAGGTATCTTTTTTGTCATTAAGCAGCAGCACGGAAGCGCCTTCGCATTCGGCAATATCCACGGCTGCGCTGACACAGCCATCGAGAAGCTTTTGAAAATCAGAAGCTTTGGAAAATTCTCTGACGACGTCAAAAAGTTTCTGCATCTTGACTATGCTCCGGTTCATGTCCGTTATGAGAACGGTCTTCTCCATTATTTTCTGAAGCAGATCGGACGCTTCGTTAAAAAGCTTCACCTCATGCGGAGGAAATTTTTCGCTTCTGTCGGAATTAAAGGCCACAACCATGCCATGCATGTCTTTACCCGAGCCTATGGGTGAGCACATAAAACCCTCGCTTTCAACATGACCCGAACTCTTCTCAATGTCCCTGAATATTTTTAAAGCGTACTCCCTTTTTTCCATATCCTCATCACTCAGCTCATCTTCGTTTTTAAGAGGATAAAAACAAAACTGCCCCGTCGCGCTGTCTATGACGGCTATCATCACTTCGGCATGCACGGCGTCCCCGAGAAGCCGCGCCGAGCGCGAGATAAATTCATCCTTGCCGACGGTAATATCCATAAGTTTTATCAAACCGCCTATGACTCTGCATCTCAAATCCAGCTGCGAAACCGTTTCCCTCAGCAGAAGTATCTGTCTGTCTTCTTCCATAACAGTTAATCCTCCCAGTTTCTAATCAGATAACTTTTGTTTTCCTCAAAAATTTCAGCCTGCCGTTTCACCGCCTCGTCAGCGCCGAGCTGCTCGCATTCCCTTAAAAAAGAATCAAGCCGCGCGTAGTAAAAAGGCGTTATCAGCCCTACGAGTTTGAAACGGTCTTTCTTCCACATATGATAAACGCAGGCGAAATCATAGACAATTCTTGCCCACAAACGGGCGGAAAAAACTCTTGAAACGGATGCCTTTTTAAGTTCAGCAAAAGTGTCTTTTTTTAGAATATCTTTCCATATTTTCATGAGGTTAACCGACGAAGCCATATATTTTTCAAAATAATCATCTTTTGCTATGGCGAGTTTCGGGGGCTTCACCTCATAGACATCATTGACGAAAGGCGCCTCGCGGCTTTCCTTTATCATTTCCCATTTGTGACAATATCTCTCCATCAGCTTAAAACTTGTGCTGAGCACCTGACGAAACATTGGCCCCAGCTGATCAGGGCGGCGGCTGTCGTGATCCTTGACGCCGAGAAAACACTGACCCGTGCGGAAAGATTCGTTGGCCGCTATTGTCGTCATCCATATATCTATGCCGAACCTGGAAACATCGCTGTCCCAGTAGGCCCAGTCAAGAAAATACCTCACAAGAGGCGACCTCATTCCGAAATCCCCGCCTATGGGCTGTCTGAGACGCTGACCGTAAAGAGCTCTCGTCAAAGGATATGTTATAAGATTTGTTATCGTGCCGTCCCTGTAATCCCTGACGTAGAAAGGGGTGATAAAATCGAATTTACCCGCCAGCAGCGGGCTGCCGAGATCCCTTATCCACTCAGGTTTTATGCTTTTCAAATCCGCGTCAAAAAGCATCAGCACCTTGGATTTGAGGGTCCGGGCGGCTTCCATTATTGCCCTTAGAGCCATCCCTTTTCCCGAAGCACCCCTGTATGTCGTGCATACTTTTTCGGATGTTTTGCTCTTGAATTTGTCAAAAGCTATGTCCAGCGTGCTGTCCGTGGAATCACCGTCCGACACCATTATGACAGATTTTGAGTTTGGAAAATATTTTGACAGGCCATTGTCAATGATTTTAAGAACACTGAGAATCGTCTTTTCATTATTAAAAGACGGCACCCCCACGATTATCTCAACCGGCTTCAGAGCCAGAAGCCGCCGCCTGACATTTGAAGCGAGACTGGATTTCATTCAGTCCTTCAAAAGAAAATGAAGCAGCGCCTTCTGGAGATGCATCCTGTTATGAGCCTGCGTGAACACTATGGAATTGGAAGAGTCCATCACCTCGTCGGTAATTTCCTGCCCCCTGCGCGCGGGCAGGCAATGCATAACGGAAACATTTCCGGCGGCCTTGTTCAAAAGCTCCCTGTTCACCTGATATCTGCCGAAAAGTTTCTTTCTTTCAGCCTCCTCCCCTTCGTCGCCCATGCTCGCCCACACATCGGTGTAAATAAATTCGGCGTCTTTCATATAACCGGAATCCATTTCGCTGGATGAATAAATGCCGGGGTTAAGTTTTTTCACCGCCTCAAACTCCGCCGAATCAAACATAAATTTGTCCGGACAGATAATACCGAATCTGTATTTAATTATTCCCGAAAGATTGAGAAGAGATCTGCTGACATTGTTGGAATCGCCCACGAAAACCAGTTTCACTTTGCTGAAATCAAAATCAAGAACGCTCGTTTCATCCAGCCCCTTTTTTTCGCACACCGTAAAAAGATCGGCCAGCGCCTGACAGGGATGAAAAGATTTTGAAAGACCGTTTATCACCGGCACCGAACCGTATTCCGCAAGGCCATTCACATCCGTGTCGCTGGTGGAGCGTATCATTATCGCGTCCACATAGCCGGAAAGAGTTTTTGCCGTGTCGCCTATTGTCTCTCCGCGCGAAAGCTGAAGCTCGTTTCCGGAAAGGTTGACCGCCTCTCCGCCAAGCTGATACATTCCCGCCTCGAAAGAAACTCTCGTTCTCGTCGAAGGCTTCTGAAATATCATGGCCAGAATTTTCCCTTTCAGCGATTTTGAATACTCGCCCTGATTTTTCTTTATTTTAAAAGCCAGCGAAAAAAGATTTCTCACTTCCGCTTCGCTTAAATCCGTCACCTCAATAATGTCTCTCTTTTTCATTGGTTCCAAAAAGTTATTAAACTTCCTCCTCTATCAAACCCTTCTTCTATTTATTCTTCCTCAAACGCGACTATGCGGCAGATGCATGATTCCCCGCCCTGAAATTTCCAGGGAAAACAGCCTATCGTCGTGCGCTTGTTTAGAAGCTTGTCAATCTCTCCGCCTAAATTCTCGGCGTGAATAATGTCCTGAGGGAAAAGCCTCACATGCATGAGCTGATAATGGTCTTCGGGGAACAGCTTGTCCAGCTTTTTGCCTAATTTTTTCCTCATATACGCGTCACACTTCGCCGCTTCCTTGGGCATCCAGTCTTTTATTTTGGTGTTCATGGGATGATCCGCCGAACCGCAGTCAACGCCAAGCCAGTGCAGTTTCTTTTTCTCGCACCATTCGGCGAACTCCATCATCGGGCCGGGATGCCTGACCATGTACCTCACCTCGTCGGCCTCCGGCTGATCCCATGCGTATTTGTGGTAGCCGGTGTTGATTATCACTATATCGCCTTCCTTCACCTCGACCCTGTCCTCGATGTCCTTTGATGTGTAAACGCCGTAATCCTCCGCTATATCGGAAAGATCGACGATAACGCCGGGGCCATAAAGATAATCGTTTAAAGGCAGCGACGCAATGTCTTTCCCGTGCGTACAGAAATGCATCGGGCCGTCGAGATGCGTGCCGACATGATTGGAATGCGTCAGCAGCTGCCCGTTGGCGCCGTTGGGCGCGAGCCTTTTAAAGAACTTAATCTGCAAAGGCTCATACGTCGGCCACGCCGGCGTCAGATGACTGATGGGCTGCGATAAATCATAAAGTTTCATAATATTTCCTCCAAGCGGGACAGTATTAATCCGCCCCGACACTACTTAAACATATTCCCGAGATTATATCATATACACGCTCTTTTTTCCAAATTCCCGCAGCCAATGGGGACGGTTCCTATTGGTATGATAAACATCGCGATGCTAATACGGCATCCTGCATTTTATCTGTACATTTTCTTTTTTCCCAATATCTCTGTCAAACAATTTCATTCTATAATTTCCACCTGCTTACTATTCATATGTTTAACTTTTTTAACACAATATATAAAAACAGTTGACACTTTTTTTACATATTTTGAAGTCTTGCCCTAATCAATCACGGCAGATCCTCCCGTCTACCGGCGGATGAAACACTTCGTCAGCCTATATTTGTGGAGAAATATTCGTCAAGGCTGAAAATGCGCTGTGGCGTGCAAAATGTCCGCCGAGGTGAGACACCCGTTCCCTAACTGGCAAAACTTCCTGTCAAAATATGATATAATGAAATTTTAGATTGCAAGGAGGCATTGGAAATAATACCAGTGGGAAGTGAGGGAAAATATGGTAGAAATAGGAAAGTTTAATAATTTGAAAGTGGTGAAACACGTGGATTTCGGCGTGTATCTCGACGGCGGAGAGTTAGGCGAAATACTGATGCCCATAAGATATGTGCCCGACGGCTGCAAAGACGGAGATGTTGTGGCGGTTTTTGTTTACAGGGACTCCGAAGACCGCGTCATCGCCACCACGGAGGAGCCTTACGCCAAGGTGGAAGATTTCGCTTTTCTGAAAGCTGTTTCGGTAAACAACATAGGCGCATTCCTTGACTGGGGTTTGATGAAAGATTTGTTTGTGCCTTTCCGTGAACAGGAAAAGAAAATGGAAGAAGGCAAATCTTACGTCGTAAAAATATATCTGGACAAAAAAAGCGACCGTATCGCGGCTTCATCAAGATTGAGCCGCTTTCTTGACCAAACACCCGCCGGTTATAAGGAAGGCCAAAGTGTTGATCTGCTGATATGTGACGCCACTGACCTTGGGTACAAAGCCGTCATAAATAATTCTCACATGGGAATAATTTACAAAAACGAGGTTTTTCAGCCGTTAAATATCGGAGACAAAACCAAAGGCTTCATCAAAAAAATGAGAGAAGACGGGAAGATAGACCTGAGTTTACAGGAAGCCGGTCACGAAAGAATAGGAGGCGCCGCCGAAATTATTCTCAACAAAATAAAAGACGCAGGCGGCTTCATTCCCGCCACGGACAAAAGCGCGCCCGAAGTTATTTATGAAATATTCGGCATGAGCAAAAAAGTTTTCAAGAAAGCCTGCGGTTCTCTTTACAAAAAGAGACTGATTATAATTGATAAAAAAGGCCTGAAATTAACAGGGAAAACCTGACAAAAAATTTAACCCTGCTGTAATAGTAACCGTACCCATTACACCATTACATTTACTTTACGCCGGTCAGGATTCTATTTTCCAGCAGTCTTCGCCGAATTTGTCCTCAAGCTCATTGAGAAATTTTGAATCCACGGTAACGCCTATCTCCGTCGCCCAGCGCCATTTTCCGCGCTTCTTTGTGTTCAGCACAAGCGACACCTGCGTGTTGCCCGGATAATTTTTGAGCTCTTTCACAACATCAGCTATATATTTTTCGTCAAGCCCGGAAGTGTTCATATAAAGCTTGAGCTTTTTGGGTATTTTTCTGAAAGCCTCCTTCGCCGAGTAAAATTTCTCGCCGAAAAATCTTTTCCCCGAGGCGGCCTCCGTGAGAGTCCCCTTGACGGCTATTATCATGTCTTCCTTTATTTCAGGCATGTCCGGCGGCAGTTTATCTTTGTATCCTATGAGTTCAAGAACACCCGTGAGGTCTTCCAGCTTAATGACAAACATGTCCTTTCCTTTTCTTGTTTTCAGATTTTTTATTTCTTTGACAATGCCCGTCAGGATGTGTTCAGCCATACCGCTGTTGCACAATCCCGCCTGCGTGGATGTTCTGAAATAACGGAAATATTTTTCGTAGCGCGTAAGCGGATGCCCGGTGAGATAAAAACCCAGCGCCTCTTTTTCATATTTAAGCTTCTGTGTTTCCGTCACCTCATTTTTTAGTTCCACCGCCGGCGGCGGCTCCGAAAAAAGACTGGCCTGCCCCGACACCTTATCCCTGTGTTCGCTTTCCGCGGCGGCCATCATCCTGTCCAGCTCTTTGACTATCGTCACGCTGTCGCGCGAAAGACCGTAGCAGGCTCCTGATTTAACCAGAAATTCCGCCATTCTTTTATTGAAGGAAACCAGCGCCGCGGCGCGTAAGAGAAAATCATTAAAATCCTTAAAATTTCCGTTCTTCTTTCTGTCTTCAACAAGCTCCGCGCAGGCATTTTCACCGGTGTTCTTCACCGCGAGCAAACCGAAGACAATGGTCTTGCCGCCTGTTGAAGTGAAATAGACATCGCTGCTGTTTATATCCGCCGGCTTTATCTCAAGCCCCAGCCTGTCGCATTCGGCAAGATAATGAGAAAGTTTTTTTTCATCGCCGATGACAGAATTGAGAAGCGCCGTCATAAATTCAAGAGGAAAATTCGCCTTCAGATACGCCGTCTGATAAGAAATAAGCGCGTAAGCTGTCGAATGGCTCTTGTTAAAACCGTACTCGGCGAAATGAACCAGCGTTTCAAAAATATCTCCCGACAGTTTTTCGGGTATCTTGTTAGCGGCACAGCCGCTCATAAAATCTTCTTTCTGCTCCTCAAGCACGGATAATATTTTCTTACCCATGGCTTTTCTGAGCACATCCGCCTTGGCGAGAGAAAAGCCCGCAAGCGCCCGGGCTATAAGCATCACCTGCTCCTGATAAAGTATAACGCCGTAAGTCTCCTCCAGAATATCTTTAAGCAGCGGATGCGGATATTCATAACTGCGCATGCCGTTTTTCCTTTCAATAAATTCATCAACCATCCCCGCGCGCATGGGACCGGGCCTGTAAAGCGCCAGCACCGCGCTTAAATCGGTGAAAAGAGTCGGCTTCATTTTGCGGAGCACATCCCTCATTCCCTCACTCTCGACCTGAAATATTCCAATCGTCCGCGCCTGAGACAGCATCTGAAACGTCTTTTTGTCGTCGCGCGGAAGATTTTTCAGATCTATTTTTATTTTTTTATTCTTGTGCACAGCCGCAACGGCGTCCTGTATAACCGTGAGAGTCTTAAGGCCGAGAAAATCAACTTTCAGCAAACCCATCTTCGTGAGATAGTCACCGTCATACTGCGTTATGAGTCCGCTTTTGGAACGCGCAAGCGGCACAAAGTCGCTGATTTCGCCCGGCGTTATCACAACCCCCGCGGCGTGAACGCCGAAATGCCTCTTCCTCCCCTCTATACGAATGGCCTTCTCTACAAGCTCTTTTATTTGAGAATCAGCGGCTATCATCTTTTTTATATCGGCGGAACTATCCATTGCCGTTTTTATGTCTTCGCCCACGGGTATGAGTTTGGCAAGCTTGTCGCATTTTTCTATGGGCAAACCCATAACGCGCCCGACATCTCTCACGGCTCCCTTGGCCAGCATCTTGCTGTATGTTATTATTTGCCCGACGGAATTTTCGCCGTATTTTTCTTTGACATAATCAATGACTTCCATGCGGCGCGCTTCCTCGAAATCAATATCCAGATCCGGCATGCTTATTCTTCCGGGATTGAGAAATCTCTCAAAAAGAAGATCGTATTTAAGAGGGTCAATATCTGTTATGTTGAGCAAATACGCAACTATGCTGCCGGCGCCGGAACCTCTCCCCGGTCCCACGGCGATGCCTTGCTGGCGCGCGTAATTTATAAAATCCCACACAATAAGAAAGTACGACGAGAAACCCATGTTTTTTATGACATCAAGCTCCATGGTCAGTCTGTCCGTCACATCCTTGGTCTCTTTACCGTAACGCCCATTGATGCCTTTTTCGCAGAGGCTTTTCAGATACGTAAAAGAATCAAAACCCTCCGGCGGCGTGTAAGCGGGAAGCCGCAGATGCTCAAAATCTATCACCGCATTGCACTTTTCGGCAATCTCCAGCGTTGTGTTAAGCGCTTCCGGCACCTCTCTAAAAATCTCAAACATTTCGTCTCCGCTTTTGAGATAAAATTCTTCCGTCGGGAGTCTAAGTCTCTTGGGGTCGTCAAGCGTGGAGCGGGTGCCTATGGCCAAAGCTATGTCCTGAACAGCCGCGTCCTCTTTGAGCGAGTAATGCACGTCATTTGTGGCGACAGTTTTCAAATCAAGCCTTCTCGCTATTTCAATGAGGTCTTTCAGCACAGCCTTCTGCTCAGGCATACCGTTGTCCATAAGTTCTATATAAAAATCACTGTCAAAAAGCTCCTTCATTTTTTTTGCGGCGGCAAGAGCCTTATCAAATTTGCCGTTTCTAAGAAGAAAAGAAACCTCTCCCTGCAGACAGCCGCTCATAACAACAAGTCCCGCTCTGTACTTTTCAAGAGCCGCTTTATCTATTCGCGCGCGATAATAAAAACCCTTGCTGTAAGAATAGGAACTGAGCTTTGTGAGATTCCGGAAGCCCGTCTCATTTTTGGATAGAACGGTGAGATGAAAATTTTTCCTCGCGTAAGAGGCCTTTGTGTCCGAGGCGTCGGCTCCTGATGCAAGATAAAACTCGCTTCCGAGAATGGGCTTCAGCTTGGCCTTATGACAGGTCTGGTAAAACTCCGGCACGCCGAACATGTTGCCGTGATCCGTTATGGCGAGGGCCTTCATAGAATTGGCCTGCGCGGCTTTGATAAGGTCTCCGGAACTGCCCGTTCTGTCAACTATCTGCGAAACACCGTCGAGAAGACTGTATTCCGTGTGCACGTGCAAATGAACAAAATTTCTCATATCATCAGCAGCGCTTTTTTGAGTTCAGGAATATCTGTCGTAAGCGCAAACCTTATAAAACCTTCACCGTGCAACCCGAAGCCTATGCCGGGAGTCGCCACAATGTTCTTTTTTTTGAGCAGATACGCGGCATATTTTATGGACGAACTATATTTAGCGGGTATCCTGACCCAAACATAAAAAGCGGAATCGGCGTGTATCCCCTCAAAACCCCGTTCCTTAAGCCCCGTCACAAACAAATCCCGGCGGGCGGCAAATTTTTCACGCAGAAGATCCGTGTATTTACCCTCTTTTTCCAAAGCGTGAACACCGCCTTCCTGAATTGCGCCCCAGACGCCGGAATCTATATTTGTCTTCACCTTTAAAAGCGTAGCGACAAGATGACCGGAGCCGCATGCCCAGCCGAGGCGAAATCCCGTCATACAAAAGGTTTTAGAAAACGAATGGAATTCCAGAGCCACTTCCTTAGCTCCTTTGATTTCAAGTATGCTCATCGGTTTTTTGTCAAAATAGATTTCAGAATAAGCGTTATCATAGGCCAGTATTATGCCGTACTTAGCGCAAAATTTCACCGCCTCTTCCAGAAAACCCCGCGGAGCAAGAGCCGTGGTCGGGTTATTAGGATAATTAAGAAACATGATTTTGGATTTGTTTCTTATTCCCGGGGGAATTTTTTTCAGCTCCGGCAAAAAAGCGTTTTTCTCTAAGAGCGGCATCTCATGCGTGCGGGCGCCCGCGAAAAGAGCGGCTGCCCGGTAGCCGGGATAACCCGGAGACGGTATTAAAACATAATCGCCTTTGCCCGCAAAGCCCAGAGGAAAGTGAACAAGCCCCTCCTTAGAACCTATGAGCGGAAGAATTTCTTTTTCGGAATCAAGAGTAACGGAAAACCTCTTCTTCATCCATTTTTTTATGGCATTTCTTAAAACGGCTTTCCCCGCATCAAGCGAATATTTCTGGTTTTCTTTAAGCGCCGACGCTGTATAAATCTTTTTAAGCACTCCTTTCGGCGCCGGAAGATCGGGGTCTCCTATACTGAGGTCTATGAAAGATATTTTTTTACGCATAAGTTCCGTTTTCGATTTGTCGATTTCGGCAAAAAGATACGGAGGAAGCTGCTTCAATCTATCCGCCCATTCAAAAGATTTACTCACGCGCCATCATCTCCATTTTTTTCATCCCTCATTCTTCCCTGGGCGGAATTTCGCCTTTATAGAGCATCTCTACCGCGCCTTCCAGCCAAATATTTTTTACCACACCGCTTTTTCTTTCAAAACAAACGCCCAGCGTTTCTCCGCTTTTCACTTTCACATTAATTTTACCCTTGTTCTTTTTGCCGCCTGTCTTAAAACGATAAAGTGAAATAATCGCCGAAGCCGACGCTCCCGTTCCGCAGGCGAGAGTCTCTCCTTCAACCCCCCTCTCGTATGTCCGTATTCCTATACGGCTGCCGCCGAGATGCTGCATAAAATCAACATTTGTTCCGGCGGGCGCGAAACGCTTATGAAACCGTATAGCTCTCCCGAGCTTATCAACATCAACCCTCTCAAGATTATCCGCTTTTAAAACAGCATGCGAAACACCCGTGTTGACAAAATCAACTTTCAGCGCGCGTCCCGCCACGCTAAGAGATATGCCTAATTCCAAATTTAACGGCGGCGGCATCTTAATTTTGATTCTGCCTTTGATGCGCTGCGCTTCTATCATTCCGGCTTTGGTTTCAAACTCTGTAAAGCTTTTGTTTTTTTTACGCCGGAAAAACCAAAGCGCCGCGCAGCGGGCGCCGTTGCCGCACATCTCAGCCTCACTGCCGTCGGAATTAAATATCCTCATCTTAAAATCGGCTTTGCGGGATTTTTCAATAACAAGCAAACCGTCGGCGCCAATCCCCGTTTTTCTGGCGCAGTATTTAATCGCGAATTTTCTTAGAAAAAAGGGGACAGGTCCTTTTTTTTGCCTGTTCTCTTTCTTAGAAAAAAGGACATGTCCCCTTTTTT
>SWCC01000036.1_pt1 | contig 37481 bp, 39 predicted proteins | sample 4692971 | NCBI WGS metagenome assembly SWCC01 (sample SAMN10267277, study PRJNA491770) | bioreactor metagenome | isolation source: DHS bioreactor inoculated with subseafloor sediment | place: Japan: off Shimokita Peninsula | collected 2006-08 | reverse complement strand
ACTATTTTTTATCATTTATTGCTTGACTTATTATAGTAAGTCTCCTCTATATTGTTTTTATATGCTTCTATTGAACGATAGAAACACATGTACAATTACAGTGTAGCAAACACTTTCGCAAGATGGAAGCGTATTCATTTGCACACTTTATTTTGGAAAACTTATAAAATAATCGAAAATCAGTTAAAAAACTTATGAAAGCTATATATTTGGGGTGTATATTGTTGCAAAAATGAAGTAATTTGCTTATTTTTTTTGCCAAAAAAAATGTTTTATTTCTTCTTAGCTCATATGAATATCAAAAACCCAGTTAACATTGTTCATTAACTGGGTTTCATTTATTTATTAAATTTGATGACGCACAGATCATCTGTTAATGACTTGAAATACAAGTTTTTATCGTTTTCTAGTTGTTCATAAACTTGTTTAACGATATCCATATCCTCAACAACTGTGGCATGAACTTCTTCATAGTTTGGATGCTTTATGTCAAATGATATCAACAACTTTCCTTCTGTTTTGGCAGTTTTAACTTTTGGTGTTGTTTTTTCTACAAGAGTAAAGTATATATCATCTTTAACGACGACACTTAAAAAACCTTCTTTTTCTTCATGTTTAAACTTAACAATATTTTTCATAAGATTCCCCTTTGTTTGTTCTTTGTAATAATTATAGCATATACTTATATATATTCATAAGAAGACTATATATACATGATGCCTTTATATATGGGTGTATCACAATATATCGGTTATTCTTCTTTCTACTTCTTCAGGTGTCAATTGATACTTTTCAACATATCGATTACGAGGATGTTTACTACATAGAAGTGTACATCCGCCCAAGTGTTTGTGTTCGTTTTCTTCTGATGTTAAGATTTGCTTATTGCACTCTGGATTCGCACAATTAATCTGTCTTTCACACGGTGTTCCATCAAAATGATCTCTACCCACAACAACATGTTCAACTCTGTTAATTGGCACCTTTAAGCGTTTATCAAAAACATAGCATTGTCCATCCCATAACTGACCTTGTGCTACTTCATCTTTCCCATAGGTAACAATACCACCTTTTAATTGTCCGACATTCTCATGTCCTTCTGCTTTTAAAAACCCAGAAAGTTTTTCACATCTTATACCGCCTGTACAGTAGGTTAATATGTTTTTCCCTCTTAAAATCTCTTCATTTTCTTTAATCCATTTGGGTAGTTCTCTAAAATTTCTTATGTTTGGTTTAATTGCATTTCTAAAGTGTCCGACCATATGTTCATAATCATTTCTCGCATCGATAACAATGGTATTTTCATCTTGCATCCGTCTAAAAAAATCTTTTGGTTCAACATATTCTCCTGTTAACTTTTTAGGATTAATATCTTCCTCTAAACTTAAGTTGACCAGTTCTTTTTTTATTCTTACATGCATTTTGTTGAATGCATGTTCATCAGCTTCATCTATCTTAAAAACAATGTCCTTAAACCTTGGATCATTTCTTAAATATTCCATATATATTTCAACATTCTTTTTTAAGCCTGATAAAGTTCCGTTAATCCCTTCTTTTGCTATATATATACGACCAAGTAGTTGGTTGTCATTACAAAAGTTTTGATGCTCTTCTCTAAATGTTTCTAAATCATCTATTTTTGCATAATGATAATATAAGATGACATAATATGCTTGCATAATAAAACTCCTTTTTCTTTCTAATACCATCATATAAGAAAAAGGAGTATCAATCAAAATTTTTGCTTTTAATTAGCTATTAAAATTCAGTAAATCTTCGTGCAGAATCTTTTTGTATATCCAATAAGCATACACTGCTACTAGAACTGATAAACCAACGGTTATACCGATTGTATATGAATCATATCTATGATCAACATCACCCAATCTAAACATCACTTGTCCAAAGAAATTAAAGGATGCATGTAAAAGCATAGTTAACCATATATTTTTAGTCTTCAAGAACATCACTGCCCATAGCATACCAACTAAAAAGGAATATCCTATTTGCAAAAAGGTATCTCCATATGATGCACCCTCAAGTAAGTTAAATAAGTGACTTAATGCGAAAATCACTGATGATATAACAATCGAATATAAAAGTTTCATTTCATGATTAGCAAAAGATTTTAATAAAAACGTTAAAATAACGCCACGAAAAATAATTTCTTCAAAAAAACCGACACTCAAACATACTAACATAAACAAAATAACTCTATACGTCGGTTCAGTTAGAACTGCTCTATCATCAAGATATGCGATGATTGGAAAGTTGTTAAATGAAATGATTAAAGCAGGTATCATGATGATTATAGACTTCTTGAATTGTTTGAACCTAAATAAAGATTTATATCCAAAAATAATCATCCAATATAAAGCGATTACTCCTCCAATAAATCTGACCAAGATGTCTCTAATTATTCCTTGATCATCTTCGTTTGAAACAAATGGGATATCAACAAATGTCAAAAGAATCATCAAAGCTAGAAGGCATAAAGTGATTATTTTTTGATAGAGATGTTGTTTGTCTTTATGGCTCATAAACATACACTTCCTCTATAAAAAACCGACATTTATAGAAATGCCCATTTTTCATCTATCTATATTGATCGTCTTAACTTAAATGATTTTGCTTATTTTTCATATGTACATGTTTATAAATTAAATAAGCTCCAAGAATAATCATTAATAAACTCATGAATTGTGATGGTGTTGGAAATATATTATATTCTGTAACAAATAATGGGAATAAAACGCCTCTTTCATCACCACGAATGAACTCTATTAATATTCTCCATATACCATAACCAATAAGGTATGCTTCTACTTCTTTATGTTTAAAATATCTAACTTTATTCAATAAGATAAAGGAAATAAATAAAAATGCTGCTTCGAATAACTGTGTTGGATAAACTGCTTCTCCAGGATATAAATCATGTGCATGACCATATGGGAAAAGAACACCTAACATCGATTCTGTTGGAATACCAAAACAACAACCTGCACAAAAACATCCTATACGACCAAACGCATGAGCTAAAACAACGCCTGTCACAACTGTATTTGCTATTTTTTTCATATCCGGCTTAGAAGGTTTATAGAAAATTTTCATTAATACAAAAAACGAAGCAAATCCACCAATCAATGCAGTTAAAAAGCTAATAGATCCAAAATCTGCCTCTCCTTCTTGAATTGTATGAAATATACCATCAAAAGTAAATGAGAATATTAATGCAAACACTAAACTTGCGGCAATTAATATGAGAATCTTATTTGTTTGTCCTTTAGTAAAACCATCTTCTTTATCAAAACGATTGCTTATATATAAAAACATCAAAAAGATGCCAATGACAATGAGTAGATCATACATGGCAATGGTATAACCAAAAATTTCTGGCAATAGATATGGATACATTAAATCATCTCCTTTGATATTATTTTAACATAACATACTTGTAATTTTTTTACAAAGAACGGACATTTGTACTTGCTTTATATTAGTTCTAAAATAGATACCTATTTTCATTAATATCTGTTAAAAATTCTATCTTATGATGAGTAAAATACAAAAAATGATGACTCGATTGAGTCATCATTCTTGTTATGAGTCTCTAATTGTTTAGTGAAGATCTACCAAATACTTACCATTTTATCTTTAGGTAAATACATTTGATCATTTTCTTCTATTTGATAGAAATCCTGGAACTCAGGTAAATTACTTAACTGCATATTCGCTCTTAAAATAGATGGACCATGTACATCTACTCTTAGTAATAACTGACTATATTCAACAGAAGATTTATTTCTCCAAACGCTTGCCCAATTTTTAAAGAACTCCTCAAAATTATGATCTTCGCGTTTTCTACTTGCTTCAAGCGCACATCTTAATCCACCGCTATCAGCAATATTTTCAGAAACAGTTAGTTCACCATTACATGGGCCAAATCCTGTTTCAACACCATCAAATAGTTTAATCATGTCTTTTGCTTTTTGATCAAATGCTTTTAAGTCTTCTTCAGTCCACCAATTGTTAAGTGATCCTGTTTCATCAAACTTAGCTCCATTATTATCAAAAGCATGAGAGATTTCATGTGCCATAACTGCACCGATACCGCCATAATTTTCAGAAGGTGTTTGTTCTAAACTGTAATATGGTTTTTGAAGGATTGCAGCAGGGAACACAATTTGATTGTTCGTTGGACTATAATAAGCATTTACCATACTTGCTGGCATTCCCCAAATATTTCGATTTGGTTCTTTGTTATATTTTGCAAAATCATATGCTGTTAGAATTCTACTGACTGCGAGTCTTTCTTGTATTAAATCTGAACCTTGTTCATATCCTTTAATTTCAAACCAGTCATAATATGGTGGAAGTTCATCAGGGTATCCCACATGAACATTTAATGTTGAAAGTTTTTTAATCGCTTTCTCTTTTGTTTTTTCATTTAACCAATCATTATTTGCAATTCGCTCTTTATATACTTCTATCATTTCATAAACCATAGTTTTAACATCATTTTTAGCTACTGGTCCAAAATAGTTTTCACCGTAATATAAACCTACAACTTGGCTAAATCTATTATATGCTTGATAAAAAGCAAACTTTTCTTTACTTTGAGCTTCTTTAGTCCCTGATAATGCCCGTCCAAATGCTCCAGCAGCAATTCTTAATTCATCCGTCAAATCTGATGCAAATCTCATTGCATTATTTACTATCATCCATGATTTAATCAAATGGAAGTTTTCTTCATTAATAATGCTGTCAAAAGCTTTGATGAAATCCGGATTTAATACAATAAGTTCATCAACTGATTGCTTAACTAAAGCTTCTCCGTTTGCCATAACATTGAAGTTTTGTGTAAGTTTTTGAACATCTTTTTTGCTCATTGGATTGTACATCTTAACATAATCAGCTTTTTCTACGCTTGATTTAGTAACTGGAACCAATAACTCATCAAATGCTAAAGACTCTTTTATTAATTTTTCAATTTCTTCACTAGAAAAACCATACAACGTTAACAGCTGAGTTGTAGTTTGTGTAAATAGACCAATTAATTGTGCCTTTGTCTTTTCATCTTTATAATAACTTGTATCAGGTAAGAAAAGACTTGAAGCTCCAAAATACAAAACTTGATTATTACTGTTCATGAAATCTTGCATGACTGCAAATCCAAAAGGTGTTTCAATAGACTCTAATGTCAAATCTACAAATGCTTGCTCCAAATCTTTTAACGAATTTAAATGATTAACTTTATTTAGAATCACCTCGAATGGTTTTGTTCCAAGTTCTTTTCTTTTATCAAAATCTTTAGTCATTTGATAAAGTTTGATAAACTTCTTTAAATTATCATTTAATCCCGATTGATCTTTTTCCCACTGAGCAGTCAGTTCTAATAGCGTTTTTTCGATATCTAAATGTAATTCTAAAAAAGCTGACATCGAAGGCTTGTCACTTGGTATAACGGCTTTTTCTAACCACTTTCCATTTACTGCTTCATAAAAATTATTTTTTATTTGTTCTTTATTCATACAATCACCTCTTTTTACTATTGTAACATTTTTTACCAAACTATTGGTTTCTTTTATCTAAAAAACACTGTTTAATAAACAAAAACTCTTCCTAAAATAGGATAGAGTTATTATTTATTACATGTTTTTACATATTCGACAATTGATTTTATATGCTTCTTATCGACATAATAAGTAGGTTCATTATATCCTTTTAATATTTGCTTTTCATCGTTTGTAAGATTTTTTTTGTGCTTTAGTATGAAGTGAAACATACCCACAATAAGTTTCATTAAACCTTTTACTTTAGTGAAATCTACACCTCCGGGTAAATAAAAGAATTTGTGAAAGCTTAATTCTTCAGAGGTGAAGTTTGTTTGCTTGATGTCATTGATTTCTTTTTCTAATCCTGGGTTTCCTGCACATGCGAAAATGACAATAGGTTTGTTCCTAAAGAGTTTTAATACTGGTTTGATATCATTCATCTTTCCCATATAGACTCCTGATCCAAAAATGATTATCTCATATCCATGAATATCCTTTTTAGAGAACTTAGAGAAATCTTTTGATTCAAAATTGAGCTCATCAGCAATCCACTGTGCATATTGTTTTGTATGTCCGTACTTGCTTTTGTATAGAACAATGCCTTTCATACTAACCCTTCTTTTTTAATTTTTTCTCGATTCTATTAACAGCTAACTTCCCTGTCATGATGCTTATTGGTAATCCTGCAGGACTATAAGACCATTGACCTGCTTGATATATATCAGGCATTGGTGTTAGTACAGATTTTGCAACAGCTGTCATACTGTTACGATTGGCATATGACTATTGGTAAATGCCCATCCTGTAATTGCACCATCTTTATTGGAAGTTCTTTTTTCAATGGTTAATGGTGTTGAACTAAAGACATCTATTTTATGCGCATCAATACCTTTAAAAATCGATTGATCCAATGCTTCAATGACAAATCGTTCACATATCTCTTTATACTCATTATACCACCCCATCGTCTCAACCTGTTTAACTAAATCATAATCCATTAAAACAGAAATGATGAGGCCCGTTTTGCCTTTAGGAGCTAGTTTCTCATTTCTGAGCACAGGGATAGATATTTCATATGTATTATATTTAAAATAATCTTTTAACCAAGAGATTATTTGATCTTTATCTTTAGATGCAATCACATCTTTTAGTTTTTCTTCGACTTCACTTAAACCTTTTGTTTCAGGCGTATAGAAAAAATGTCCCGTACAAATCTCTTTAAAATATGATGGATCCATATCAACTGTCATATAAACTGTTTGGATTGAATCTCCACCGCGAAGCTTTTCTATATCTTTTTGATATGTACTCACTTTTTCTTTAAGTTTTAAATCTGATATTGGGTTTTGGTTTGCAAACTTATATAGTAGATTTAAATCAGCAGCCCATAAAAGTTCTTTATACGCATAAGTGTTACCTTCATGATCTTTAACAAGATGTTTATCAACATCAACACTTGTGATTTCAGTTTCGGTTTTAATGTGACCACCTTGTTCTAATATGAATGCTTCTATTTTATCAATGAGCATTCCTGTACCTTCAAGTGGATATTGATAATCTAAATACAAACTAAAATAACTTAATGCAAAAAATGTAGGTGTGTTTTTGAAAAAGTGTTGGCTAATCATACTATTTAATGATTTGCTATCTGTTAGCTTATCAAGATACTCCACAACTGGGATATCTAATTTGTTTACTTTTCCAACAGTAAACATAAACTTAAACATCCATGGAAAAATTGTTTTAAACAAATAGTTTTTATCTTTAAAAATATCCATGAACAATGGATTATCTATGCCATATAAAATATCCATATACTTCATGATTTTTTTAATTTCTTCAATAATTTTATCGATGTCTTCTGATTGTTTTGGATAATGTTTTTTTAACATGTCGCTATATCGGTCAACACTCGCTTTTGTATCAACCTTGATGACATCTTGATCAATCCCTAATGAAACAATGCTTCTTGTAAACGGAACGTCTATACCAAGTTGTTTTAACATAGGCATAACAATACCAGAATTTTCAATGGATCTAATTCCACCATCAAGTTTAAATCCTTTATAATCAAATGAGCTGACTAATCCACCAACTTTTTCTTCTTTTTCGATTAAAAGAACTTTGTGTTTTGACTTACTTAGATATGCTGCGGCAGTTAGACCCGCGATACCGCCACCAACAATAATCGCATCATAACTCATTTTATCACCCCAATCATTTGATCATTTATATCACACATGTTTTTAGATAACTCCCATATAGGAGTTTGTAGATGTGTTTTTCTTGCGTGTTTTGCAGGCAGTTCTTCAATCGTTAAATTGAAGAATTTACCGGATATTCCATCAAGTTCTTTTGATGTTGCTAAATAGTGAACTGCACTTGCAGAGATTTCTGGGTCTTTTAGGAAATGTGATGTAAAATGTTTAAAGAAAAACCGATACAACCATCCATTATTTTGTCCAATATTTGTTTTTACTGCCCCCGGATGCATTGCATTGATGGTAACTCCTGAGTCTTGTAATCGTTTTGCGAATTCATAAATTGTGTAGAGTTGAGCGGTTTTTGAAGCACCATAACTGCGCAAGCCTGTATAAATGTGTCTTTTGAAATTAACATCGTTAATTTTAACAGTTCCAAATCGATGGCCTTCAGAGTTTATTTGAATGATTCTTGCTTTGGGATTTTCTTTTATTCTATCAATTAATAAATAGGTGAATAAGAAAGTGGCTAAATGATTCACACAAAAAACCATTTCGATACCGTCTTTATTATATGTTTTCTTAGTTGAGTGAATACCCACACTATTAACTAACACATCGCTTTTAGGATATTTTTGTAGAATGACATTAGCTGCTTTTCTTACACTTTCTAGATCACTGAAGTCAGCGATGACAATATCTATGTTTATATCATATACTTTTTTAATATCAATTTTAATTTTTTCTGCTTTTTCTTGATTTCTTACAACCATAACAAGATCTGCACCAGCCTGTGCAAATCTTCTTAATGTTACTTCACCAACACCCGATGAAGATCCTGAAATGATACAAGTCATTCCATTCATTTTTGCATTGCTTTGATGTTGCTGTGCTCTACCATTTTTTATAAACATGAGTTGTTCAGGCCATTTAAACATAACTTTCTTCTCCTATCCAAAAAAAGTACGCATAAACCATCGATATATACGTCTCCATACTGGAACTCCATCATAGATGTCTCCCCATAAATCATAGTAATCCCTTTGCTCTATGATTTTTCCATTTTCATTAAGTGTCAATCTTGAAGATCCATAAATTGGTTTTTTAGGAAAGAACCGAAACGACATCGTCATTTTCCATTCCATAAAAATGATTTCCTCGTGTTTAACAACATGTTTAAGTTGCATATCCAAACTTTTACATCTTTTTGTTAGGCGATTACACATAGCTTCAAACTTTTCGAAACCTTCTATCCTTTGAATCGAGTCATGAAAAATAATTTCCTTATCGTAGTAAGGAAAGATATGAGACCAGTCTGGCTTTCCATCTGGATTATAGGTTTTTGACCACTGCGTCAATATGGTATCAACAGATGTAATACTTTTAGTTTCTAATGTTGTTTCTTGCATCATACTATATCACCTCAAAAGCAACATGTTTTTTCACATTATATCATAATTTATATGTGTGTTGTATGCATAAAGCAATCAATAAATCGCGAATCCCATAATTGGTTAAAATCATTTGTATCACAAAAATTACCTAAAATTGCATTTCTTTAGTTAACTTTGATCATATTTAGATATATTGAAAACCATATGAGAATTTACGTAACACTTTCATCACTATCAATATATCTGCTTTTCTAATAATATATAAGATTTTTTAGATAATAACCCAAATTCTTTCATAAAATCTTTGAGATAATATGTGTTTAAAAATATGAGCTAAACTCATTATTAGGCTATTTTATATGTTATAATTGAAGCATAAAACATCTCTTGATTTAACTAAAAATATGAACTGGAGGTCATCATATGTCAAAAGGTATGATTGCTTGTAAAGGTATTGCTATTGGTAAAGTGTACATATTTAAAAAAGAGAAAATTACGATTTCAGAAAAAACATCTTCCTCTGTTGATGAAAGTCTAAAAAAACTATCTGCTGCTATTAAAAAAAGTGAAGATGAACTAAAACATTTAATAAAAACATCTGCTCATGGTGACATTTTTGATGCTCATCTTTCGATTTTGCAAGACATAGAACTTATTGAACTATCACAAAAACTAATTAAGGAAGACAAAATGACTGCTGCTTACGCGTATCAAGAAGCAACAAATCATTATATTCAAATGTTTGAAGCTATAGAAGATGAATATTTTAAGGAACGTGCACTCGATATTAAGGATATACAACATCGTGTATTATGCCACATATTAAACATCGAAGTAAAAGATCTATCCTCGATTGAAGAACCTTCAATTATTGTTGCAAATGATTTAACACCTAGTGATACATCTAATTTAGACTTAAACTATATTCAGGGTATTATAACAGAGACAGGCGGACTCACTAGTCACACTGCAATTATTGCAAGATCTTTAGACATTCCTACAATTGTTGGTATCAAAGGTATCACTGACCAATTAAAAGAAGATGATATGTTGATATTAGATGCTATTGATCATAACTTACACATCAATCCAGATAAAAAAATAACTAACACTTATCTTAAAAAATTAGAAGATTTTATAACCTATAAAAAGAAGTTGGCAGGATTAAAAGATGTTCCAGCTGAAACAACTGATGGCGTAAAGGTCAAACTATTTGCTAATATAGGTAGTCCTAAAGATATCGAAACTTTAGATCATTATGGTGCTCAGGGTGTCGGTCTATTTAGAACTGAATTTCTTTTTATGGATTCTACAACTACACCAAGCATTGAAAAACAGAAACAAGCTTACAAAGAAATATTTGATCACATCGATCCAGTCATTATTAGAACACTAGATATTGGCGGAGATAAAAACTTACCTTATCTAAAATTTGACCATGAGGAAAACCCATTTTTAGGTCATAGAGCAATTCGCTTATGCTTATCTGAAATAGAGTTATTTAAGACTCAGTTAAAAGCCATTTTAATCGCTTCAAAAAAACAAAAACACTTATATTTAATGATTCCTATGATCGCAAAAGTCGATGAAATTGTTCAAACAAAGAAAGTCATTGAGGAAGTCAAAAAAGAGCTTCAAAAAGAGGATGTTGCTTATCAAGAAAATATAAAATTAGGTATCATGATTGAAATCCCAAGTGCAGCTTTAAATATTAAAAGATTAGCAAAACATATTGATTTTATATCAATAGGAAGTAATGATCTCATCCAATACTTATACGCTGCCGATCGTATGAATGAAAAAGTTAGCTATTTATATGAGCCTTTTGATCCTACATTGCTAGAACTCATAAACAAAGTTATAAAGGACTCAAAAGATGCTGGGTTAGAAACTGGGCTATGTGGAGAAATCGGAAGTATTCCTGAGATTGCTTTATTGCTCATGGCTATGGGTATTGATGAAATCAGTCTAACTGCAGCTATGATTCCAGAACTCAAACAAGTCGTTAGGGCTTCATCATTCAAAGAAATGACTAAGTTATTAGAAAAAGCATTACAATTAGATGATGCAAAAGCTGTTAAATCACTTATGAGTGATTATCTAAAAACATTGAATCTATAGACAATATCAATTTTTATTTCACTTTCTATGTGCAACTTTTTGTGAGTCATCTATACTTGATTTCATGTTAAAATATACATATGTTAATCATCTTTTTTTAATTAATACTTGAAACGACTAGGAGGGAATATGAAGGAAATCACATTAACCATTACAGATAAAGATGGTCTTCATGCAAGACCTGCATCTGACTTATGCAAAGAAGTTTCTAAACTTGACGAAAAAATTGAATTGTTATATAAAAATAGAACTGTGAATATGAAAAGTACGTTAGCAATTATGAGTTTAGCAATTCCTAAAAACAGTGAGATCACTATCAAAGTAACTGGAGACAACGAAGATACCGTTGCCGATAACATCGTATCTTTATTCAAAAATTTAAAATTAACTGATTAAAAAAAGATTGGTGCGATATCGCATCAATCTTTTTTATTACTTACTTTTAAATGTTTTAGAACCACATCTACAATATGTTCTGCAGTTAATCCATAATACTCTTTTAAGTAAGGTATAAGTCCAACTTGTCCAAATTGTTCTTTAACACCAACAGGTAAAATCTTAACAGGCTCTATTTGTGACAAGCATTCGCTTACAGCACTATATAATCCTCCGACAATATTGTGATTTTCAGCAGTTATAATTAATGAAGTTTTTTTTGCATATTTAATCAATAATTGTTCATCAATGGGTTTAATAGTGAATAAATCTAAAACTGCTGCATGAATACCTTTTTCCTTTAGTATTTCATGTGCTTTTAAAGCTTCTTCTAATAGAAGACCGGTTGCAACAATGGTAACGTCTGATCCATCTTTTAAAATAACACCTTTACCAATTTTAAATGTTGAATCTTTTTCATAGATGGCTTGCATTGATTTTCTTGTGATTCTTATATAATGAAGACCTTTTCTATCGTTTACTTGTCTTAAAATATCTTCAAACATAACAGCATCACTCATCTCCATGACTGTTGCATGAGGTATAGCTCTATATAACGCTAGATCTTCAAAAGGCATATGGGTACCTCCATTATGCTCAGCTGCAACACCACCATCTGAGCCAATAATGGTTGCTGATAATTGGGCATATCCTAAAGATAGAAAGACTTGATCAAAGGGTCTTCTTGAAACAAATGGTGCAAAGCTATGAACAAAAGGTTTCATCCCGATTAAACTTAAACCAGCAGCTACACCTATCATATTGGCTTCTTGTATACCACAATTAATGACTCTATCAGGGTGTTTTTCTAAAACCTTAATCGTGGTGGATGCACTAGATAAATCTGCTTCTAGTGCTACTACTTGATTATCTTGATCCATTAATTCTGAGATAGTTTGAGCGTAAACAGATCTAAGTTCAACTGTTTTTTCAAGTTTGTCTTTAAGTTTAATCATTGATATCTGCCTCCAGTTCTGCTATGACTCTGTCTAAGATTTGATGTTCTTTTTCTGAAAAGCGCATGTGATGGTTTTTTGCTATATTCTCAAATTCTTTTACACCTTTACCTTTGATTGTGTCTAATACAATAACACTTGGTTTACCTTCTTGTTTCATAGCGTCTTCAATTGCTTTTTTAATCTTTTCTTCAGAGTGCCCATCAATTTTTGATGCATAAAAATTAAAAGATTCTAATCTTTTTACAAAATCACCTTGATCAGATATATCTTTTCTAAAACCATCAAGTTGCAACTTATTATCGTCTATAAAAACAATTAAGTTATCTAGTTTTTTCTGTCCAGCAAATATAAAAGCCTCATAACATTGTCCTTCATTAAGTTCTCCGTCACCTACAACTGTATATACTCGATTTTTTTTGTTTTGGAGTTTGAATCCTAAGGCAACACCTACAGCTACACTCAGTCCTTGACCTAACGATCCTGTAGTCATATCGACACCTGTTGTTAGATTTTTATCAGTATGAGATGGCAAGGTAGTGCCATTTTCATTTAGTGTTTTTAAAAGATTTTTATCAAAGTATCCTTTGAGTGCAAGCGTTGCATATAATGCTGGACCTGCATGTCCTTTAGAAAGAATAAAGTAATCTCTATTTGGGTCTTGCGGATCTTTAGGATTTATGTTCATCATACCACCATAAAGAACTGATAAAGTCTCTACAATTGATAAGCTTCCACCTAAATGACCAAAATTTCGATGTTTAAGCATTTTAAGTATTTCTAGTCTAATCTGATTTGAAAATTTTGTTGTCATATGTGACTTCCTTCCTAAAAGAAAAAGGAATTATTTCAATTCCTTTTTTTTATATAGTTTTTTTTACGCTTCTTTTTTCTTTTTTGCTAAGAATCCATGAACAAATGGAATTGTAAATAGAACAATGATTGCTGCAGCAGCAACATTTGCATTAAAGCCAGCTAGTAATCCAATAGGAACACCAACAGCAACAAAGTCTGCATCACCAAATGTTGTATTAGCGAAACCTAAGTCACCTAACACAGGCATTAATAATAATGGTAAGAATGTTAATAATAAGCCATTAACAAATGATCCGATCACAGCACCACGACGTCCACCAGTAGCATTAGCGAATACACCTGCAGTTGCTCCAACGAAGAAATGAGGAACGACACCCGGTAAAATAACGTTGTCTGCGTTCATAGCAATAAGAACAACCATACCAACGATACCACCTATAAATGATACCAAGAATCCGATCAACACTGCGTTTGGTGCAAACGGGAATACAACTGGACAGTCAAGAGCTGGTTTAGCATCTGGAACGATTTTTTCTGAGAATCCTTTAAATGCTGGAACGATTTCAGCAATAACCATACGTACACCTTGTAATACAATATAAACACCAGCAGCAAATGTGATTGACTGAATGATTGAGAATATAATAAAGTTTTGTGTGACACCTAATCCAGTTTCTACAAAAGCAGGACCAGCAACAAGTGTTACGACTAAATACATAATCAACATTGTTAATGCAATAGCAATTGATGAATCTCTAAGGAATGATAATCCTTTAGGGAACTTAGCTTCTTCAGTAGATTTTGAACCTTTACCTACTAATTGACCAATCTTAGCACTTACAAGATAAGTAACTGTACTAAAATGACCTAAAGCGATGTCATCGTTACCAGTAATTTTTCTCATTGTAGGTTGAGCGAGTGCTGGGAATAATGCCATAACAAGTCCTAAACCTAAACCACCAGCGATGTATACTAATACTTCGTTTAAACCTGCAACTCTTAATACAACCGCTATTAAAGCTGCCATAAATAACGTATGATGTCCTGTTAAGAAGATGTATTTAAGTCTAGAAAAACGTGCAATTAAAATATTTGCAGCCATACCAATAACCATGATACCTGCAGTCACTGTTGCATAATCGTTTAATGCAAGTGCTGTAATTGCTTCGTTATTAGGTACAACACCTGTTAACCCAAATGCTTCTTGAAATAAAGCTCCAAAGAAATCTAGTGAGCCAACAAGAACGCCAGCACCAGCACCTAAAATAACAAATCCTAAAATTCCTTTTAGAGTACCGCGAATGACTTCATCAGCTGTTTTTCTTTGTGCAAGTAAACCAACTAAGATGATGACACCAATTAATATTGCTGGGGTACCTAATAGGTCAGTAATAAATTGAATAATTCCTTCCATGTTTTTTTCTCCTTTTTATATTTTTTCGTTAAATAACTTTTTTTGCAGTTAGAACTTCTGTTAACTTAGTCTTAAGTTCATTCTTATCAAATAAGCTATTTAACGGCATAACCTCTCCAAAACGCTTGCAGTTTTCCTCTAAATCAGTACCGCAAATAATTAAATCTGCAACACCTGGATACGCGCTTCCTAAATCCATATGGTCGACTTCAATATCTTTAACTCCCAATTCTTTTAGTGCATTCTTGATATTAATTTCAACGATAAAGCTACTTCCAAATCCCATGCCACATATTGCAACAATTTTTCTCATAAATATCCTCCTATGATTTATTTGAATATTGATCAACTAAAGCTAGTACTTCTTCTTTTGAATCCATTTCAAGAAGTTTATCTGCTTCTTCCATGAGAAGTTCTGATAGTTGCCCGAGTGCAACAAGATGCGAATCAGGATCCGGAGCAGATAATGTTACTATAATTCTTGCATTTCTATCTTTTTCATCTGAAAAACTTACTGATTCCTTTAAAATCAACATCGACATGCCTAATTTAAGAGCTCCGTCAACTGGTCTAGCATGAGATATTGCAACATTAGGTGCAACCACAATGTAAGGACCTAATTTATCAACATTTTCAATGACTTTTTCGACATATTGTTCAGTAATATAGTTTTCATCAATTAAGACCTTAGCTCCTTTTCTTAATGCTTCTTGATAAGAGCTTGCTTTATCAGCAAATATAATGTGATCTTTTGTGATTAATTCATTTAACATACGTCCATCTTCCTTCTCTTTTATTATTCCCTTCGTGAAATATTGAGTACTTAAACTCTCTATTAGTTCAGATGCTTTTTCAAATACATCTGTGGTTAATAATGGTTTTAATTCATTAAGTAATGTTGTTTTAAACTTTTCATAACTTCCTTGTATTGAAGTACCTCCAAAAAGTTTTGATAGCAACAATCGATCATTATCTGTTAAAACAGGGTTTACAAATATTGTCTTATTCTTGTATTTTTTATTATCTAAAGGGATTGTTGTGATGATATAATCAACTTCATCAGCATATACCTTTATTTCATCTAAACTGACAGCATCAATAATTTCAATGTTTTCAGTAAGTGATTCCAGTTCAGAACTTAGCATCTTACTTGTAGCTACACCGTTTAGACATACAAGTAATAGTTTATAGGTCTTTAATGTCTGTTTTTCTCTTCTTATGTGTGCTCCAAAGTGCATTGCAATGTATGCAACATCATCATCTGATATTGGGGCTGATATCAATTGTTCAACTCTATTACAAGCAAATTTAGCAATTCGATATAACCCTTGATACTGTTCTTTGATATCTTCTTTCATATGGTTATCGTATAAAATACCATATTTATATCTAACGATACCGCTTTTAAAGTGATTATATAACCCTTCATAAAGTTGCTCTTCATCATCAAAATGAATAAACACATTTGCTCTAAATGTTTCAATTATAATTTGAGTCATTTGATGAATAAGTGTATCATCTTGTGAATCAAAATCATTATGTGCATGAACTCTAAGCCCCATGAGTTGTAAAGTAATATAATAGACCTCATCAATACTTACACTATTTTTAAAATGTTTTAATACAACGGGATACTCTGGACCACTCATAATGGTTTTTAAATCTTGATCAAGGAATGGTATCTTTTCTAAATCATTTTTAACAATGACAGAAACCACTTTCGCCAAAATATCTTTCGTTTCATCAACGTATGTAACACCTAAATCTTTTTCTACACGTTTGAGTAAATCTAAACATGTGCTAAAGAATTCAAGATCATATATACCTAAACTATTAATCTTTATTAAATAGTTATAACTAGAAATGATATATAGTACAACACTCCTAATCTTTAGCGGTTCTCCGTTGATGACGTATCCTTGATTTTGATCATATATAAGTTCTAGATTGAAACTGCTTAACTCATTTCTTAATTCTCTAATATCATTAATCACTGTATTTCTACTTACATTAAAGAGTTCTTCGAAATCAGTAATACCAATAGGACCCTTATTTGTTAAAATAAATAATATCTGATAAGCAATTCTTTCTTTTTGATTGTACACATACTTATTTGATAGTTCTTGGTGAAGCTCTTTTTTTAAAAACTGTCTTGCTGATTCTGACATTTTAACACCAACGTTGCGTTGGTTATTAAGAGGATCAATATTCAGTTTTTCAAAATGATAGTTGATCTTGTTGATTGAATAGTAAATACTACGTCTTGAAACACCGATGAGTTTAGCTAAATCCTCAACAGATAACGTTTGGTAAGATCTTGATATTAAGTTCAAGAGGTAATAATCTTTATAATCTAACATAGTAACACCTCTATATTACAAAGTATAATACATAATTTCGAAAAAATTAAGCCCAAATATTTGCACAAACTTTGAACATCTTACTATAATGCTTTAAAAAGGTGACTCATAACTTAGTAAATCAAACTCGTCTTCATTCTTAAGTTTGACACTCATGGATTTGATTTCTTTTTGGTCATCTTTTTTATATCGATTGTCTTTAATATCTAGAAAAAATCTTGTCGTTTGTTTGATATGTTGTTTTCTTTTGATAAGAATATCTTGTGTTTTAAATGTGTAATTTGGTTGATCCATTTTTTGATCGTAAATCATTGATCCGTAAAAATCATCATTAATATATCTCGTATGAATCGGTATTTTTACTAAAGTCCATAATTCGTTTTCTTCTTTTAGCACATAACTCCCCGGAGATAAAGCGTTACTTTTTGTCTGTGTTATATCAACAAGCATGTGACCTTGTTTGATATCGTCTAGAAGATCAGATATTGTTTTTTGAGTAGCTTTATCGATATGCTTATATATTTTCTTCCATGTCTTATAAATTCTATAATCGTCATTTTCTTTAAAAATCCAAGAAAAAAACAAGAATTTTAGTTTTGCACCATGAAAAGAAGTTTGATTATTTAATATGGGTTCAGCGTTTCTTATATTTCTAGTGTTAATGAGTTCTATAACCTTTTTAAGTACTTTATTATGTTTAAGTATTTCATATGCAGGATATTCTGGGATGTCACCTGCTAATAGTGCATTGTCTGTTGTTTTTAAGTAGTCGCTTAATAATTTTTTTTCTTTTTGGTACTTGATAAAATCTACATAGAAGATGCGGCTTCCAAACCCTATGAGCAACAGCATCACAACTATAGTGGCCACCGAACTAAAAGAGCTCAAAGAAAATGGCCATAATATAATGAGTAAAAACATTCCGAGTATTATAGAAATTAGTCCTAGGATCATTTGGCTACCTCCGCTTTATTATAACTTTAGCATAAACTGTGATAAATGTCTTAAGTTTTAGCTAACAAAGAGTTTCATCAATGACATGCAAGAAAATAGATTTGTCACCATTCATGTGCTAAGAGTTGTGGATATATTTGTGATGCCCCATATATACATATAAATTATTTCGTCTATGTTAAAATAGACTTGTATAAACCATAGGAGGTAGTTATTATGTATGAAGCAGCAAAAGACAGATATGAAAAAATGAGTTATCGTCGAGTTGGTGAAAGTGGTTTAAAATTGCCATTATTGTCACTAGGATTTTGGTTGAATTTCGGTCATGAAAAACCTTTTGAAGAGGTTAAAAAAATTGTTTTAACTGCATTTAATCACGGTATAACACATTTTGATTTAGCAAATAATTACGGAAGACCTGGTGGTAGTGCTGAAAGCAATCTAGGTAAGATCTTAAAAGATGAGCTAAAAGCTTATAGGGATCAGCTCATTATTTCGACTAAAGCAGGTTATGGTATGTGGGAAGGCCCTTATGGAGATTTTGGTTCCCGTAAATATTTAATGGCATCTATTGATCAGTCATTAGAAAGACTTGGTCTTGATTATGTGGATATCTTCTATCATCATCGTCCAGATTATGATACACCTTTAGAAGAAACGATGAAAGCATTAGCTGATATTGTGATGATGGGTAAAGCGTTATATGTTGGTATCTCTAGTTATCCTGCAGATCGTGCAAAAGAAGCAAAAAAGATTTTAGCATCTTATGGTGTGAGACTACTCATTCATCAACCAAGTTTTAGTATGTTGAATCGTTGGATTCAAACGGATGGTTTAGCGGATGCTATGGTTGAAGAAGGTGTTGGCATCATCCCCTTTAGCATCCTTCAACAGGGATTACTAACTGAAAAATATTTAAAAGAAATCCCAAAAGATTCACGTATGGGTAGTGAAGCAACCTGGTGGTTTAAACCTTCTGAGTTAACTGATGAAGTTAAAGCTAAACTTCTTCAATTAAAGGCAATTGCTGAAAAAAGAGATCAAACGCTGGCACAAATGGCAATCGCTTGGACTTTAGCTCAAAAAGGTATTTCGTCTGTTTTAATTGGAGTATCTAGACTTAGTCAGCTTGAATCTAATTTAAAAACACTTGAAAATTTAGAGTTCACAGATGCTGAACTATCTCAAATAGAAGAAATTTTAAATAACTAAAACTATTTCAGTAACAAGAAAAAAAGAAGCTTAGTAGAATAAACTTACTAAACTTCTTTTATTTTCATTTAACTCTCATGCACCTTGTGGCAATGTGGACAAATAATGTCGCCTTGCTCATTAATTCTAGTGATATTTCTATAATACATTAGGGACTCTACTTGTTTTTCATAATACCAAGTATCACCGTGTTCAAAATCCGATTTCTTAATCACATGTTTTTTTAAATGTGCAATATCTGTATAGAAAAATGGTTTCTTTGTCTCTTCACAAAGAGCTTTTTTAATTTGTGTCATACAACTATCGCATTGATACAAGTTCTGATGTGGTTCTTTTCGAAGTTTTCCTCCACAAAATGGACAAACGTCTCTTTTGGTATCTGCATAAATCATACCCTTAAGAATAATTTGTTGAATCCTTCTAAAAGAGTCTATATCTTCAATACTAATAAGGACATCTTTTCTTTGTAAGTAGTCCTCCTCAAATTGATTGACTGCTATGACTTCATCGACTCCGTAGTCTTTTTTATAGCTATGAATCTTTTTATGATCATAATCGTTTCCAACTAAGATGATTTTATATACTTTTTCTTTAGTGAAATGCAGGATTGTTTCTTTTTTGTTGTTGCTAAAAATATCTAGTTTCCACCCTTTATAAGTAAATGTAACATCTAACGAACTTAGATTGATCTTGAAATTGGGATCAATTTCGAAATTGAAATGTCCTGCTGAAAAAATAGTCAGTATTTGAACATACGATAAAAAATGATGTCTCATATTTTCAAAATCAAGGGTTATATCCTTTTCTTTGATTTGGACTTGATTGCCTAGTAAATATTTATAAGTTTTATAGACTCTTTGATAATCTTTCTGCATGAGAAAAATATTCGTCTTTTTAAGTGGTAAGTGTCGATTTCTTCTTAGGTTCTTCTTATAGACGGGTTTATATAATCTTGGATTTATCGTTTGACTGATATGCGCTAATTCTTTAAGTAACTCTTTTGATAAATTGAAATAACGACTGAAATCTCTAATATAACCTGTATGTAGTTTACCTAAAGCAAGAAAGTAATTAACATGGTTTACTTTTTCTAGTAAATTAAACTTCATGATATTACTTGCATATAATAAACTATTTAAGGTTCTTCTATTCTTTTTAATCAGTGCTAAAACATCATCAATATAATTACAAAAGACAATATTCTCATAAATACTATAATCATCTTCATAGATTCTTGTCAGTAATTTTCTTGGTTTTACACCTCTTTTGGAGATGTTTTCCACATATTGACTATGATTTGCTAAATGAAGCAAAGTATTTTGATTGATGATGCGCGTATTTTCAACAGGAAGAACATCATCTGTATCTTTTAAGACAATAATCGGTTTATTAAAAATTCTTTTAATCGCTGATAATGATTTTCTGATATACTCAATCATTTCACTTAGTTTTTCAAAATCAAAATCTGGTTCAATGGAAAACAATGTCATATCGTGTACGACATAATAGTCAAACTCTATATAAGAAACAACTTGGTGTTTTTTTATAAATCTGTCAATGCCTTCTAATAAAGACGCAAATCTTTGATACTCCTCGATTTTAATTTGAGGAAAATGTTTTTCTGCTTTATTCATTGTCAAGACGTCTAATAAACTCACTGCATAAGTTTAAGTTCAATTTATCGAATGCCATCTCAAGTTGTTCTTTATCATCGATAGTTTTAACTTCTAACTTAGCTACAACCTTACTTAATAAGATCTTTTCGATGGCTTCGTTTTCGACATCTTCATTAGGGAAACATGCTTTATAAATGTTAACGAAATCTTCTATTTGTTTTAAGATGCGATTCCCAAATGAAATATTATAAGGCGCTAACAAAACTTCAACTTGTTTAATGATTTCATTGTTTTCTGCATCAAAGTCTCCTGAATCTTTCGCCTTTAAAAAGAGGTCATTCATGGTTTTATAATCAAAAAATCTTCTAGAAATTGGATTTGCATAATTACGCACTTTAGGTGCACGTTTCGTGAAATTCATTGTATGCGCACGGTCATATACTTTATCTGATATAACAAATGTAGATTCATCGCGGTTTGCTGTACCAATAAACCATATGTTTGGTGGTACTTTGAGTGTATTTCCATGATCTAGTGCTCTATACTCAATCTCCTCGTCATCTTCTTTTCTATTTAGTCTGATGTTGATGAGCTTAAGTTCTCTTTGATCTTCTTCGTTCTCCATAAGTGAAAGAAAATCTGAGAAATAATACTCTATTCTTGATAAGTTCATTTCATCAAGAAGTATAATTGTAAAAATATCTTGATTAAGTGCTGCTTTATATAAAGCCAAAGTGAATTTTTTCGGTGTGTATTTCATCGAAAACTCATTATAATACCCTAAAAGTTCATTTTTGTCTTTCCATGAAGATTCAACTTCGATAATATCGATATTTCCATAAATAGCTTCTGAAAATATTTTAGGTAAACTTGTTTTACCTGTACCAGACATACCTTGTAAAATGGAAAGTTTGCTTGCGCCCATACCAGCAACAAATGTCGCAATATCCTCTGGTGTATACGAAAGATGTAATCTTGAATTTCTGGCGTATTCAACAACAAAATTAATTAGATCATTTAATGATGGTTCTTTTGTTTTATATCCTAAACGTTTGTCTAAATCTTCTTTAAATACTGCTTTTCTTGAATCTAGATCTGTGAATGCTGGACATGGATCAAAATTTTTTAATTGCTCATCATCATAAGCATCTGCAGGTACTGATTCGCTGCTTATCTCGTTTGCATCATTTGAAGGCGCGAGTGTAGCTTCTAATGTATTAAGCTCTTCATAATCAAATACTTTTCTCATAAACATGATGATTAATACGATGACAGATCCAATTAAGGCATAAATTGCATCTGTACTAATCTGATATTCGTAGACAAGAGCTTCTTGTAGATTGATTCCATATATAGAGAATATTTCAATTAAAATACTTTGATTGATCTCTTTAGCGATTTGGAAATAAAAACCTGATACAGCAATAATAAATACAAAGAAAACATTAAGCACTGTTGCTAGGATAACTATCTTACTAAACTGTTTATGCTTTGAAAGGTAACTTGATATGCTTACTACAAATGTAATGCCAACCGTCATTAGCATAGCAACCAATAAGAAAGCTACTATTCGATAACCAGGGTCTAAAACTGCATAATCTCTAAGAATATCTAAACCAGATAGTCGAACTGAGTTTGTATAAGTTCCATAAGTTATTTCAATTTTTATGATATATAAAAACAACATTGCAGTAGAAATAAGTGTTAATAAAATCACATAGGCTAGCGGTTCAATTCTTGGATATTTGCTGTTTTTTTCCTCAGTTTTAAGTTCCGAAAATGCATTATATTTTCCTCTAAAGATTGCATAAGCAAATATAACAACACTCATTAAAATCATCGGAATAAACGCTGGTGTGCTAGCCACTTCATTATTTAGCGTGTAGTATGTGCTCATCGATAATCCTGTAATGAAAAATATAATTGTTGTGATAAAAATAAAATTTATAAATGATTTTGATTCAGTTATAAACTTTGATTTATCAAAAAAGTAATAGGTTAAACATCTAGATAAATATAAAAAGATACTTAAAAAGACGACAAAGTTATAAAAGAAAAAGATGATGACATCAAGACTTAAATCGCTTGTAAATAAAACAGAAGCTAAAATTGCACGATATGGATTTACTGCGCCCAATGTATAAAGCGGAATGAAAAATGTTGATAATGCAACGGCTATTGCAACAAAGTCAACAATCAAAACAGCGAGCGGTATTTTTGTTTGATTTAATAAAATCTCTTTTTCGGTTTTTTCACTCACTTGGTTTTCTAGAAGTATCTTTTTCCTAAAAATCAGAAGAACAAATATACCCGCCATAATGATTAAATTAAATATGATTAATATGATTGCGAAGATCGGTAAAACATTATAGCTTGATTGATAAACAATAAGTCCTAAATTATATCCAAGAAAATATAAAACCCCTGAAACAAATCCCCAATTGGTTTTTTTTAAAAAACTGAAACCTGATAAAAGTAATGGAATGAATGAAATATAAAATACAAGCATAAAAACAAAAGAAAAGATGTTAACGTAGCGACCTGTTGATAGATTGTTTGCTAAAGACATCACTGTTTCATCTTCATAAGGTGACTTTAGTTTTAAGTTCATTACCGAAAGATTTATAAAAAACACTAAGAGTAACAGACCTATTGCTACAGCGCCTGTGAACCATGATTTTTTTAATAAGGATTTCATATTACTTTTCTCCATTTCTATTTAATGATTGTTATTACAATTATATCACGACTTTACAGTATGGTGATGTTATATCCTATAGTCTTTGTTTTACTTGATTATAATCATATTTCAAACATTTTTTGATAAAATGAGGTAGAGGTGATTTACATTGAAAGAATTTATAAAAAACTTATGTACAAGATATGATTTGCATGATATAGATTTGTTAGTCATTAAAAATAATCAGGTCATCGTTGAAATGCTTTACTCAAATCCAAATATAGCTATAAACCCTTTAAAAAGAGATGATTTATATAGGATTGCATCGATTTCTAAGATATTTGTAGGGATAGCAATCATGCAGTTAAAAGAACAAAATAAGCTTTCCTTAGATGATAATATTGAAAAATACATTGAGTTTAGTCTTAGAAATCCAAACTTTCCTAACGATATCATCACAATCAAGCATTTATTAACACATACTTCAAGTTTATTAGATACTGAAACTAATTTTGTTCCATACCCACAACATTCTAAAGAACTATTTAAAGCTGAGGGTAAGTATTATAATGAAAAAATGTTCTCCAAATTTAAACCTGGAGAAACATTTATCTATTACAATACCGGATTTCATTTACTTGCGATGATCATTGAAGTTGTGAGTCAAATGCGTTTCGATAGATACATGAAGACTTATATATTAGGACCCTTATCTATGGATGGTTCTTTCAATGCAACTGATGAAGATACAATTAGTCATATTAGACCTTTATTTCGCAAGATAAATGGTGTTTGGGTACCACAATGTGATCAAGATATTAAAATTCATAACTACGATCTATATGAACTTGGAAGCAACGGCAGTTTATTCAGTCCTCAAGGCGGTTTGAGATCTAATGCTAAAGAACTAAGTAAGCTTATGCTCGATCTTTTGAGTTCAAATTCTGTTTTATTGACAAATAAAAGCTTAAACGAAATGTATCAAACACATTATTTAGATCAACATAGAATGCTGTTAGATAAAAACGGGTTTTATCGTCATAGTGGCCTAGTATTTAATATCATCAATAACCAATGCGTGAATAAACCACTGAAAAAGATGAACTATACTTTAGTTGGTCACTGTGGACTGGCATATGGGTTTCATGGCATGTTTTTCTTTGATAAAGAAAACCAAAACGGATTCATTTTTAATATCACTGGGGAAGGAAAACAAATGTCATCATATAAAGGGCATTACTCTCAATATTTCTCTTTTCAAGAGGAGTTGTTAACTTATATTGATGAACATATATTTTCTCATCAGTCTTAATCAGTCTCTACAGGATATCCAGCTTCTACCCACGCCGAATAGTTACCTTCTAATCGATAGACATTTTCAAATCCCGCTTCAATAAGCTTGTTCGCACCCGCTATTGATACACTATCAACATGACAATACACTAAATATATCAAATCTTTATCTAGATTTAAAATTGCATCATCAAGAGACCCGTCACCTAGATAATAATTGATTGCACCTGGAATATGTCCTTGACTATAATATGGTGATACATCGATGATTATTAGATTAGGTGTGCTATCTATAAGTTCTTTTGCTTCTGCAGGTGATAGATCTATATAAGTTGTTTGCTGATCTCTATCACATGCAAATAAAAAAACCGATAATGAAATTATAAATACTAGTGTGCTTAGTATTTTTTTCATAAGTTTTCTCCTTTTTTTTAATATTACTTCATAAAGTGCTCCCAATCAAACTAAATGCACGCATCGGCTTATATTTTCAAGGATAAAACTATGATTCACTATAGATAAACTGTATACAATAATGAAAAAAACTCCTGAATTCTCAGGAATTTTTTTACTATAGTTTCTTAATTTTCTCTACATCTTGTTTTGATAAATTGAAATCAAAAATATCAATATTCTCAAGTTGATGCATTTGACTATGTGATTTTGGGATGACCACTAATCCTTCATGCACTTGATAATTTAGAACAATTTGACTCCAAGTTTTTTGGTACGATTTAGCTATTTCTTTTAAGACATCCTTGGTCTGATCATCCAACTTCGCAAATGATTGATATGCCTCTGGAATAATATCGTTTGCTTTACAAAAATCGATTAATTCCTGTTGGTGTTTTCCTGGATAGGATTGAAACTGATTAAGTACTGGCTTTATGTTTGCATGTTTTATTAAATATGATAATTGATTTTCATTAAAATTTGAGACGCCGATTGATTTGATAAACCCTTGATCAACATATGTTTCTAATACTTTCCACACACTTAAGTTATCTTCATTTTTTTCAAGCGGAAAGTGTATGAGATATAGATCAATATATTCTAAATCTAAAGCTTTAAGTGATTGATCGACGTGATGTCTTATTTTATCCTCAGTTTCAACATATTCTTTGTCTGTTGGAATTTTTGATGTGATAAAAAAATCACTTCTATCGATATTAGATTCTTTAACAGCTTTACCGATAACTGCTTCATTACGATAATAAATAGCTGTGTCTATTAATCGATAACCAAGTTCGATCGCTGATCGTAACTCTTTTGTATCATAAGTGATTTTCCCATGAAAACTGTTGTTTTCTTTTCCAAACGTATTTGTCCCAGTACCTAACGCAGGTATACTTAGTCCATTATTCATTGTGAAGTATTTCATATAAACACATCCTTTTCTTAAATTCATTATAACAGTTATACTTTTCATTTCATAGGTTTATACATGGATAGATATCAAGAAAAAACCTTCTTATCTGAAAGAAGGGATCTTTAAACTTATTGACATATATATAATTACATCAGTGTTTTTAACATTGTGTGATTTTTAAATCCTTTAGGAAAATCATCAACTGTCATAACAATCTTATATCCTAACTTATGATAGAAATCAGGAGCTTGAAAAGACCCAGTTCCTAAATAGGCTATTTTTGCATGATGCTTAACTGCTTCTTTTTCTATCATATCCATTAATCTAGAGGCTATTTGCTTATATCTATGTGCTTTATCCACATATAATGCGTCAATACTAAGCGTATGATTTTGAATGGACCCTAGGACACCACCAACACATACATCGTTATCCAGACATACAAAAGAAAGGTCTTTTGATTGCCCCATATATTCATATAATTTAGTATCAAACTCTTTTCCTTGTTCAATGAGTTGCTTGTGATACGGATTTACCTCTTTAGTAGATACGATGGTGAGATGATCTTGTTTTATTGATAATTGCTTCTTATGTTTGTTAATGAGTGTTATTCTTTTCTTCTCATAAGGAATATGTTCTATTGTTTCATGGATTTCATATCCTGCACTTAAAAAATCCTCTATTAAAAATGGCGTAGATGATGAAATCATCGACCCAATGGCTTGATGACCAAACTCTTTATGTGCTTCGTTTAAAAGTGTATATAGTTGATCTCTTGTTTGATAAAAAAACGTATTAAAATGAATCCAATCCCATCCAATATTTGCATGAAGTCCTGCAACCATCTTTTCAAAATCAAATAAATAGATGTAAACATGGCTTCTTTCTTCATTTTTCGTTCGTTCTAAATTATACTTGGCCAACTCTTGATCAATAGTTTCTTGATAGGTTCGAAGTTGATCTTCTTTAAATATATACGACATTTACTCTTACTCCTAACGCACGACATTACATATCCAAAATCAACAAACTATTCTTGATTGGAGATAACTATATTATTTTCACTTAACAACTGTCTGATCTTAAAAAAATATGATCAGATCAATTATCCTTTTACATATACTGTCTTCTTTAACGCTATAACAATTTCTTCTTCTCCATAAACACCTAAAATTTCACGAAATCCCACTTTTGTCCAAAACTTGAGCCCTAGAGTATTTTTAGTTTTGACGCCTAGAGCAAGTGTAGGGTATGATTCACTCAAGAACATAGATTCAATCATCTTAACTACTTCTGATCCATGACCATAACCGGATAATGTTTGATCAATCACAAAAATGCTAATCCAGAGATAGTCTTTTCTAGGATATCCGTGATAGCAATCAAAATAACCAATCAATTGATCCTGAAAAAAATGGAATACAGTTGATAATTATCTTTACTTGCGCCTTCTAATGGAGGCAAATCCCCTTTATTGATACACATGGAAAAATAGTCGCTTGGTTCTTGCTCGATGTTGATAAATGGATTATTTTCCCATGAGTGATAAATGTCAACTAATCTAGGAATATCTGCTGTTTTTGTTGGTCGAATTTGATAATCATCTTTCATATTTAATCTCTTTCTTAAAACGAACAATGTATTTAACCTTATCATGAGTAAGCATTATGTGCTCGTTTGCAATCGTTATAATCATTTTATCATCTATTTACTGAAATTCTAATCTATTTATGCATTTTTTATGGGGTGATTCTTTTCTTTGAGTTTGCAGTGTCTGATGTTTAATTTAAGTAACCGTGAAGTGATAACTATAACTCTTTTCATAGTCCGTACAATCATCGAGATCAAAGCCACATTTTTCTAGTACTTTTTGTGAACCTATGTTCGTTGATAATACGCGAGTTGCAGTGATTCGATCAACCTGATTGGTCTTTTCAGTCCACTCAATCATCGACATAAGAGCTTGATAACTGTAATTTTGTCTTCTATAATAGGGTGCAATATAGTATCCTACTTCAACTGATCTATTTTTTAAACCTTTATAGCCTATAAGACCCACTGCTTCATCATTCTGATTGATAACGAGATGATAGGTATACCACTTGACATCCAGGTGATTGAAATCTGTCATTTTTTGGATTTTTTTATATATGGCTTGCATAGTAACATCATCTAAAACAAAGCGATTAAATGATATATTGGGCAGCAATAGTGATTTTGAGATGAGTGAAACTAACTCATCTTTTGATAAAACGTATAAACTGATTGGATACATATGTGATTTAATTTTTTTGTTCATATTGAGTCCACACTTTTCTCATTTTTTTTGTTTTGAGTAACTATATCGCTTCTATATTACATTCTACTCTATTGATCTTTACAAAACAATATGGTAAAAAATGCTAAGGAAATTCATTGATCAGGATATGTACTTATCTTATCTTCGGTAACCATAAGTTATATTTGATTAAGCGGATCTCTTTGGATTTCATTTGAACCTACATAAGTTTCGTAAACCTAAAAAACCTTCTCAATTTTGAGAAAAGCGTTTCATGGCATTACTCGTGATCTATGAACATTTCATTAGCTATAGTAATTCTTTTATTCAAGCTTACGTTAAAATGTCGTTTTTTTAAGCTTATTTTCTCGCATTTATTATTTTATCTTTAAATATTTTATGTGCTACTAATAATAAATCGATTAGAGTTATATACCCTATTGCATACAATAAAAAATTGTCGTTTTTCTCAATTCTATACCACCACTCTGAACTAAATGATGAATACCCTCTAATAAAATCATAAGAACTTTGATATAACCATATAATGACAATCCAAATAAAACACGATGCTACTGTGAAGATATGATAAAATCGATGTTTGCTTTTTATAATGAAAAGGTAGATACCGAACAAAATAACAAGAAAAAGAGAGCCGAGTAATGACCAAGAAAAAAGTGGATACAGAAAATCTAAATTTCCAAGCGCATCTTCTAAAACATATGCCTCTACATCAATAATCATGTACATTCTCCATATGAGATCATAAAATATAAATATCAGGATTCCTATATATGCTTTTGAAAATTTTACAATCATTATAGTAATTGCAGAAAATACTATCAAATTAGTAACTATCCAAAAAGGTAATGGTGGCGTTATTCCAAGCAAGATAGATGATATCAAAGTTACCCCAATTATGATACTAAAATATAGGTTGTTTTTAACTAGGGTTATTACTTTTCTCCATATTTGTCTTACTTTATATTTAAGTATTGAAAACTTACTAATATTCCCAGCCATTAAATCATTCATTTGAATGTGATAGATATCAGATAGTTTCTCAAGAACATAAATATCCGGATTTGTTCGGTTATTTTCCCAAGAACTAATCGTTTTAGACGATACAAATAGTTGATTGGCTAAATCTTGTTGTGTTAATTTATGTTCTGCTCTAATTCTTTTTATGACTTCACTAATCATTCATTTTCCCCTTATCGCTAATAAATTAATTCTATTATATCAAATCTGACTGTATATGCTTTACTTTTTTATATCTACATTATGTAGACTACGCTTTTATAAAGTGATTTAATAAACTTATATATGTTTATACCAATCTCTACAAATCATGTATGCGACATAAAATACTCATATTAATAAAAATCCATTCTAATCCTAATGAATAACTATTGAAAACACTTATGTACAAATAAATTTAAACTTTCTTTTAGAACAATCTGCATTTTTGATATTATTTAAGAAATAGGCTCATTCATATAGAATAAGCCTTAACTATCAATTTTGGTGACAATATGGTGTTCATGCAATATCAATGCATACATAGACAAAAAATTGTGAAACATGATTAATACCGTACTCTTTTTTTTCTCTTATAAGTATAAGTTTAGGCATTTATATCGTCTCTTTTTTACTATAATAACATCTCATTTTCGAAGCAAATTATATTTTTGTTCTTCGCCTTTTATCAATCATGTGTTGTCAACTGATCTTCTATTTTTAATTCCCTTATAAGTTATATATAAAACCGGTATGGCATAGATACTCAATATCCAGTAAAGTTTAGAAATTAAGTTTAAAACATGTGTAAATGCAACCGGTATAGTGCCTCCCATAGCAAGTACAGCTATAGAAAATATAACTATATATATCATAAATTTTGTCATAGCTACTAACGATTTAAATAAAGATTTGGTATAACTAAATTTGCTTTTCTCAAACTGCTTTTCTTTCTCACTCTCTTTAAAGTTCAATCGCACTACAATATTTAATATCGCAATTATAAGAAAAAATATACTTATAATCAATTGTGACTTAGCAATCAATGCATGTTGATTTATTCTTGTTTCTGTTAACCTTACTAAATCAATACCTCCTCGTTCATACAATTTCATTTGTAAATTGTTATCTTTAAAAAATATAAAATCATCAAATGTCCAGTCTTGGTTTAAAATCCTATTAATATTATTACTAGAAGTGTAAATATATACCATTTTTTCGTTTTGTTCATCTACGATTCCTGAAACCAGATACTCAATACCATTTATTTCAACTGACTCTCCTACACTATCGATTTGATCAAATAAAGCAAGAGAAATTGATTCCGACAATACAACTTCATTGTCGTTCAAGAAAGGATTTCCATATAAAAAATCGAAATCATAAAAATCAAATATAGACATATAGTAGTCCTGAGCAGACATACCTAGATCAAAAATATCACGATCACTAAATACAATAGCGTATCTGAGGTCGTTAATTGATACCGAATCCCTCTGTACTTTGATTTCATACTCAAAAATGATGTTTTGATTATGTGTTGCAACACTATTATCATAAGAATATTGAGTTATGTGCCCTACATTTTCACTGAATGTATAGCCATTGGATTCATAATAAGACAAGATTAACTTAGGAACTACTAGGTAAGTAGCAGCAAAAATAATTAAAAGTACAAAACTTTTAACTATATTAATTACTTTTTTTTAGTTTGTTGTTTTTTATGTTGTACGTCGCTCATATTTCCCCCTTAAATATGCACTGCTTATTTAAATACATTGTAGCATAAAATATAATGATATTAATTTCGTTTTTTCAAGTTTTTCTTGTTTTTGAAAATTACATAAAACTTATGTTAAGATAAATAGGATATTTTGATAGAAATTAAAAAATTACCATAGACCTCGTTTATGTAGAAAGAATTTTACTTATGCTGACATAAGTTTTGTATATATCTTCAAGTTTAATCAAACCTCTCTTATTAACAATCCTTAAACTAATTAAAATGTTATATAATTCTCGAAACACTTATGAACATCAATAAAAAAAACCTTCTCACTGGTGAGAAGGGCATATCATAATGAGATTGGTGACCCGTACAGGGTTCATTTTTTTTAAACAGTCTTCGGTGGAGTGACCATACATTTTAATACTATTTTCCGAGATTTACTAATATCTCATGAAATCTATTTGTTGCCAATATACTTGGTTCACCTTTTTTGCAAAAAGATAATTTGGAAAGTTTTGAGACATTACGTTCAACAATAATCTGTCCATCAACCATTTTTGATTCAAGTGCTTTTAAGGCCTCAAGAAAACGATAATCTTTTTTTGCCTTATTATAAAACGATAGAACATAGACATACATAAAGATATTGTAATTACTAAAAGGATATTCTATCTGCATAAATAGTGTACCTATACCGTAGTGACATGGGCCAATTGGTCTTCTTATTGTCCAATGTTCAAGTAGAAACTCTACTGCCTTATCTAGTGCCGGTTCATTGTTTAAATAATCACTAAATCGAAAGGCATCAAGAACGGTAAGTGTCGGAAAAGGGTTAGAGTATTCTGTTTCTGGTCCTCTACCATAACTAAACTTATTACATCTCCATCCTCCATCTGGATGCTGGATATCAAGTAAATGCTGAAAAGTTTTTTGGATCCTTTGATCAAAAGCATAACCTAAATGACAAAGTGTCCTAGCTACATGAGCAGTTTGACATGGATAAACGGTTCCTGTGGGATATACCTTAAACTGGCCACTTTTTTGCCAAGTCTTAAAAATTAAATTGGCTGTTTCAATTAACAAATCTCCTTTAGGATCAACGCCTAATTCAAGCAATAGATGAGCGCTTCCAATTGTAGAATATGGCGATCCTTTGAGTATACGTTGGTCTGGAGTGGTCCATAAATCTCCACCATGATCATATCTGTGAGATATAATCTCTTTTATATCCGATAAGTATCGATTTTCGGTTTCCATATAATATCACCTCGTTTTGCTAACACAATATTCAATCTTGCATTCTTCGTGAATATTTTATCACATTTGATTCGTTGGAGATTTTTACAAAAGAATGAATACCACGTCTATAGAACCAAAAAACAAGCATTGCTATAACTCATATCAACATAAGTTGGATTTTTCAACATATTTTTGAGACTTAATATTATCTTCCTTTTTCAGGTTCCAAATTTGCTTATGTTGTCATAAGTTTTGCAAAAACAGGAGTTGTCTCTCAAAATTTCCGATAGATGGTAATAATTGACTATTTGATGAACTGTGAAAACTGCTTCAGGTGCCGAAAGCGTCATTAGAGTTTCAATCTATAACTCTTTATAAAAACAAAAAAAGTCCCCATTTTGCTATGAAATGAAGACACTGAAAGCGATGGTGACTCGTAGTGGTTCACGATTTTTCCCGAGAAAATTTTTTCACCTTATTATTGACTACTTATTCAAACTAATCAGCTTTCTTAATTGCTCCAACAAGGGAGGTAGATCTTCTTTAATAGTATCATAAACAATATTCATGTTGATTTGATCATAATCATGTACTATACGATTTCTAAATCCATACATCTCATGCCAAGGAACATCAACTTGAGTGTCTTTTAAAATTAATGAGATTCTATGCTTAGATATCTCACCTATTTGAGCTAAGTTGAATACGACTGCATCAACAACTAGTTGGTTATGTGTGAAGTCATCTAGTGATTCAATTGATTTTACATAATCAAGTATATTTTCAATATGTGCGACGATTCTCTTAAGTGCCTTAGTATCTCTATCGTTCATAAAGTGTGATACCCTTCATAACATTTTTATAAATTTCAGAGTTATGAACAATTTGAGATAAATGGATGAGATCTACTGATTTAACGAGTGCATTATTCGCGTCCTCAAGCAAGCCAAAGAATTTTATACCTTTTATGTTTCCATCGACTACTAAATCAATATCACTTAGTGGCTCTTGTTTACCTTTAGCATATGATCCATATAAAATAATCTTGCTTATATCATATTTAATTGTTAACGGTAATAAGGCATCTTTGATTTGATTGACTTCATAAATGCCTTTTGTCTCGGTAATAATACCATATTGATTTTTGGGATATTGTTTTAAATAACTATATACCATTTTTTCAACCCATGGACTGGGTGTGCGTTTACCACTTTCCCAATTTTCTATCGTTCTTAGTGGTATATCAGTGATTTCACTCAAATCTTTTTGAGTTAACCCATATTCTGCTCTAGCTTCTTTAATCATTAAATCCATACTTATTCACCTCAACCAAATTATACCACTCATTGGGTGGTTTGTAAAGATTAAGGTTAGAGAAAATCTGTTAGTTCTCCACCAGGTAGACATATGAGTTCTTGATTAAGTACCCAATTTTCAAATCGCATTGAGTCAGCAATGATTTGGAGAATCATATGGTTTTCGAATACGATTTTTAAATCATTAAACTCACTAATTTTAATGTATTTAATGACTGCTCCAACAAGATAATCTTTTATATCTTCAGTTTTTTTAAACTCTGACTTTGTCATAACCATTTTATGATGCTCAAATATACGCCATCCTCCTTCTAAAAGCATATATTTTATATCTTTGTCTTTTAGTAAGAATGTAATGTTTTGAAACTCATTTATTTCTGTAATTTTTGCGCCTTTAAATCGATTCAAGTATTTCTTTATATGACTATCCATTTTATCCCCTCTAACTTTTGTCACTATTTTATTATTAATTATATCACGACTCATGCATCTATTAAAAATAGTAAATTTTTAGTTCTTCATTTCTATATTTGAAATCTTTATTTCAAGTGTATATTTACAATTACACATAATTGTAATGTCTTGTAATGGTTATAATAAAACCAATAAAAAAAGCCCTTCTCACGGGTGAGAAGAGCATTTCATAACATTATTGGTGACCCGTAGGGGTTCACGTTTTTTTCAGTGACTAACAGAAAGTAAAGATTTGAATATCTTTATTTCATGTATAGTTTTGGTAACCGAATACATTTTTGGATCCTTTGATAATCCATAAATTTACTTCTAGACCATTTAAAAGAATGACGCAATTACTAGAATAAGCACAACAGAAAACAGTAGTTTACTTTTAGCAGATCCCAATCAAATACCAGTACTAGACAACAAAGCAAGTATTCCTTTTACTACAAACCATGCTATGTGTTTAGCAAAAAGTACTTCAAATAAATCAATCCCAGAAGTCTTTAAGGAGGTTAATGTTGTATTTAAAGCCGCAGAACCAAACATAAATAGAACTACAACTATGAATAATCCAGCTAAAACTTCATTTTTACTTATATACTTCATACATTCACCTCCTAACTTTACTAAACTGTGATTTTTAAATCCTTTGCATGTTCATAAGAAATTTCTTCAAATAGAACTGCATTAGTCCATGCACTTTCTTGGTGAGATATATCAGTTATCTTTTTAGCGTTTGTATCTTTAAAGTACGAATAGATTGCCTCAATTATTTTTTTCTCGAAATCATTTAAGTGCCATTTAGCAGGTTTTTTAACTATTTCTATTTGTGTTCGATCATCATCAGTTTTATAAAAACTAATGTAAGGATTTTTACTATATTTCAATAACGAGTGGTTGGGAACAGGACCAAAATGAAGTTTTAAATACTTAGAGCCGGTTATGCCTTTTCCAAACTTAAGATAATGATTGAAATCAGCATAAAAAAGCAATTTATTTAACTTTGTTTCAGTCATCTTCTCGTTGTTTTTTTCCGCTTCTTCAATAACTAGATAGGTCAGCTCAAAAAACTTATCTTGACTGTACTTTACTTTACCAGTTGTGTTGCCTTTTAGTTTTAAGTAGTCTTCAATGATCTTTTTTCCATCTTCACTTATTAGTAACTTATTTTGTTCGTATTTCTCTTCAAGAAACTTCTTATTAGATATTTTACTAATTGCTTGTGCGTTATTTTTACTTGGTAATGATCCTAATTCATATCTAGAGATGGTTATTTCACCAAAACCTAACAGTCTTGAGAAGTCTCTTTGATTCAAACCAATAGTTTTTCTTATGCTAATCATTTCATCAACAGTAAGCAATTGATGATCTAGTCGATATGCGTTAAAAAAAGCTTGTTGTGTTTGATCACTAATCTCAGGAATATAGACCTCCTCATCGCAAACAGCACAATGTGCAACCTTAGCATTTAATGTATATGTGTTTTCCTTAACTTTTCTAGTCAAATCCTCTTGTTTAATAAAATAGTGTTGCTTTTGCTCACATTTTGAACAATATGCTTTCTTATCCATTTGATTTTTTCCTCCTATTTTTTTAGTGGATATTCCATTTTATATTTTGCTCTGTGAAAACTCATGATAAACAAATCATCTCGCTTTCTAAAAGTCAGTTTAATATAAAGTTCTATCTCCTCATACAATCCTCCAAATACAAATATATCTTGTTCTTCATATAAATGATCTGGTTCTGGTCCTGATACATAGCACTCATATGTTAAGTTCTTAATGATATCCAGTGCTGTTTTGTAAGAAATACCTAGATATGTCAGGTTCTCCATATCCCGTCTTTCAAATGTATACTCATCTTTTTCTATATATAATCTTACTTTTTCTAGATACGCTTCAATCAAAACGATGATGTTGGTCATGAAATCCCCCCTCATATATTATATTATATCATTCATTGATAACTTATGTCAAATTTATTATCTTTTGATAATTTTTAGTAGATTAATTTATACAAAAAAATACCTAAATAATTAGGTGTTCTTATATTATTATTTATAACTATGATACAAATATTTTATTGTTTTACTTGATCTATGCGGAAACTATTTTTCCTTTATACTGTTTGAGTATCTTATTTAAGTCCTTTACTCTCATACCTGCAAAAGTGAATGTGTTTGTTATACCAATATCTTTACATTTTTTTATATATATAAGTGATGAATTACAGCTGTAGTCTATTGCACTTTCTAAATTGAAGACAACTTCACAACCCTTAACCCTATCGTTTATGTAGTAAATTTCTTTTATATCAGAGTATCTAATTGTTTTTTTCTTCGTGATAAATTTGATTTGAATCATTTGATCATCATATTGAACTCTATTAATTAGCAACAATAAGGATACACTTGTAAAGAACAATGACACGAATAATAGTTTCCAAACTTCAGGATCTTTGAAGGCAATACCAAGTACTATAGCAAAAGTTGTTACAATGATTGAAAGAATATTCATAAATCTAAATAATGCACTGTGTGCATATATTGTTCTCATAATTCTCCTTATATTATCTATCCTATTTTTATTATATTATAACATGTAATCTGTTTATATTTAATACTTAGAATTTCATTTCACTGGAATTTCTTGTTTACTATCAAGAACTCCATGAAGCTCCAGAGTTATGTAATTTATTTATACTTTTTACTATTTTAGTTGTTATTACAAATGAGTTAAAACCACATAAAATACACACGTTATAGAAATCAGTTAAAACTTATATCAATATAAGTTGGTTTTCTTGATGTGTTTTTTAAATCATTACAGGACTTCTTTCTTGTGGATTAAAAACCGCTTATGTCATTACAAATTATGGGGATTGTTAAACCTTTGATAAAATCTGATCAAAAAATGAAAACCTCTACAAAAATTACTGCTTAATAAATTAAAATTCACCTAATAATGTCTATAAAAAAAAGCCCTTCTCACGGGTGAGAAGAGCATTTCATAACATTATTGGTGACCCGTACGGGATTCGAACCCGTGAGTGCATGCGTGAA
>SWCC01010318.1_pt1 | contig 37754 bp, 35 predicted proteins | sample 4692971 | NCBI WGS metagenome assembly SWCC01 (sample SAMN10267277, study PRJNA491770) | bioreactor metagenome | isolation source: DHS bioreactor inoculated with subseafloor sediment | place: Japan: off Shimokita Peninsula | collected 2006-08 | reverse complement strand
CTTACTGCACGCCGCCCATGCACAGGTATTTGATTTCGAGGTAATCCTCGATGCCGTACTTGGAACCTTCGCGTCCGAGACCGGAGGACTTCACGCCGCCGAAAGGGGCGACTTCGGTGGAGATGATCCCGGTGTTGATGCCGACGATGCCGTACTCAAGGGCACCGGAGACGCGCCACACGCGGTTCATGCCGGCGGCGTAGAAATAGGCGGCGAGGCCGAACTCGGTGTCGTTGGCCATGCGGATGGCTTCGGCCTCGTCGGTGAAGCGGAACAGCGGGGCGACGGGGCCGAAGGTTTCTTCCTTCGCCACTTTCATCTCGGGTGTGACGTCGGCGAGGATGGTGGGCTCGAAGAAGGTGTGGCCGAGCGCATGGCGCTTGCCGCCGGTCATCAGGCGTGCGCCCTTGGACAGTGCGTCGGCGATGTGCTCTTCGACTTTCTCGACCGCGTTCATGTCGATCAGCGGGCCCTGGGTGGTGCCGGCCTCCAGCCCGTTGCCAACCTTGAGCTTGGCCACGGCGGCGGCGAGCTTCTCGGCGAAGGCGTCATACACGCCGTCCTGCACCAGCAGGCGGTTGGCGCACACGCAGGTCTGGCCGCTGTTGCGGTACTTGGAGGCGAGCGCCCCTTCGACGGCGGCGTCGAGGTCGGCGTCGTCAAAGACGATGAAGGGCGCGTTGCCGCCGAGCTCGAGCGAGAGCTTCTTGATCGTGGGCGCACACTGGGCGGCGAGCTTGATGCCGATCTCGGTGGAGCCGGTAAAGGTGAGCTTGCGCACGATGGGGTTGGCGGTGAGTTCGCCGCCGATCTCGCCGGCCGAGCCGGTGACCACGCTGAACACGCCCTTCGGAATGCCGGCGCGCTCGGCGAGCACGGCCAGCGCCAGTGCGGACAGCGGGGTCTGGCTGGCGGGCTTGAGCACCATGGTGCAGCCGGCGGCCAGCGCCGGTCCGGCCTTGCGCGTGATCATCGCGGAAGGGAAGTTCCACGGCGTGATCGCGGCGCATACGCCGATCGGCTCCTTGGTGACGACGATGCGCTTGTCGGGCTGATGGCCGGGGATCACATCACCGTAGATGCGCTTGCCCTCTTCGGCAAACCACTCGATGAAGGAGGCGGCATAGCCGATCTCGCCCTTGGCCTCGGTGAGCGACTTGCCCTGCTCGGAGGTCATCAGCACGGCGAGGTCGTCCTGGTGCTCAAGCAGCAGCTCGAACCAGCGGCGCAGGATCTTCGAGCGCGCGCCGGCGGTGAGGCTGCGCCATGCGGGCCATGCGGCATTGGCCGCTTCGATGGCGCGGCGGGTTTCGGCCTGGCCCATCTTGGGCACGGTGCCGACGGTCTCGCCGGTGGCGGGGTTGGTGACGGTAATGGTGGCGCCGGCGTCGGCGGCGACCCATTCGCCGTCGATGTAGCAGCTGGAGCGGAGCAGGCTGGGGTCTTTGAGGGTAAGGGGCATGGTGTGTTTCCGGTTGGGGAAGTCGGGATCAGGCGCGCTTGCCGCGGATGCGTTCATTGCGGCGGCGCAGCCATTCGAGGGTGACCAGCATCAGGGTGGACAGCAGGATCAGGATGGTGGCGACGGCAGCAATCGCGGGGCTGATGTTCTCGCGGATGCCGGAGAACATCTGCCGTGGCAGCGTGGTCTGCTCGGGGCTGGCAAGGAAGAGCGTGACCACGACTTCGTCGAAGGAGGTGGCAAACGCAAACAGGCCGCCGGAGATGATGCCGGGCGCGACCAGCGGAAGCGTGACCTTGAAGAAGGCGACGGCCGGGTTGGCGCCGAGGCTGGAGGCGGCGCGCACCAGGTTGAAGTCAAAGCCCTGCAGCGTGGCGGTGACCGTGGTCACGACGAAGGGCACGCCGAGCACTGCATGGGCGATGACCAGGCCGGTGTAGCTGCCGGTGAGGCCAAGCGGAGCGAAGAAGATGTACATCGCCACGCCGACGATCACCACCGGCACCACCATGGGCGAGATCAGGATCGCGGTCAGCAGCGCCTTGCCGGGAAAGTCGGTGCGGACCAGGCCGATCGCCGCCAGCGTGCCGAGCACCATGGCGAGCAGGGTCGACAGCGGCGACACGATCAGGCTGTTCATCATTGCCTGCTGCCACTGCCCGGAGCTGAAGATCTCCTCGTACCAGCGCATCGAAAAACCCGCCATCGGGTACATCAGGAAGGTGTCGGCGTTGAAGGACAGCGGCACGATGACCAGGATCGGCAGGATCAGGAACAGCAGCACGATGCCGACCAGACCACGCAGGCCGTAATGCCAGACACGTTCCAGCGGGGATGCATAGGGTTGCAGCATCTGTATCTCCTTAGCGCGGCTTGACCAGCTTGACCCGGGTGGGGCCAAGGTAGCGGGCATAGATCATGTAGAGCACCAGCGTGGCGGCGAGCAGGACGGCGGAGAGCGCGGCAGCCATGCCCCAGTTGATGGTCTGGTTGGTGTAGAAGGCGATGAAGTAGCTCACCATCTGTTCCTGCGGGCTGCCCAGCAGTGCGGGGGTGATGTAGTAGCCCATGCACATGATGAAGACGAGCAGTGCGCCGGCGCCGATGCCGGGCAGGGTCTGGGGGAAATACACTTTCCAGAAGCTCTTGAACGGCGGGCAACCGAGCGAGATCGCGGCACGGACATACACCGGCGAGATGCCCTTCATCACCGAGTACAGCGGCAGGACCATGAAGGGCAGCAGGATGTGCACCATGGATACATAGACGCCGATACGGTTGAACAGCAGCTGCATCGGCGCATCGGTGATGCCCAGTCCGATCAGCGCCTTGTTGATCAGGCCCTCGTTCTGCAGCAGGATGATCCACGCGGCGACACGCACCAGCACCGAGGTCCAGAACGGCAGCAGCACGAAGAACATCAGCATGTTGCTCTGCTTCGTCGCCAGCTTGGCCATCAGGTAGGCGACCGGGAAGCCGAGCATGAGGCACAGCCCGGTCACGATCAGGCTCATCCAGAAGGTGCGCATCAGCACGTTCACATAGACGGCCTCTTCGGGCGGCGCGGTGACGATGTCGCCGTCGGCATTGATGCTGCGGTCGATGGCCGCGAGCAGGTAGAACGGTGTGGTGGCGCTGCCCGAGCGGCGGATGGCCTGCCAGATTTCGGCCTCGCCCCAACGTGCGTCGATGTCGATCAGCGCGCTCTGCGAGCTTGCCTCCGCAGGCAAGGGGAGCTTGCGCGCGGTTTTCATGATCAGGCTGCGGTAACCGGTTTCCTCACGGTTGAGGCGCTTGGCGATCTCGGCAATCGCCGGGCTGCCCTTGGCGGACTCCAGTTCCTCTGCCAGCGCGGAGAAGGCCGCTGCGGAGGGGAGGTCCTTGCCATCCCACGCCTTCAGTTCGCGCAGCGTGAGTGGCAGGTTTTCATGAACTTCCGGGTTGTCCACGCTGCGCGTCAGCAGCGATGCGATCGGCCACACGAAGGCCACCAGCAGGAAGACGGCGAGGGGCAGGATCAGGGCGCCGTACAGGAGCTTCTTGCGCATCTCGGCACGGCGCAGGCGCTTTTTCAGCGACGGCGCGGATGCGGCAGGGGCGACCAGCGCATCAGCAGTGTTGGAGGCAGCAGTCATGGCAGTTTCCGGTCTGTTCAGGGGCATGCAGGGGTGGCAGTTCCGCACCGGCCAGGGAGGGGAGCCGGTGCGGCGCTGTCACTGGGTGCTTAGCGTGCAGCCCAGGCGTTGAAGCGCTGCTCGAGGTCTTCACCGTGCTCGACCCAGAATTCGGTGTCGGTGGCAAAGGCGCCCTTCAGGTTTTCGGGTGCGGTCGGCAGGTCGGCTGCGACCTTCGGATCCATGCCGCTCACAGCCTTGGCGTTGGTCGGACCGTAAGGAATCTCGGCGGAGAAGACGCGCTGGGTCTCAGCCTGGCTGGCGAACTTGATGAAGCGATAGGCCTCGTCACGCTTCGGCGAACCCTTCGGGATGGCCCACGAATCGACGTCGTAGATGCTGCCGTTCCACACGATCTTCAGGTTCTTGCCTTCCTTCTGCGCGGCGGCGATACGGCCGTTGTAGACCGAGCTCATCACCACGTCGCCCGACGCGAGCAGCTGCGGCGGCTGTGCGCCGGCTTCCCACCACTGGATATCGCCCTTGATCTGGTCGAGCTTCTTGAACGCACGCTCGACGCCCGCCTTGGTGCCCAGCACCTTGTATACGTCGTCGGCCTTGACGCCGTCGGCCAGCAGTGCGAATTCGAGGGTGTACTTGGCGCCCTTGCGCAGACCGCGCTTGCCGGGGAATTTCTTCACGTCCCAGAAATCGGCCCAGGAGGTCGGTGCCGTCTTGAGCCTGTCGGCGTTGTAGGCCAGCGCGGTCGACCACACGAAGATGCCGACGCCACATTCCGAGACCGTCTTCGGCAGGAATTCCGACTTTGCGCCGACCTTGCTGTAGTCGATCTTCTCGTACAGGCCTTCTTCACAGCCGCGCAGCAGTTCGGGCGATTCGACTTCCACCACGTCCCAGGTCACGTTGCCGGCTTCGACCATGGCCTTGATCTTGGCCTGTTCGCCGTTGTACTCGCCCGGGGTCACGTTGCCACCCTTGGATGCGGCGAAGGGGCCGTAGAAAGCCTTCTCCTGGGCCTTCTGATTGGCACCACCGAACGAGATCACGGTGACATCGGCGGCCGCGCTACCGGCCATGACCAGTGCTGCGGTGGCGATAGCGCCTTGAATCAGGGTCCTGCTGAGCTTCATTTTCATGCTGACTCCTTGTAATGCAGTGGGTGTGGTGTTTCTCAGGCTGCCGGCAGGGGCTCGAGCGCACGCATGTGTGCCGCGTCCATGCCGATGCGAATCCGGTCTCCGCTCCTGAGCGAATGATCGAGATTGGAGATCGGGGTCTTGATGGTGAAATCGTGATTGCCACACAGGTCGACGCGAATGCGGACCTGATCGCCGAGGTAGATGAACTCCCTCACCACGGCGTCGAGGAAATTGGCGCAGCTGTTGGCCGATTCGTCGAGCACGACGCGCTCGGGGCGCACCGATACCAGGGTGCGGTCGCCGGTCGACACATTGCCGGTGCGGGCGCGGATCAGGGTGCCGCAATCCAGGCGCACATCGCAGTGGTGACCCTCGATGCGCTCGACCTTGCCGACCAGCGCATTGTTTTCGCCGATGAAGTTGGCGACGAAGGCGTTGGTCGGCTCCTCGTACAGGCGCTCCGCGGAGTCGATCTGCTGGATGATGCCCTTGTCGAATACCGCGATGCGGTCCGACATGGTCAGCGCTTCGCTCTGGTCGTGGGTGACGAAGACCACGGTGACGCCGAGGTTCTGCTGGATGTGCTTGATCTCGAGCTGCATCTGTTCGCGCAGGTTCTTGTCGAGCGCGCCCAGCGGTTCGTCCATCAGCACCAGTTGCGGCTCGAACACCAGTGCGCGGGCCAGGGCGATGCGCTGCTGCTGGCCGCCGGAGAGCTGCTGCGGGTAGCGGCTGCCGAAGCTGCCCAGTTGCACCATGTCGAGTGCGCGTTTGGCCTTGGCATCCACTTCTGCTGCCGGCAGCTTGCGCACCTTGAGCGGGAAGCGCAGATTGTCCAGTACGCTCATGTGCGGAAACAGGGCGTAGTTCTGGAACACCATGCCGATGTTGCGCTTGTGCGGGGGCAGCTTGTTGATGATCTGCTCTTCGAGGCGGATCTCGCCGCTGGTCGGGGTCTCGAAGCCGGCCAGCATCATCAGGCAGGTGGTCTTGCCCGATCCGGAAGGGCCGAGCAAAGTGAGAAATTCGCCGCGCCGGATGTCGAGGTTCAGATCGCGGACAATCAGCGTCTCACCGTCATACGACTTCTGCACGTTGCGGAAGCTGACGTGGGGCGCGGAAGCATTTTGGTTCGTCATCCTGTCCTCATTTGTTGGCAAGCAGCGATTGTCCCTGCTGCTGGATGGGTCGAATTCGTGTTGGCGCTATCCTAGGGGATAGAATCGGATCACAGGCGAACCAATTCAATCTATATTGCTGGGTCCAATTCCTGGTGCGGTGCAATGGATAACCGACTGAGCTGTGAAGTGATCGTGCAGGCCTTTGGCAAACAGACGGCGACGACGAGCAGTCGTGCACGGCTGTACCTGAGCATTCGGGAGGCGATTCTGACGCGCAGCCTTGATGCCGGAACCGTCGTTCCGCCGACCCGAGTGCTGGCCGAAGAGCTCGGTCTGGGCCGCAATACCGTGGTGCGGGCGTACGACCAGCTGCTGGTCGAGGGCTACCTCGAGAGCCGGGTCGGATCGGGGACCTTCGTGTCCGACGCAGTCAGTCAGATTGCCTCGCCACAGCCGCCGCGACGCCTGGTGGGTACGCGCCAGGAAGGCATGTCGCGGCGCGGCAATGCGATCGCCGGCAAGGCGTTGAGCAGTCGCGTGCAGTCGGGGGCCTTCATGCCCGGCCTGCCGGACGTGGGACATTTCCCCTTCCCCACCTGGCGCAGGTTGCTGGCAAAGCAGATGCGGCGCGAGCAGCGCCATCTGGCGCAGTATGGCTACGGCGGCTACGGCCCGCTGAAGATGGTGCTCGCCGATTACCTCAAGGTGACACGGATGATGTCGTGCTCGCCGCGGCAGATCCTCATCCTCAACGGCTCGCATCAGGCGCTCGACCTGTGCGCGCGCATGCTCGCCGACGTGGGCGATTCGGTGTGGATGGAGGACCCCGGCTACTGGGGCGCGCGCAACGTGCTGTCCGCGGCCGATCTGCGCATTCACCCGGTGCCGGTCGACGACAACGGCATCAACCCGCGCGAGGAAGACTGGCTCAAGCCGCCGCGCATGATCTTCGTTTCGCCCTCGAGCCAGTATCCCACCGGTGCGGTGCTGTCGCTGGAGCGACGCCTGCGCCTGCTCGAGTTCGCCGAGCGCAACCGGACCTGGGTGATCGAGGACGATTACGACAACGAGGTGCGCTACCATTCGCACCCGGTGGCTTCGCTGTTCGGCCTGTCCACTGCGCAGCGGGTGATCTATGTCGGCACCTTCAGCAAGGTCATGTACCCGGGCCTGCGACTTGCCTATCTGGTCGTTCCCGAGGACCTGATCGAGCCATTTACGGTGGGTAACGCCGAGCTCTACCGTGAGGGTCGAATGCTCGAGCAGGCGGCATTGGCCGAGTTCATCGAGGGCGGCCACTTCACTGCACACATCCGTCGCATGCGCGGTATCTACGAGGAGCGGCGCGACTGCCTGCGTGACCTGCTCGAAGCGAAACTTGGCGATTCGATCACCTCGCTGGGCGGCCTGGCCGGGCTGCACCTGCCGGTGCGCTTCAACTTTCCGATCGACGATGTGCAGCTGGCCTCGGATGCCCTGCGCGATGGGGTGGTGCTGCGTGCGCTGTCGCTGTACTCAATCGCCGCCGAAAACCGGCTGCAGGGGATGAATCTCGGCTTTGCGGCCATTCCGGTCGAGCAGATCGAAGCACCTGCACTCAAGCTGGTGCGCCTGATCGAAGCCGAGCGTAAGCGTCGCGGCTGCGGCTGACCGCAGCGGCGCGCGCGATCACCGCGACGGTCGGGCACTGCATGCTTGCGGATTGAACGTATTGTGCAGGTGCACACGAAACGGCGAAGATGGCTGACAATCAGGAGATTCACGCAGCCACGCGGCTCAGCCCGCCAAACGCACCGGGATCAGGACATTGCGACTCAAACCTCAACATCTTCAGCCTGTGATCATGGCGGGCATCATGGCCTTCCTGATGACCGCGATCATCACCTGGCTCAATCTCGGTTTTCCGCCGGACTTTTTTCTGCGCTGGGTCAAGGCCTTCATCGTGGCCTGGCCGCTGGCTGCGATCGCCGCCTTCGTGGCGATTCCGGTTGCGCAGCGCGCGACAGTGAAGATTCTTGCCTGGCTGGCGCGGTGAGGCGGGATTCATGACTGAGTTTCTGGCGGTACTGAGTTTTTCCTTCTCGGTCACCGGGCCGATCTTCATCATTCTCGCGCTCGGCATCTGGCTGCGCCGCACGGGCATGCTCAACGACGGCTTCATCGAGGGTGGTTCGCGAATTGTCTTCTCCATCGGCCTGCCGGCGGTGCTGTTTCTCAGCATCGCCAAGACCGAGTTCGGCGAGGCGACCAATCTGGGACTGATCGCCTTCGGACTGATCGGTACGTTTCTGGTCTTTCTGCTGCTGGAGTGGGTTGCGGCACGGTGGGTTGAGCCAGCGGAAGACCGGGGCGTGGTGGTTCAGGGCGGGTTCCGCTCGAACATGGGGATCATTGGCCTCGCCTACTGTGTCAACGCCTATGGCGACGCCGGGCTGGTCGCGGCGGCGCTCTATCTTGGGCTGGTCACCATCCTCTTCAACGTTCTGGCCGTCGTTACCCTGAGTCGGTCGCTGCACCGGCGCCAGGGCACAGGACGGATGGTGAAGGGAATCGCCACCAACCCGCTGATTATCGGCATCGTGCTTGCCCTGCCCGTATCCTGGCTGCAGATTCCCCTGCCCAAGGTCGTGGTGCAGTCGGCCCAGTATTTTGCCGACCTCACCCTGCCGTTGGCCCTGTTATGCACCGGTGCGACGCTCAATTTCCGCAGCCTGCGTCTTGAAATGAGCAACACCTTGCTGGCGGCGTCGAGCAAGCTGGTGCTGGTGCCGCTGCTCTTTGCGCTGGGCGGCGTTGTTGCGGGCTTCCGCGGCGTAGACCTGGGCGTGCTGTTGCTGATGTCGTCGGCACCAACGGCCGCCGCGAGCTATGTGATGGTGCGTGCGATGGGCGGCAATTCGGTGCTTGCCGCCAACATCATCGCCCTGACCACGCTGGGCTCCATCCTTTGTACCAGCATCGGGATCGTGGTGCTGAAAGGCCTGCAACTGATGTAAGGCGGGCGAGGTACCGAGGCTTGCGAAGCGGGCATGAAGTCCGAGTTGTGACCCTGCGTGCAGGTGCTGGAGGCAGTGTAAGATGACTGTTCATGGCGCGCTGATTCTGCCGAATCCGGTGAATCAGCGCGGTGACGCCATACTTGGCACGTTCTCCCTGGAGATGTCGTTTCGTGGCGCGATTTCCGCTGAGTGTTCTTGCTGCGTGCACGCGACGACCGCTGCGTTCGATACGGATCGTGTTCGGTCTTGCCTGCGTGGTCGTGCTTGCGCTGCTCTGGCGTGACCTGATCGCGACACAGGCGTCGACGGAGGCCGCGGAGCGTGAGCGCATCCGTGTTGAGGCAATGGTGCATGCGCGTGCTGCTGCGGGCTCGATTCAGGCCACGATCGATAGTTTCAATTTTGTTTTGCGCTCTGCACGTGAGGCGATTCTTACCGGACCAAAGTCGCTCGATGTGCTGGGGCGGATCGTCACTGCATCGATGACGCAGGACATCGTCATTCAGCTGTTTCATGTGAGTGAAGATGGCTTTCTTTCCTATTCATCGTTGGGGCGGGCACCGATGACTTTTCTTGGCGACCGGGCCTATTTCAGGTTGCTTGCCGGGGCCACTGAAGACAAGCTCGTGATCAGCGATGTGGTGCTTGGGCGCCTGTCCAACAAGTGGAGCATCCAGTTTGCTCGCGGTGTGCGGAGCGCGGATGGCGCGTTCAAGGGCGTGGTGGCGCTCGCCGTGTCTCCCGACGCCTGGGTGGCAAAGCTGAAGTCATTCGAGGTCGGCAGCAGCGACCTGTTCGCGGTGCTCGGTGCCGATGGTGCCTATCTGATGCGAACGCTCTATGGTGGTGGGCATTACGGCAAATACGTGCCGCCTGACAGGCCCTTCCTTCAGCACCCTGAGCAGAGGGAAGGTGATTACGTCACATCGGGAGCGCTCGACGGCGTAAACCGGCAGTTTTCCTGGGTTCGCCTGCCTTCCGGGCTGATTGTTGTCATGGGTATCGGGCTGGAGGAAGCATTGGCGCCGGTCAAGGCGCTCAACCAGCGGTCCCTGTTGCGCGCCCTTCTGTTGAGCAGTCTGCTGGTGCTGGCCAGTGCGGCCCTGGTGATTGCGCTCGGGCGTTACGAAAAGGTGGTGGAGGCCTCACAGGAGCGGGAGGCACACTATCGCAGCGTGTTCGATAACATGGCGGAAGGCATCATGATCGTCGATGATCATGAGAAAATTTCCGGTATCAATCGTGCATTTACTGCGATTACCGGTTATGGGCTGGATGAAGTCGTGGGGCGCAGTCCGGCCCTGCTGTCGCCGAGCGTTCCGGGGGCGCGCAACCTGGGTGCGATCATCGGTCGTCACCCCGCCGGCAGTTGGGAAGACGATTTCGACGGGCTGCGCTGGAACGGCGAAACCTATACCGGCCACGCAACGCTTTCCGTGGTGCGGGGCACGGACGGCAGGATGGCGAATCGAATCGTGCTGCTTGCCGATGTCACCGAGCGGCGGCGCAAGGACGAGGAAATCTGGCGTCAGGCCAACTTCGACATTCTCACCGGCTTGCCCAACCGGGCCTTGATGATGGACCGCCTCGAACGCATGATCAGCCATGCGCGGCGTCATCCGTCGATGGTGGTGGTGCTGTTCGTCGATCTCGATCGCTTCAAGCCGGTCAACGACAACTTCGGGCACGACACCGGGGATCTGCTGCTGTGCGAGGTGGCGCGCAGGCTCGAAGCCCTGTTCCGGGACGAGGATACGGTGGCGCGCATGGGGGGCGACGAGTTCGTGGTGCTGATGCCGCGTAATGCCGACAAGGCGGCGGTTGAGGCAACGGCGGTCAAGATCGTCGAGAGCCTGTCGCGGCCGTTCCAGATTGGCGATCAGGCGCTCGAAATTTCCTGCAGTGTCGGGATCGCGCGTTTCCCTGATGACGGCGACACGGCGGCGGTGTTGCTGCACAAGGCGGACGTTGCCATGTATCGTGCCAAGGAGATGGGGCGCGCGACCTGGAGTACCTGAGTCTTTGCGGCGGTGTGTGTGCGTCGAGAGCGGGCGACTGCGGCGGCAGTCTTGCCCCTGTGCGCGATGTGCGGCATGGTTGCGGGCTTGAGCCCTGCCTCGCCTGTGCGGATTCGATGGCTGCTATTCCTGTCCCGGAGAACATCGATGGCTGGAGAGACCCGGTACGAAGCACATGTGTCCGCCCCGGATGCAGGGGCGAAGGCGGATGTGAGCGCGGGCGAGGGCTGCGCCCGGGCGCAGATGGCCTCGTATGCACGTCGCCCATTGCCGCTGCCGGCTGTTGGGGGCGGGCGTCTGTACCGGCTGTTGCAGATCTGCCGGCAATGGTTCGGTGCCGGGCGCTGACGCAGCGATCCTCCTCCTGTTTTCCAGCTTGAGCAGGGGGCGGGGAATCTTTACCGTCGCTTTCAATCTGACTGTTGAACCTATCATTGACCGGCAGCCCTTGCTGCCCGAGGAACTCCATGTATACCGACAAGAGCCGGGCGAATTTCTTCCAGCAGTTCTCGCGTTCGCCTGCCCAACCCCGCACCCTGTTGCAGAAGGCGGTGGCGCTCGTTGCCACCGTTGGCCTGTTTGCCGTTGCCCTGATGTTTTCGGTGTTTCTGTTCGCCGTCGTACTGACCGTCGGCGTGGCCGCCTGGGGCTATCTATGGTGGAAGTCGCGCGATCTGCGCAAGCAGATGCGCGAGCAGCAGGGCCGCGATTCGGCCGCAGAGGGCCTGGTGATCGAGGGCGAGGTGATTCGCGAAGTGGACCCGCGTGAGGGCGACCGGCCTTGAGCGCCGGGTTGCGGGTGGCCGGGCGATCCCTGCGCCAGCACCTTTCGGGCGCAGGCCTGAAGCGTGCCGCCCTGCTCCTGCTCAGCGTTGCGGCGCTGGGTGCATGCACGTCGGTACCGGATGGGGTGACGCCGGTGTCGCCCTTCGAGCTCGATCGCTATCTCGGACGCTGGTATGAAATCGCGCGTCTCGACCATTCCTTCGAGCGCGGGCTCAGCGACGTGACTGCCGATTACCGCCTGCAGGCGGATGGCAGCGTCGAGGTGGTCAACCGTGGTTACGACGGCAAGAAGGCCGAGTGGCGTGAGGCGGTGGGCCGGGCCGTCTTTCTCGGCGAGCGCGACGTCGGCTCGCTGAAGGTGTCTTTTTTCGGGCCCTTCTATGGTGGCTATCACATTGCCGATCTCGATCAGCCGGGCTATCGCTGGGCGCTCGTCACCGGGCCCGACCGCGACTACCTGTGGATTCTGGCGCGCACCCCCGAACTCCCTGCCGAGGTGCGGGAGCGTCTGGTGAGCAAGGCGAGTGCGCTCGGCTTTGATACGAGCAAACTGATCTGGGTCGAGCACAAGCCGCTCGATGTGTCGGCGCCGGCGCGCGCATCGGCACACTGAACGCATTCAGTGTCCGGTTCGCGTCACAGACCGAATTCAACCCACAGCGGGTAGTGGTCGGAGACGCGATACGACACCGCACTCTTGCTCAGATCGAGCTCCCGATAAACGAACGGCAGAAAATCAACGTAGCCACCGCGGCGGTAAGTCATGTTGAGCTGGGCCTTGCCGTCGTCGCCGGTGAACCACGCGACCTGATCGTAATGCTTGTTCGTTGAGGGATTTTCCGCGCGGGTGAAGATCGAGCGCGGCACTGCGTCGAGATCTGGCGGCGTCGTCAGTCCGGTCGAGGTGAAGGCCTGCCACAGCGGGTCGCCACGGCGGTCGATGTTGAAGTCGCCAAGTGCGATCAGGCTTTGCGACCAGGCGTTGGTGTTGTCTGCCCACTTGCGCATCCAGCGCGCAATGCCGCGCAGTTCCAGAATACGGCCGGCGGCGCTCGCGCCGTAGGTGACGTGCAGGGTGGCGAGGATGAAGGTGGCGGGCCCGGAGCGAAAGCTGACTGCATAGGGTGTGCGGGCAAACTGGCGTTGCAGTGCGTCGGGCCGGATCTCATCCAGCCACTCCTGAGGCACCACCAGCTCACAGGCGAGGCCCGACAGCTCCACTCTGCGCCGGTCGAACAGATAAGCCATGCGCTCGCCATTGCCCTGCGGACCCGCAGTCACATCGGTCATCAGGAAGGCCCAGTTCGGGCCCAGCCATTTCATCAGATCGCGCAGCGCCCTGAGATCGCCTTTGAGCTCCTGCAGCGCGACCACGTCAAAGCGCCGGACGATCTCGCCAATCGCCAGCAATCCGCGCAGATCGCGCTTGGGGGAGTCGTGTTCGCCCGCGGTCCATTCCCGGGTGAGCGAGGCGAAGCCGCGGATGTTCCAGGTCGCGATCAGCAGGTTTTCATCCAGACGCTTTGATGGAATCACGTCGTCAAGATGCGCGTGCAGGGCGGCGATATCGGACTGGACGGCAAGTGGCGGCAGATCGTCGAGTTGCGGCATGACTGCTTCTCCAGGCGCAAAGCGCGCGGTGCGGGACGGCGCCGGGCATGTATCGGATGCTGCACCGCGCGAGCGCCTGCCGGCGTGCTTCGCGGGCGCCGACGGGTCTGTCCGGGCTGATGCGTTAAAGCTAGTCCACAGGGTGCGGGATTCAAGCGCCCGCTTTCGGCCTGCTCAGGATTGCGTCATGGACGCCAGTGCCCGGGTAAGGCTGGCAGCGTCCAGATCCGCGTAGCGCGGTGGGTGCTGGCCGCACCACAGCGGCGAAAACGCGCCACTGCCGAGCGCCTCGGCCGCAGCACGCAGTGGCGCGATGGCAGTCGATGCCAGCGGAAACGCTGGTGCAGCGCGGCACAGGGGCCCCATCTCGGCGATGAAGCGATTGACGATGCTGCGTGCTGGCCGGCCGCTGAACAGGTTGGTGAGCGCAGTGTGCGCGGCATCGGGGCTTTGCAGTGCGGCGCGATGAACGGCGCTTGTGCTGGCTTCCGGGCACAGCAGGTAGGCGGTGCCGATCTGCACCCCTGCCGCCCCGAGCGTCATCGCCGCGGCCACACCTTCGGCGTCGGCGATACCGCCCGCTGCAATCACCGGAATATCGACTGCCCGCACAATGCGTCGCACCAGGGCGAAGGTGCCGGTTTGGGTCGTGATGTCGTCGCTCAGGAACATGCCGCGGTGGCCGCCGGCCTCCAGCCCCTGCGCGATCACCGCATCGACCCCCGCAGCCTCAAGCCATTGCGCCTCCTCGACCGTGGTTGCCGAGGACAGGACCTGTGTTCCCCAGGCCTTGATCCGTGCGAGCAGCGTCGGGTCCGGCAGGCCGAAGTGGAAACTGATGACGGGGGGCTTGAAGGGTTCGATCAGATCGGCTGTCGCAGTGGTGAAGGGTGCCCTGCCGGCGGCGCTCGGAATCGTCTCCGGGTCGATGCCGAATTCGGCGTAATAGGGGGCGAGCGTGGCCCGCCATGCCTGTTCACGCTCGCTGCTCTGTTCGGGTTGCGTGTGGCAGAAGAAATTGAGGTTGTAGGGCCGGTCCGTGCCCGCCTTTATCGCCTGCAGTTCCTTGAGCAGCGCATCCGGAGTGAGCATTGCGCAGGCCAGTGATCCCAGTCCGCCCGCGTTTGACACGGCAATGGTGAGCGCGCTGCCCTGCACCCCCGCCATCGGCGCCTGAATGATTGGCAAGGTCGTACCAAGGTGTGTCTGCACTGTCATTCCGTTCTCCGCAAAAAATGTGGCGAGCGTTTGCCTGAGGCGCAGCGCGCTGCCATCTTCCTGGCGCCGCGCTCAGTCGTAGGCTGTGCCGTCCTTGCGCGCAAACTCCCAGCGGCCGTCACGCCGCGTGGCCTGGATGTCATCGTCCGGGTAGACGACGCTGTCGCCCGCTGTACGGTCGCCGATTTCCAGATAGACCACATCGGCGTCGCCCGGATTGGCGAGCTGGTGTGCGTCGCCGCTTCCAGCCCTGAAGCCGGCGCACATGCCAGGTGCGAGGCGGGTTTCGCCGGCGTTGGTGTGCAGCACGGGATGGCCTTCGAGAATGTAGATGAACTCATCCTGCTTCGAGTGCGAATGACGCAGCGCTGACACCGCAGCGGGCGGCAGACGGGTGAGGTTGACGCCGAAGTTCGACAGTCCGAAGGCATCGCCGAGCGCACGCTTCTCCCGTCCTGCCATGCGTGCTGCAAATTCCTTCGGGTAGTTCGACAGGATCGCACGCAGCGGCACGTCCGCTGCAGGCAGGGCAACAGGGCTTGTGGGCTTCATGGTCGGCTCCGGCTTGAAGTCAGTTCAGTGCCGCGAGAAAGCGCACACGGGCAGCAGCCAGTTCTGCGCGCGCGGTCTCGTCGGCGAGGCGCAATGCCATTGAATGATAGGTTTCGAACGCGGCGAGCACCTTGTCCGCATCGAGCGTGCGCGATTCGGCCGCAGGCAGTGGCGAGGGCTCGCCTGCCACCGGCTTGAGCACGGCAAACTTGGGGATGAAGTGCTGGCCGCCCTTCTCCGTGGCTGCGGTCATCGGGCCGGTCTTGGTGAGGACCATGCCCTTGTACTCGAAGCGGGCACCCATCGGGATCTGGTTGAGCTTCATTCCTGTACCCCGCGGAAAAGCCGTCATTCTAGAGCAGCCGCAGACTGCTAAGATCGGTCCGATACTTGACTATTCGAACGGGGCGTTTTCGCATGACTGCATTCATCATCGGGCTTCTGCTGTTCTTCTCCACCCATTCGAGCCGGATCTTCGCCGAAGACAACCGTAATCGCTACATCGAACACTACGGCATGATGAAATGGAAGCTTGCCTATTCCATCGTGTCGCTCATCGGCTTCGCGCTCATCGTGTGGGGCTACGGGCAGATGCGCATGGACCCCGTCGTGCTGTGGGTGCCGCCGATGTGGACACGCCACCTTGCCGCCCTGCTCACCCTGCCCGCTTTCGTGCTCCTTGCAGCCGCCTACGTGCCCGGAACGCTGATCAAGGCCAGGATCGGCCATCCCATGGTCGCCGGGGTCAAGCTGTGGGCGCTGTCGCACCTGATCGCCAACGGCACCCTGGGCGATGTGCTGCTGTTCGGCAGCTTCCTGGCATGGGCGATCATGGATTTCGTCAGTTCGCGCAAACGCGACCGCGCACAGGGCGTGGTTCGTGAAGGCAGGATCGCGCGCGACGCGGTGGCGCTGATCGTGGGCCTGGTGGGCTGGTTCGTGTTCGTGCGCTATCTGCACCTGTCGCTGATCGGTGTGGCGCCGTTCGCCTGAAACCGGCCCCCGGGTCTGGCGCGCCTGCGGCCGGCCCGCTCACGGGGGCGACGACTCGGTGGAATGATCGGCGGGGTGCGTCGCCCGGTACATCTCCGCCTGCGCAAGCAGCCAGTCTGAAAAGCGCTGCACGGCGGCGCGGTCCTGACGACTCTCCGGGCACGCCAGATAGTAGGCGAGTTTCTCGGTCAGGATGATGTCGAAGGGCGCGACCAGATCGCCCGAGGCCAGTTCGTCCAGCACCAGAAAGCGCGGTACCAGCGCAACGCCAAGGCCCGCGCGGGCCGCTTCGGCCAGCAGCGAGAACAGTTCGAAGCGCGGCCCGCCAATGGCTTCGACCGCCGTGACCCCGGCCGTTTCGAACCAGCGCCGCCACGCATTGTGGCGCGCGGACTGATGGAGCAGGGGGAAACATGCCAGCGCGGCGGGCTCTTCGCATGGCTGCTGCCGCAACAGTGCGGGCGACATCACCGGAATCATTTCTTCGCCGAACAGCCAGGTGCTCGTTGCCCCGGGCCACACCGACTCGCCGAAGTGAATCGCTGCATCGAACACGGTGTCGTTGAACAGGAACTGGTCGGACCGTGTCGTGAGGTTGAGGGTGATGCCCGGGTTGCTGCGCTGGAAGTCGGGCAGGCGCGGGATCAGCCAGCGCGCAGCAAAGGTCGGAATCACCGCCAGTTCGAGCACGTCGCCGGCGCCGCGGTGGGTCATGATCGACACCGTGTCGCGCTCGAGCCGGTCGAGCCCGTCGACGACCTGCCTGAAGTAGAGCTGCCCCGCCTCGGTCAGCGAGATGCGCTTCTTGATGCGGTTGAACAGGCGCACGCCGAGATCATCCTCGAGGACTGCCACCTGCTTGGACACTGCACTCTGCGTCAGCGACAGCGCGTCCGCGGCCCGCGTAAAACTGAGATGGCGGGCGGAGGCTTCGAAGGCCGTCAGCGATTCGATGCTCGGGATGCGACGACGCATGATTCATTCCTTTAACTCATGATCTTCGTATTCTATTTCGTTTGAAAAGGCTTGGCACTGGGACAAGAATGGCGCCCCTTGAGTGCTGCAAGTCATTGTTTAACAGAAACATTTGTGTAAATACTTTCACTGTGGAAGTGTTTGCCGGCAGCGCTCGCGATTACATTTGATTTCACATTCAGGAGCAAAACTATGCAAGTTGCTGCCAACGCCCTTAACGCCGACATGTCCCAGATCAATGCCATTCGCTCGTTTGCGCTGGCGACTGCACAGACCGCGCCGTGCACGTCGATGACGCCGGACTGCGCCGAGCGCCCCGAGCTGATCGATGTGGTCCAACTGGGTTACAACTGAACGACTGCAGACCCACGATGCGCAACCCGGTATCCGGGCTTCCCGCGTCGGGACTCAATCATTCCCGTGCGCTGGCGCTTGCCGCGGAGCGAGGCGGTGCTGAGGGCGTGCGGCCGTGCTCTGGGTCCGTCACGCAGCCGCGCCGGATTCGGAGAGGGTGATCGCGTTGCGTCCGCTTTGCTTGGCGTGGTACATCGCCGTATCTGCATTGCGTGCAAGGCTGATTGAATCCTTGCCGTGATCGGGATAGATCGCGATTCCGAGGCTGGCTGAAATCGAGAAGGTATTGTTTTCGATCGAAAACGGCTCGCCGAGTCGGGTCCGGATTTTCTCTGCAACCCGCAGGGCATCGCCGGCGTGGTGCACGTGTTGCAGCAGCACCACGAACTCATCCCCGCCGAGACGCGCGGGAATGTCGGATTCGCGCACGGCCTGGCGCAGGCGCTGGCTGACCTCGAGCAGCAGCAGGTCGCCGATGCGATGGCCCATCGTATCGTTCACATTCTTGAAATGGTCGAGGTCGATGAACATGAGGCCGAACCGGCTTCCGTCGCGGCGCGCGGTGGCGAGTGCAACGCCGACATGTTCGTCGAACAGGACGCGATTGGGCAGATCCGTGAGCGGATCGTGCTGCGCCATGTGGCGCAGGCGCTGCTCGGCCTGCTTGCGTTCGGTGATGTCGGTGAAGGATACCAGCATCATGTCCTCGAGCCGGTCGGCATTGATCAGGACATCGCGCATCGACCCGTTCTTGCACAGGATGCGTGATTCCATGCCCTCGGCGCTTTCGCCGGGGATCGTGCCCACGGCCATTTTCCACGGCAGCGCCAGGTTGCGCCGGGATTGCTCGTCGGGACAGGACAGCTGCTCCCAGGTGCCGAGGTCGGGGATCTCGTCGAGGCTGTAGCCGAAAATGCGCACGAACTGCCGGTTCAGGAAGACGATCTCGGCCTTGCTTCCGAGCGTGCAGCACGCAATCGCGGTGGGGATGTTGTCGAGCATCTTGCGCATCCGCTGCTCGCTGAGCTTCAGCTGCTCTTCGGCGTACTTGCGTGCGGTGATATTGCGACTGACGCCGTGGACCTCCTGCCTGCCCGTTCTCTGATTGCGCGCCTGGGTCATGACAACCTCGGTCCAGACCGTCGAGCCATCCTTGCGCGTCTTTCTGACTTCCTCGGTAACCGTATTGCCGAGCGCGGTGTCGCCCACGGCCAGACTGCGCACCTGCGCTGCGATGGTCGGGGTCAGGGCGCTCTCGATGGGTAATGCCATGATCTCGGCGGGCGCGAACCCGAGCTGCCTTACGATCGATGGGCTGACGTAACGCAGGCGCTGGGTTTCCGCGTCGAGTACCCAGACCACGTCGTCGATGTTTTCGGTGGTGTTCTGGTAGCGCTCGGTGCGAAGTTGAAAGCGGTGGTGCGCATAGATGATCAGACTCCCGATCAGGGAGAATGCGACGATTCTCGCGATATGGGCCGGGTTGTCGACGCGCAGCGATTGCAGGGGCTCCATGAAGAACCAGTCGGCAAGCACGATGGACAGGATCAGGGCGATGGTGCCGCCCGAACGCCCCCCGATCCAGCTGCTGACGACCAGCGCGGGATAGAAGAGCACGAAGGCAAGCGGCTCAATCGAGGGCCACAGGCGGAGCTGCAATGCGAGCGCCAGAAATGGCATGAGAATGGCGAATGCCAGTGCGAGGTGACGACGCGAGAATGCTTCGGAAGCAGGCATTGGTTAGGTGTCGTCTGTGGGGCGTTCCCCGGATGGTACACGGACTTTCCGGCAGCAATGTAGCTGTCTTGTATGTCCTTGGTAAGACACTGCTGCGCGGGCGCGCATGCAGGCATCCGGGGTGAGCCGTCAGCCGGGTGCGCTGGCGGAACGGACGATGCGGTTGCGGTCGATGAATATTGTTCGCACTATGTCGGCGTCAACGAAATGAGTGCTGTGATGAAGTGTTCTGCCTGTGGAAATGAGGTCCGGACCGATGCCCGTTTCTGCAGCCGTTGTGGCGCGCGTACGAAGGTGGCCGCGAACACGGGCGTTTCGCCTTATGAGCTGCCGTGGGATGCGGGGCAAGCCGGCGTCGACACGCCCGATTTTCATGCCGAAGACACGATCATTCCCGACTTCATGCCGCCGACCCTGGCGCCCTCCGACACGGTGGACGATGTGTTTGTGGGCGTCGCGCAGACCGCGGCCCCGGCCGCCGGCGCAGTGACGGGAAATGCAGCGGCCCCCACCGGGCGCAAACGGGTTCTGGCGGCCGCACTCCTCGTGCTGCTGCTGGCGGCAGGGAGTCTCTATCTCTTTAGCGGTGCTGACGAAGCCCCTGTGCTGGCGCCGGAGACCGCGGTGGCCGTGCAGCCAGACGGTGTTACTGCGGCGCCTGAAGTTCACGCTGAAGCCGAGGCTGAAGCGCCTGCAAAGGCGGAGGATACCGTTGCCTTGGCGCCGCCTGCATCGACGGACGAGGCTGTGGCGCAGTCCGAGTTGACACCAGTGTCGCCGCCAGATCCCGTTGTCGAGCCCGAAAAACCCGCGCCCAGGGCGAAATCCACCGAAACCGTGCAGCGCAAGACCGCGCCCGCGCAGCCGGCGCCTGCGCCCAGACCGGCACCACCGGCGCGCTCATGGCTGGCGGCGCTCAAGGCCGATCTGGCCGCGTGCGACGCCGAGTCGTTCTTTCCGCGCATCGCCTGTCGCGAGAAGGCGCGCTGGAAATACTGCGCGCCGGAGCGCTGGAATACCGTGCCCGAATGCGAGGTCGACAGCAGCAAGCGCTAGTGCTGGGGCGGCCCGCTCCGCCCTGACCCTGTCAGGGCTTGAGGCGGTAGCCGGTGCGGAAGATCCAGCCGACGGTCACGATGCAGGCGACGAGAAAGAACAGGGTCATCGCCAGGCTCAGCATCGGACTGACGTCTGCAATGCCGTAGAAGCTCCAGCGAAAGCCGCTGACCAGATACACCACCGGATTGAACAGCGTCACTGTCTGCCAGAACGGCGGCAGCATGTTGATCGAGTAGAAACTGCCGCCGAGGAAGGTGAGCGGGGTGACGATCAGCATCGGCACCAGCTGCAGCTTCTCGAAGCCGTCAGCCCAGATGCCGATGATGAAGCCGAGCAGGCTGAAGGTGACGGCGGTCAGTACCAGGAACATCAGCATCCACAGCGGGTGCTGGATGGTCAGCGGCACGAACAGCGCGGCCGTGGCGAGGATGATCAGCCCGAGGATGATCGACTTCGTGGCGGCCGCCCCCACGTAGGCAATGACGATCTCCAGATAGGACACCGGTGCCGACAGGACTTCGTAGATGGTGCCGGTGAAGCGCGGAAAGTAGATGCCGAACGAGGCGTTGGCGATGCTCTGCGTGAGCAGCGCCAGCATGATCAGGCCGGGCACGATGAAGCTGCCGTAGCTCACCCCGTCAACCTGCGGAATGCGCGAGCCGATGGCGGCGCCGAACACCACGAAGTACAGCGAGGTGGAGATCACCGGCGAGATGATGCTCTGGGTCAGCGTGCGTCGCGCACGCGCCATCTCGAAGCGGTAGATGGCATTGATTGCGTGCAGGTTCATCGCTCTTCCTTCACCAGATCCACAAAAATATCCTCCAGCGAACTCTGGGTCGTGTTCACGTCCTTGAAGAGGATGCCCGCCGCAGCGAGATCGCGCAGCAACGCGGCGACCCCGTGCTGCGCACGCTCGGCGTCGTAGGTGAACACCAGCGCATTCCCCTCGGCGCTGCGTTCGAGCCCATAGGCCGCAAGCGATTCGGGGATGGTGTCGATGGCCTCCTGCAGTTGCACGGTGAGTTGCTTGCGGCCCAGCTTGTGCATCAGCGTGGCCTTGTCTTCCACCAGGATGATCTCGCCACGGGTGATCACGCCGATGCGGTCGGCCATCTCCTCGGCTTCCTCGATGTAGTGCGTGGTCAGGATCACGGTGACACCCTGCTTGCGCAGTTCGCTGACCAGCGCCCACATGTCGTGCCGCAATTCGACGTCCACGCCCGCGGTCGGTTCGTCCAGAAACAGCACCCGGGGTTCGTGTGACAAGGCCTTGGCAATCAGCACGCGCCGCTTCATGCCGCCCGACAGCGTCATGATCTTGTTGTTGCGCTTGTCCCACAGCGACAGCGAGCGCAGCACCTTTTCGATGTAGGCCGGATTGGCCGGCTTGCCGAACAGGCCACGGCTGAAGCTCACGGCCGAGAACACGGTCTCGAAGGCTTCGGTGGTGAGCTCCTGCGGCACCAGCCCGATCAGTTCGCGCGCCGCGCGGTAGTCGGCCACGATGTCATGGCCGCCGACCTTCACCGTGCCGGTCGATGCATTGACCAGCCCGCACACAATGCTGATCAGCGTTGTCTTGCCCGCGCCGTTGGGCCCCAGCAGCGCGAAAATCTCGCCCTGCCGGATGTCGAGGTCGACGGTCTTGAGTGCCTGAAAACCGCCTTCGTAGGTCTTGGATAAGCTGGAGATGGAAATCATTGTCGTCATGACCGTGAACATACCAGACGTTGCAACGGTGTCTGGTATCCGCCAGAGAACGACATGGCGCACGGCGATCAACAACCCGGGAACACCGCGGCGAACGCCGTCAGCCCCAGTTGCTCGAATCACGTGTCCTGCAGCAGATGTGTGTTCTGTGCGGCACGGATCAACACGCGAGCGATGGGCTCGTGCAGGCGGCATCCTGCTTCTGATCCGGAGGCTCGATGGCCTGGTAGCACGGGTTCTTCATCATGCCGGCGGCGCTGATGATGGCGTCGACGACCTCGGTGCGGGTGAAACCGTCACGCCAGGCGATTGCAACCCGGCGTGAGGGCGCGGGTGCCTCGAAGGGGATGGCTGTCACCATGTCGTTGCGATACACGCCACCCAGCGATGAGGCAGGCAGGACGGAAATGCCATAGTTCGATGCCACCATGCAGCGTACGGTCTCAATCGAATGCCCTTCAAGCGCCGAGCCGTCTGCGTGGCTCATCTCGGGGCAGGCGTCGAGCACCTGTTCGCGAAAGCAGTTGCCTGCCTTGAGCACCAGCACGTCTTCGTCGCCCACTTCGTGACGTGCGATCTTCTTGCGCCTTGACCAGCGGTGCCCCTTGGGTACCACGACCTGAAACTCTTCGTCATACAGCGGGTGCACCATGATGCCCGGCATGTCGAACGGCAGCGCGATGATTGCCGCATCGATGGTGCCGTACTTAAGGCTGTCCGAGAGCAGTGCGGTCATGCTCTCCTCGATGTAGAGGCGTGTGTCGGGGGCGACCTTCTTCATGGCCGAGATGAGTTCGGGCAAGAGGTAGGGGCCGATGGTATGGATCACGCCAAGGCGAAAGTCGCCAGCCAGCGGATTCTTGCCGGTACGGGCCACAAGTTCGATGCGTTTCACATCGTCGAGCGCCTTGCGCGCCTGAGTGACGACCTGCCTGCCGAGGTCGGTGAGGGCGACACGTCCCTTGCTGCGCTCGATGAGGGACACACCGAGTTCACTCTCCAGCTGCTGAAGCGCAACGCTGAGTGTGGGCTGGCTGACCTGGCAGCGCTCTGCGGCCCGACTGAAGGAGCCTTCGTCGGCGAAGGCCACGAGATATCTCAAGGCAGTAAGTTTCATGGCTCTGGCTATAGGACTTATCTATGCAATGTATAGCAAAAAACTACAATAAAAACATTGAGTTATGTCAATACCTGGAAAGTTTTGGAGCGTATCTTGCACGCAATCGCGTTTGCAACAGCTTTTCATCAGTTAGAGGTGTTCAGCATGAGACTCCAAATCCTCGTCGCTTCCATTGTTGCCATTGGCATCTCTGCCAGCGCTGCAGCGGCACCGGCGGACGAACCCATTCAGGTTATCAAGCCGGCAGCCAACATCAATCTCGGTCTGGTTGACCTGGGCAAGAAGCTCTACTTCGATCCCCGCCTTTCCAAGTCCGGTTTCATTTCATGCAACTCCTGTCATAACCTCTCGATGGGTGGCACGGACAACATTCCCACCTCGATCGGCGACAAGTGGCAGCAAGGTCCGATCAACTCGCCGACGGTGTTGAACTCGAGCCTGAACCTCGCACAGTTCTGGGATGGCCGTGCGGCCGACCTCAAGGAACAGGCCGGTGGCCCGATCGCCAACCCTGGCGAAATGGGCTTCTCGCATACCCTGGCCGTGCAGGTGCTGGAGACCATTCCGGGCTACGTCCGCGAATTCAGGCAGGTCTTCGGCAAGGACAAGATCGATATCGATCAGGTCACGCTCGCCATCGCCGAGTTCGAGAAAACCCTGGTGACACCGAACTCGCGCTTCGACCAGTGGCTGCTGGGCAAGACCGATGCGCTGTCCCAAAATGAACTGGCGGGCTATACCTTGTTCAAGGAGAGCGGTTGCGTTGCCTGCCACAACGGTGAGGCCGTGGGCGGCAACTCCTTCCAGAAGATGGGTATCGTCGAGCCCTACAAAACCAAGGCCACTGCCGGCGGCCGTGCGGATGTGACCGGCAAGGACGCGGACCGCTTCAACTTCAAGGTGCCGACCCTGCGAAACGTGGAACTGACCTATCCGTACTTCCACGATGGTGCCGCCAACACGCTCGCCGAGGCCGTCGACATCATGGGGCGTCTGCAGCTGGGCAAGAAGTTCACCGATGCGGAGAATGCCAAGATCGTGGCCTTCCTGAAGACCTTGACCGGCGATCAGCCAAGTTTTGCACTGCCGATCCTGCCACCTTCGTCGGATACGACACCGCGGCCACAGCCGTTCTCGAAGTAGGCTTCAAGGGGTTTGAAATGCAGGGGGCTTCGGCCCCCTTTCTGCATTGTTTCGCTTCAGCCTTCGCCGGCCAGCGCGCGCAGCTTCTCCAGTTCGCTGGTATCGATCGCAATGCCGACGCGCGCGGATTCGGCGCGCTGGCGATAGCGGCGATCGCCGGGCTGGCGGATCTGGCCGGCGTCCTGCATTTCCCTGACGAGGATCTCCGTGCGCTGGGCGAAATTGCTGCCGGCACCCTTTGACGGGTCGATCACGATCAGCAGTTCGCCGGTCCACGGTGTTTTCGCCCCCGGATGCTGCGACCAGTCGAAATCGAAGGAGAAATTGCCGCCCGTCAGTGCTGCCGCGAGCAGTTCGACCATCATCGACAGCGCCGAGCCCTTGTAGCCGCCGAATGGCAGCAGTGCGCCACCGTCGAGAATCGCGGCGGGGTCCCGGGTCGGCTCGCCGTTGCGGTCTACGCCATAGCCTTTGGGCAGGGTGTGACCTTCGCGGGCGGCGATCTGCACGTCGCCGTGGGCAATGGCGCTGGTGGCGAGGTCGAACACCAGCGGGTCGGTGCCTGCGCGAGGTGCGGCGAAGGCGATCGGGTTGGTGCCGAACAGCGGCTTGTGGCCGCCATGCGGCACGACGCAGGCCATGCTGTTGACGAAGGCCAGGGCGACCAGCCCGTCCTGTGCGAAGGGTTCGACGTCCGGCCACAGGGCCGCGAAATGGTGGGAGTTGCGGATCGCGAGCAGCGCGATGCCGTTGTTCCGGACTTTCTCCAGCAGCAGCGGGCGGGCGGCCTCCAGCGCGGGCTGGGCGAAGCCATTGCCGGCATCCACGGCGACATAGCCGGGTGCGACATCTTCCACCCGTGGAACCGCCTTGCCATCGACCCAGCCACTGGCCAAAGTGGAGAGGTAGCCCGGAATCCGGAAGACGCCGTGGCTGTCAGATCCGTCGCGTTGCGCGCTGGCGCAGTTTGCCGCCAGCACCTTTGCCACGTCGTCCGAGGTGCCGTGACGAATGAAGATCCGTGCAAGGAGGGCTTCGAGCTCGGAGAAAGGGAGAAGGGTCTTGCCGGTTGGTGTGCTCATGTCCTGTTTGCCTGCGCCTCAATATCAGTGATCAATATTCTACGCATAAAGCAGATGCGGCCCGGAAGACGGCCGGATTCGCTTCACGGGCCGGCGCGCAAGGCGGTTTTTCCCGGCGCCCTACGCCCCGCAGCATCCCCACGCGAAAAAACATCGCACAATCCTTTAAACTACCGGGTTTCGCTCGATCCTTCGCTCGGTACGGGGATTACGTCATTCAAAGCTCGGGGGCACCCATGATCTCGGTTGAAAAAATCGGTGGCACGTCAATGTCGGCATTCGGAGATGTGCTGCGGCACATCATGTTGTACGACAAGGCGCGCATTTATGGCCGTATCTATGTGGTGTCGGCCTATTCGGGTGTGACCAACCAGTTGCTCGAGCACAAGAAGACGGGCGAGCCCGGCATTTATGCGCTGTTTGCCGAGCGCAAGGACTACCACGGTGCGCTGAGCAACCTGGCCCAGAGCCTGAAGAAGCTCAACGCAGGCTTTGCCGACCTCGGCCTGCCCCTGGATGTGGCCGATGCCTTTGTTGATACGCGCATTGGCGAAGCCAGGAAATACCTCGACGCCATGCATCACGTGCTGGCCAGTGGTTACCTGAGCCGCGAGAACGTGCTGCTGGCGGCACGCGAGGTGCTAGCATCGATCGGCGAATCGCACAGCGCATTCAATGCGGTCGAGATGCTCAAGGCTGCCGGGGTGAATGCGATCCTGCTCGATCTCGCAGGTTTCCATGATGACGAAGCCCTGACCATCGATCAGCGCATCAGCAACAGCTTCAAGGACCTTGATCTGGTGAACAACGTGGTGGTGGCCACCGGCTACACCAAGGGGATCGAGGGCATCATGCGCGAGTTCGACCGCGGATACTCCGAGGTCACGTTCAGCAAGATCGCGGTGGAAGTGAGACCGGCCGAGGCCGTGATCCACAAGGAGTTTCACCTGTCCTCCGCCGACCCCAACATCGTCGGCCTGGAAAATGCAGTGATCGTGGGCGCCACCAACTACGACGTGGCCGATCAGCTGGCCGATGTCGGCATGGAGGCGATCCATCCCAAGGCGTCCAAGCCGATGGAACGGGCCGGCATTCCGATCCGCCTGAAAAACACCTTCGAGCCCGAGCACCCCGGTACCCTGATCACCAAGGACTACGTCGGTGAGCGCGCCCGCGTGGAGATCGTGACCGGCAGCGACAAGGTGACGCTGGTCGAGATCCATGACCCGAGCATGGTTGGCACGGTAGGTTTCGATCTCGGCATCATGGAGATCTTCCGTCGTCACGACGTGTCCTACATCCTCAAGGCCACCAACGCCAATTCGATCGCCCACCTGCTGTGGGAGAGTTCGGTCACGCCGGCGCTGATCGACGAGCTGGAGACCACTTACCAGGTGGTCACCATCAAGCCGAGCGCCATCGTGTGCACCATCGGTTCGAACATCAGCATCCCCGGCGTTCTCGCCCGCGCGGCACAGGCGCTGGCCGAAGCCGAGGTGAACGTGAACTGCGTGTCGCAGACCCTGCGTCAGGTGAACATGCAGTTCATCGTCGAGCGCGAGGACTACAAGAAGTCGATCATCGCGCTGAACCACTCGCTGTGCGTCAATTCCGGCACACCGGTGCCGGTGGCGTAATCCATCGAGGGGCAGCCGGACTGACAGGTCTGCCCCTCTCGCAAGCGGAACCGCACGTCTGCGCCAGCAGGTTTCAAGCGCGGCGCGACGCTTTTGTTGCCAGTGTTCAGCGTCCGCGCGAACTGGCTGGCTGAGAGGCGGCTTCCGGTTGACGTGGCACGCTGCGGTATGCAATCGCAAGCGCGGCGCCGAGAAGGAGCGCTGCGACTGCGAAGGTAAGCCGCATGCCGAGCGCAACGGATGCGGGAGATGCGGTCGTGATGTCGGCGCTTCCGGAGGCCAGCGCGAACACCGCACCCATTACCGAGGCGCCAGTGACAAGGCCGAGATTCCGCGCCAGATTGAGCACGGCGGACACCACGCCGCGCTGGTTCGGGCCGGCATCCTTCATCACCGAGGTGTTGTTGGCCGTCTGGAACAAGGCATAACTTGCGGTGATCACCACAAGAGGCGTGATGTAGCCAGGGATGCCGAGTGTGAAGGGGACAATGGATAACGCAAGCGATCCGCTTGCCATGCCGATCAGTCCGAGGCTGGAAACACCTTGCGCGCCAAAGCGGTCGGCGATGCGCCCGGCAGGCGCGGCGGTCAGTGCGGCAACGAGCGGGCCAACCGACATGACCAGTCCAACGGATGCCGCCCCGAGTCCGAGTGCGCGTGCCAGATAGAACGGCCCGACAACCAGTGTCGACATCATGACCGTCGATACGATTGCGCTCGTGGCGAGGCTGCTGCTGAGGGTCCGGCTGCGGAAGAGCTCAAGCTGAAGCAGCGGGAATGCGGTCTTTGATTCGACACGCACGAACAAGCCGATCCCGGTCGCTGCGATCAGCAACAACCCCAGTGTCTGCAGGCCGAAACCGCCGCTGCCTGTTGTCATTGCCAGCGCGTAGGCCGCGAGTGCCAGCGCGAGCAGCAGCGTGCCGATCACGTCGAAAGTGGGGCGCCCGGCACCGGTGCGTGCGAGTTCCCGTGGCAGGTAGCGATCGGTGAGTACGAGCGCCACAATGCCCAGCGGCAGGTTGATGAGAAAGATTGCCGGCCAGCCGTAGCCGTTGATCAACAGGCCACCGAGCGATGGCCCGAGTGCGGTGCCGATTGCTGACATCGTTCCGAGCAGGCCAATCACGCTGCCGGTCCTCGCCTTCGGCGCGATCTCTCCGACGATGGCCATGGCAAGGGCCATCATGATGGCGGCGCCAAGGCCCTGAAGCCCGCGGGCAGCGATCAGCATCGGCAGCGAGGTCGCGATGCCGCACAGGCCTGAGGCAACGGTAAACAGCGCGATTCCGACCAGTAGCAGCCGTTTGCGGCCAATGAGGTCGCCGAGCCTGCCGACGCTCACGATCAGGGTCGTGATGGCGAGGAGGTAGGAGAGGACGATCCATTGCACCGCCTGAAATGACGCATTGAACGCTTCCGCGAGGTTCGGCAAGGCAACGTTGGCGATGCTGGTGCCAAGTGAGGACAGCAATACCGATAGCGACAGACTGACGAGCGCGCCACGGACGGGGATTGCGGCTTTCGTCGGGTCCGCAATGGAAGAAACACGTTCAGCTTCGATTGTTTTCATGATGAGCCCCTGTTGTCGGCAATGCCCGCTATTGGCATGTCGAAATCGTAGAACGCTCAGTTGCATGGCGGAAGACGCAGCATTCGCACTTTAGTGTTGCGTTTGACGCCATATATTGGCGGCCGCTGCTATGCTTGACTGATGTCGAAACCCGATCTGAATCTGCTTGTCACCCTCGACGTCCTGCTGGCCGAGGGCAGTGTGGCGGGGGCTGCAAGGCGACTGAGGCTGAGCCCGTCCGCGATGAGCAGGGCCTTGGCGCGGTTGCGCACGGTGACGGGCGATCCACTGCTGGTCAGAGCGGGGCGGGGTCTCGTCCCTACGCCGCGGGCGGTCGAACTGCGCGAACGCGCCAGACAACTCGTGCAGGATGCCGAGGCTGTGCTGCGCCCGGTCGAAAAGCTCGATCTCGGGCGCCTGGTCAGAACCTTCACGCTGCGAACCAGTGAAGGCTTTGCAGAGACGTTCGGCCCGGCGCTTATCGCGCGCGTCCGCGACGAGGCGCCCGGAGTGTGCCTGCGCTTTGTGCACAAGCCCGACAAGGATGGCAGGGCCCTTCGCGACGGATTCGTCGATCTTGAAACGGGCGTGGTGGGAAAATCGGCGGCACCGGAGCTGCGTGTGCAGGCCTTGTTCAGGGACCGTTTCATCGGCGTGGTGCGTGCGGGACACACGCTGAGCCAGGGTGAGCTCACACCGCTGCGCTATGCGAGCGCCGCGCATATTCATGTTTCGAGGCAGGGGCTCGACAAGGGGCCGATCGATGAGGCGCTGACGGAACTTGGCCTCGAACGAGAGATTGTCACGATTGTCAGCGGTTTTTCCACTGCGCTGGCCCTGGCACGGGCTTCGGATCTGGTCGCCAGTGTCCCCGAACGCCATACCGGTGGCCTGCGCAGCGGTATGTTCAGTTTTCCCTTGCCCGTTCCGCTGCCGGAAATTTCGGTTTCAATGCTGTGGCACCCACGGCTGGAGGCCGAGCCGGCACATCGGTGGTTACGTTCCTGTGTCAGGGATGTCTGTGCGGCGCTGCGCTGAATGATCGAGTGACTGCGGACGGGCATCAAACGGCATCGAAGGCGGCCGCCGTTCTGTCGGCCGCCGGTTCGGCGCGGATCTGCGGCAGGAACTGCGGATACTCGCGCTGAATGAAGTCGAGCATTCCTTCGCGGATGCGGCAGCGCAGATCCCATGCCTTGGCCGCATCCGGTGCGCTCACCAGGGCACGCAACTGCACCGCGCGGTCGCTCGCGTCCACCACCTGCAGGACCTGTATCCGGCTGTCCCACTCCGGGGCGAGCTTGCACAGGCGTTCGAGTTCGGTGCGCAGGGGCGCGAGCGGCATGCGGTAGTCCACCCACCAATGGACTGAGCCGATCAGTTGCGAGCTGTCACGGGTCCAGTTCTGAAAAGGGTTCTCGATGAAGTAGTTGAGCGGCACCACCAGGCGGCGCTCGTCCCACACCCGCACCACCACGTAGGTACTGAAGATCTGCTCGATCCAGCCCCACTCCTTTTCCACGATTACCACGTCGCCGATGCGGATCGGCTGGGTCAGGGCGATCTGCAGGCCAGCCAGCAGGTTGGCCAGCACCGGGCGCGCGGCAAAACCCACCACCAGTCCGGCCACACCGGCCGAGGCCAGCATGCTGGCACCGATCTGGCGCACAGCAGGAAAGGTCATCAGCATGGCCGCGGCGCCAACCGTGACCACCAGAAACCCGGTGATGCGGGTCAGCACCCGGGTCTGGGTTCGTACCCGGCGCGCCTGGTACTCGTCCTCGATCTTGCTGCCGCGATAGTCGTCGAGCACACCAGCTCCGACGCCATGCACCGCACGCAGCGCGGTCCACGTGAGTGCGCCGATGGTAAGCAGCACCAGAAGTTGGTGCGCCGGGCCCACGCCGGGGAGTTCGGCCGGCAGGCCTTCAAGCCCGAGCAGGGCGCCGAGCGCGAGCATGGCCCAGCGCATCGGCATGCGTGTCCCCCGCACGAAGGCCTCGCCCACCGTACTGCCACGGACGAATCGGGCCAGCGCAACGTAGATCAGGCTGTGGGTCGCCAGCGCGAGAGTCAGCGCCAGGGCCGCCGCGACCAGGCTACCCATCCAGGGACCGATGCGTCCGTCGAGCCAGGCTTCGAGTGATTGAGGGTCGGGAATGTGGAGTTCGTTCATAAGCGCCTCATGTCCTGTGGCGACAGTTTGCCGCAATGCACAAGGTAAGGGGGCGATGCGGTCAAATGGTTCCGCTGCACGCCGGGTAATCCTGGCTGTGATCCGCCACGCCGACGAATATCAGAAATCGACCGGCGCCCCCTTCCATGTACCGGGTTTCGGCCGTGCGCGACGAAGGGCAACGCCAGCCTCGCACCAGCCCTCGCAGGCGTTGCGCCCGGGTTGCCGACGGAAGAAGTTCAGCAGTCCCTTGCACTTCGCGTAGCGGTGAAAGAAACGCAGGATGAAGTCGCGTGCCGATGCGCTTGGAGGCTGTACGCTGCAGACGAGCTTGTCATCCTGCATCCCCCTGTCGGTCAGGGTCACTGCGCCCCAGGCCTTGACCCGCACGCGTGTGCCTTGCGCAAGCCTCGGCCCCAGCACCAGCGCATCGAGCAGATCGCCCTCAAGGCCCAGCAGGTTCGGCACCGAACCGTAGTTGAAGGGACATGGCAGCGGAGAGATGAAGTCGAGTTGCCCCGACGATCCGCGCTTGATGAAGCTGCCCCGCGGAATCTCGATCACCACGTCGAGCTCGGGCGGTGCGGACGCTGCCTGCTGAGTGTCGGGATCACTTCGGCCTGGAGGGTTCATACCGCAAGTGTAGATGCGAAAACCTGACGCGCCCTCCTGCCGGGCGAGGACACGGGTCTGCGTGGCGGCCGGACGTGCTGATTCCGCGTCGTGTATGACCTGGCGTGCTGAGGTGAAAAAAGGGCGGGGAACCGCTTGCCGGATCCCCGCCCCTCGTGACGCTCTGCCAGCAATTGCCTGGCAACTTGCCAGTTTATGGTCGCCGCTACAACACCTCAGATATCGATGTTCTGCGCATACAGCGCATTGCTTTCGATAAATGCCCTTCTCGGCTCGACGTTGTCGCCCATCAGCGTGGTGAAGATTTCATCGGCGGCGATGGCGTCGTCGATCTGCACGCGCAGCAGGCGGCGCACCGCCGGGTCCATGGTGGTTTCCCACAGCTGATCGGGGTTCATTTCGCCCAGACCTTTGTAGCGCTGCTTGCTCAGGCCGCGTTCGACTTCGGACAGCAGCCAGGTGATGGCGTCAGCGAAGCGGACGATGGGCTGACGCTTTTCGCCACGGCGGATTTCGGCGCCGGCACCGATGAGGCCGGCGATGGACTCGCTGGCGTTACGGATGGTGCGGTAGTCGCCGGAGACGACGAAGTCGTGCTCGACCCAGCCGAACTTGCGGTTGCCGTGGTGCAGGCGTTCGATGGTGAGGCGCCAGCCTTCGGACTCTTCGTGGTATTCGGCGTAGATCTGCAGGTCTTCCGGCAGATGGGGCTGAATACGGGCGGCGGAGTCGCGCGCAGCGGCTTCGTCCTCAAGGCTGACCGGGAGGTCGTGCGCGAGCATGGCCTGCAGCACTTCGGGATCGATGTAGCTGGCGAGGCGGCGGATGACGGCTTCGGCCAGCAGGTAGCTGCGGGCGAGGCCGCCGAGGGTTTCGTCGGTGATCAGGTCGGCATCGGCGCGCGGCAGCAGCACGGCGCCTTCGAGCGCGAGCTTGAGCAGGTGGTTGTTGAGCTCGTGATCGTCCTTGATGTACATCTCGCTCTTGCCGTGCTTGATCTTGTACAGCGGCGGCTGGGCGATGTAGATGTGGCCACGCTCGACCAGTTCGGGCATTTGGCGATAGAAGAAGGTGAGCAGCAGGGTACGGATGTGAGCACCGTCGACGTCCGCATCGGTCATCAGGATGATGCGGTGGTAGCGCAGCTTCTCGGGCTTGTAGTCGTCCTTGCCGATGCTGGTGCCGAGCGCGGTGATCAAAGTGGCGATTTCCTGGCTCTGCAGCAGCTTGTCGAAGCGGGCCTTCTCGACGTTGAGGATCTTGCCCTTGAGCGGCAGGATGGCCTGGAACTTGCGGTCGCGGCCCTGCTTGGCCGAGCCGCCTGCGGAGTCACCCTCGACCAGGTAGAGTTCGCACAGGGCGGGGTCTTTTTCCTGACAGTCGGCGAGTTTGCCGGGCAGGCCGACGCCGTCGAGGATGCCTTTGCGGCGGGTCATGTCGCGCGCCTTGCGGGCGGCGTCGCGGGCGCGGGCGGCTTCGACAATCTTGTTGCAGATGGTACGGGCGTCGAGCGGGTTTTCGAGCAGGAAGTCGGTGAGCTTGTTGGCGACCACTTCTTCCACCGCCGGACGGGCCTCGCTTGAGACCAGCTTCATCTTGGTCTGGCTGGCGAACTTGGGGTCGGGCATCTTGACCGACAGCACGCAGGCCAGGCCTTCGCGCATGTCGTCACCGGTGATGTCGACCTTGGCCTTCTTGGCGATCTCGTTTTCTTCGATGTACTTGTTGATGACGCGGGTCATCGCTGCACGCAGGCCGGTGAGGTGAGTGCCGCCATCGGCCTGCGGGATGTTGTTGGTGTAGCACAGCACCTGTTCGGCGTAGCTGTCGTTCCACTGCATCGCGACTTCGACCGACAGTTCGGCATCGTGGCCGGCGCCGGTGGGGATGCGGGTGGTGCCGGCGGCGTAGAACACCGTGGGCTGCAGCACGGTTTTGGTGCGGTTGATGTACTCGACGAAGCCCTTCACGCCACCGGCGAAGGCGAAGTCTTCTTCCTTGCCGGTGCGCTGGTCGAGGAGGCGGATCTTCACGCCGTTGTTGAGGAAGGACAGTTCGCGCAGGCGCTTGGCGAGGATGTCGTAGTGGTACTCGATGGTGCCGAAGATCTCTTCGTCAGCCAGGTAGTGCACTTCGGTGCCGCGCTTGCTGGTGTCGCCGATGACCTTGAGCGGGCTGGTCTCGATGCCGTTGACGACATCGATGAGCCGGTCCTGCGGCACGCCGCGGTTGAACTCCATGAAGTGCTTCTTGCCGTCGCGGCGCACGGTGAGGCGCAGCCACTTGGACAGCGCGTTCACACACGACACGCCCACGCCGTGCAGGCCGCCCGACACCTTGTAGCTGTTCTGGTTGAACTTGCCACCGGCGTGCAGCACGCACATGACGATTTCGGCCGCCGAGCGCTTGGGCTCGTGCTTGTCGTCCATCTTGACCCCGACCGGGATGCCGCGGCCGTTGTCGGTGACGGAGATGGAGTTGTCGGCGTGGATGGTGATGACGATGTCGTCGCAATGGCCTGCCAGGGCCTCGTCGATGGCGTTGTCCACAACTTCGAACACCATGTGGTGCAGACCGGTGCCATCGGAGGTATCGCCGATGTACATGCCGGGGCGCTTGCGAACCGCCTCCAGGCCTTCGAGCTGCTGGATGCTGGTTTCGTCGTAGTCTTCGTGCGCGATTGCGGACGCGGTGGGCAGGTTTTGCGGTTCGGACATGGTCATCTCGGGTGATTCATAAAGAACGTGCCCCCGGTGAAGGGGGCAGCGAACCCGGCCAGGCCGGGTTCATGGGGAAGCGATGCGCGTGCTTCAAATGCGCATCGGCATCACGACATACTTGAACTGCTCGTTGCCAGGCAGGGTGATCAGCGCGCTGGAGTTGCCGTCGTTGAAACGCCATTCGATGGTTTCGGACGACAGGTTGTTGAGCACGTCGAGCAGGTAGGTGACGTTGAAACCGATGTCGAGCTTGTCGCCCTGGTAGTCGATTTCGAGTTCTTCCTGCGCTTCTTCCTGCTCGGCGTTGGAGCTGACGATGCGCAGGGTGCCGGCTTCGAGCACCAGGCGCACGCCGCGGAACTTTTCGTTGGTGAGAATGGCGGCGCGCTGCAGCGAAGACAGCAGGGTCTGGCGCGGCAGGGTGACGAGGCCGGGGTGGTTCTGCGGAATGACGCGCTGGTAGTCGGGGAACTTGCCGTCGATGAGCTTGGTGACGAGTTCGATGGCGCCAAAGCGGAACACCGCCTGGTTGCCGGCGAGGATGACTTCGAGCGGATCGTCGTTGTCGGCGAGCTGGCGCGACAGTTCGAGCACGGTCTTGCGCGGCAGGATGGTTTCGCAGCGCTGGTTGACCGGGGCTTCGAGTTCGCTGGCCGCGTAGGCGAGGCGGTGACCGTCGGTGGCGACCATGCGCAGCTCGTTGCCGTCGGCGATCAGCAGCAGGCCGTTGAGGTAGTAGCGGATGTCCTGCTGCGCCATGGCGTAGGCGACCTGAGCGAGCTGGCGCTTGAAGGTGCGCTGCGGCACGCTGAAGCGCGTGGCGTCGCCATCGGGCAGGTTCATGCGCGGGTAGTCGGCGGCGGGCAGGGTCTGCAGCTGGAAGCGGCTCTTGCCGGCCTTCACCGTGAGGCGCTTGTCGTCGAGGGTGAGATTGACGTCGGTGTCGGGCAGTGCGCGCAGGATGTCCTGCAGCTTGCGCGCGGCCACGGTGATGGAGACGTCTTCACCCCCGGCATTGCCGGCGGTGGTGGTGCGGATCTGGATTTCGATGTCGGTGGCGAGCAGCGTCAGGCGGTCGCCCTGCTTCTCGATCAGCACGTTCGACAGGATGGGCAGGGTGTGGCGCTTTTCGACGATGCCGGCCACGGACTGCAGCGGGGCGAGAAGCGCATCACGGGTGGTGTTGAGCAGGAGCATGGCGTCAGTCTGGTCAGAAAATTGATCGGAAAGTCATTGCTGGCTCAGCCCCGCAGGACCTGGGTGAGCACATGAACATCGTGGTTGAGCTGGTGGTCGCCGAGGCGCAGCTCGGTGATGGTACGACAAGCATGTAGCACGGTGGTATGGTCGCGGCCGCCGAAGGCTTCGCCGATCGCGGGCAGCGACATCGGGGTGAGCTCCTTGGCCAGCCACATGGCGACCTGGCGCGGACGGGCGATGACCCGGGTGCGCTTCTTGGAGTGCATGTCGGCGATCTTGATCTTGTAATAGTCGGCGACGGTCTTCTGGATGTGTTCGATCGACAGCTGGCGGTTGTGCGCGTTGAGCAGGTCCTTGAGCGCGTCCTTGGCCACTTCGAGCGAGATGCCGCGACCGTGGAAGCGGGCGTAGGCTACGACCTTGTTGAGCGCACCTTCGAGCTCGCGCACGTTCGAGCGCAGGTTCTTGGCGATGAGGAAGGCGACGTCGTCATCCACTGCCACGCGCAGGGCTTCGGCCTTCTTCTGCAGGATCGCAACCCGCATCTCGAGCTCGGGCGGCTCGATCTGTACCGTCAGGCCCCAGTCGAAGCGCGAGATCAGGCGATCTTCCAGACCCTGGATGTCCTTGGGGTAGGTGTCGCAGGTGATGACGATCTGCTTCTTGGCTTCGGTGAGCGCGTTGAAGGCGTGGAAGAATTCTTCCTGGGTCCGGTTCTTGTTGTTGAAGAACTGGATGTCATCGATGATCAGCATGTCGAGCGAGCGGTAGTAGCGCTTGAACGCGTCGAAGCTCTTCTGCTGATAGGCGCGCACGACGTCGGCGTAGTAGTCCTCGACGTGGACGTAGCGCACCACCGCACGGGGATTCTGACGGAACACCGCATTGCCGATGGCGTGCACCAGGTGGGTTTTGCCGAGGCCGACGCCACCGTATACAAACAGCGGGTTGTACGAGGTGCCGGGGTTCTGCGCCACCTGCATGGCAGCGGCGCGGGCGAGATCGTTGGCACGCCCGGTCACCAGGGTATCGAAGGTGAAGTCGGCGTTGAGGCGGGTCTTCTCGTAGGCAAGTTCGGCGCCTGACAAGGGTTCGGGCGACGAACTGCGAATGATCGCCGAGGGTGCCGCCTGTCGCGGCTGTGCCGGTGCGCTGTCTGCCGCCGCCGGGCCGCTTGCGCTCCCCGGTGTCTCGGCGAGCGCTGCGCCGGCAGCCGGCGCCGCATTTGCCACCGGCTTGACCGGCGTGCGTGCCGCGCCGGGCGCAGGCAGCTGCAGGTCGAGTTGCAGGGGGACGCCATGAAACTCTTCGCCGAGCTCGCCGATTCGACGCAGGTAACGCTCACGCACCCACTGCATCACGAAGCGGTTCGGGGCGGTCAGGGTGAGCGTGGGTCCGCCGTCCGCAGCTTCGCCGCAGACGACCTGAAGCGTCTTGATCCAGGTATTGAACTGCTGTTGAGGCAGTTCCTGTTCAAGATGCGCAAGGCAGAAGGGCCAGAAATCCTGATTCACGGAAGGGACGGTTTGTGTTTGCGGCACGGGTCTCGAATACATGCATGCCGCGCCTGCAACACGAGGCGTAGCGGGAGCGACGGCCTTAAGGCCTGTTCTGGGAATAAGCCCGTCGGCGTCAGCACGGAAAAGCGCTGAGTCGTGTGCCGGCGGGTTGGTCAAGAGCGCAATTCTACCCGTCGACGCGAGACTTATCCACAGGCACGCGCATTGAAGTCGTGGAATCGTCGCTGGAGGCAGGTAACCTGATGGATGTGAATTCCTCTTGACAAACAGGGTGCTATCACATTAAATATATCGTTTGACCTTACCACTGGCAGCCGATCATGAAACGCACTTACCAACCCTCCGTCGTTCGTCGCAAGCGCACCCACGGCTTTCTGGTCCGCATGAAGACCCGTGGCGGTCGTGCGGTCATCCGTGCCCGTCGCGCCAAGGGCCGTCATCGCCTCGCCGTCTGAGGTGATTGACCTCTCGAGCGCTGATCAAGGTTTTCGCAGCGCTCACAGACTGCACAAAACGGATGAATTTTCATCCGTTTTTGCTTTTCGGCGTGCCCTTCGCGGCCGATTCTACATGCTGCATTATCGGCCCAACGGGCTCGACACCGCCCGTCTGGGTGTCGTCGTGGCCAAGAAGCTGGCGAAGCGGGCCAATGTACGCAATCTGGTGAAACGCATTGCGCGCGAGATTTTTCGGCGCCAGCGTACCGACACGCCTGCGTGCGACCTGATCGTGCGTCTGCATGCGCCTGTGGCAACTGCAACGCGAGCCGAGCTCAATCAGGATCTGCTGCAGTTGCTGTCGCGCTTGCCGCGTTTGTGAGCATCGGGCCGTCGATCATGCATGGTTCTTTTCGCCCCGGGGTCAGATTGATGCCGGGCCGCGCTTGTTTTTCTCTCAGGGCGGGTATCATTCCGTTCCCTGACTAACGACCGTACGACCACGAACCCGATGGATCAACGTCGCCTCATCCTACTCCTGGTTTTCTCCCTTTCCCTGGTCATGCTGTGGGACGGGTGGATCAAACATAACCAACCCGCCGCGCCGGCACCTGTTGCCGCCGCTGCCAACTCCGGGGGGG
>SWCC01004370.1_pt1 | contig 37908 bp, 20 predicted proteins | sample 4692971 | NCBI WGS metagenome assembly SWCC01 (sample SAMN10267277, study PRJNA491770) | bioreactor metagenome | isolation source: DHS bioreactor inoculated with subseafloor sediment | place: Japan: off Shimokita Peninsula | collected 2006-08 | reverse complement strand
ATCCTTGCGTTCATTGAATTTGATGCCGTAAAGCTTATTGCAAACGGTAAAAATTCCCTGTTTTACGTTTTCAAGCGGGAAATAGGGAATTTTTACCTCTTCATCAAGGTCGTATTTTTCCTTGCGGAGTTTTTCAGCATAGTAACTCCAGTCCCAGGGTTGAAGCTTGAAATTGCCTCCTTCACGGTCAATAATGGCCTGCATTTCTTTGGCTTCCGATTTTGCCCTATTGAGCGCAGGAGTCCATAGTTTTTGCAGTAAATCATCTACGTTGGTGGCAGTTTTTGCCATATTCTCTTCCAGGATGAAAGCAGCATGAGTAGCATAGCCGAGCAGGTTGGCACGTTCAAGTCGAAGGGCTGCAATTTTAAGGATCAAAGTCTTGTTGTCGCGCTCATCGTTGTTGTTTGCCCGGTTAATGTAAGCCTTGTAAATTTTCTCTCGCAGATCACGATTTGCAGCATACTGAAGAAAAGGCATGATGCTGGGGTTGTGGAGGGTATAAACCCACTTTCCTTCCATACCATTTTCCTTTGCAGCTTCTGCGCCCTGATCAATCATTCCCTGGGGAAGACCGGCCAGTTCAGCTTCTTTGTCAATGACCAGTTTAAAAGAGTTGGTTTCGGCCAGAACATTCTCCCCAAACTGAAGCGTAGCCACCGAAAGTTCCTGATTTATCGCGCGAAAGCGCTCCTGCATAGTAGAGTCAAGATCGGCGCCACCACGTACAAAATCTTTGTAAATGTCTTCCAGCAATTTCGATTGTTCCCCATTCAGACTGAGCGATTCGCGGTTGTTGTAAACGGATTTTACCCTGGCAAATAGTTCGGGATTAAGGTTAATGTTGTCGTAATGGGCTGATAATTTCGGTGCTATTTCTTTGGCGATGGTCTGAATTTCTTCATTCGTGTTGGAGGAGTTGAAGTTGTAGAATACGCCCGTAACTTTGCGGATTAGCTCACCACTGTAGTCAAAGGCCGCGATGGTATTTTCAAAATCAGGGGCATCTTCATTGCTGATGATGGCATCAACTTCCTGGCTTTGTTCTTCCATTCCCTTTTCAATGGCTGGAATGAAGTGTTTATTTTTGATTTGTCCGAAAGGTGGCACGCCATAGGGAGTGTCATATTCTGCAAAGAATGGATTGTCGGAAGCGTTCTTTTGCTCACTTCCACTGTTGCACGCTGAAAACATAATGGCAGCAATTAAAATTAAAATTGGTTTTCTCATGATATAATGATGTAAATGATTTGCTTTTGGGCAAAATTAAGGAATTTCAGTAGATAAACTATCAATACCAGATTACCTCCGGGTCAACATTATAAAAGCCCCGCATCCAGCGAGGCTTTCATAACAACTTAATTAAATTTCAGATTTAAAAGTTCAGTACTTCCATTGCGGCCTTGTAGATTCTTTCCTGATTGGGTAAAATGGCTTTTTCAAGGATGCGGTTAAATCCAACAGGAGTGAAGGTTGAGCCAACCCTTTTTACCGGTGCATCCAGTGAGGTGAAGGCTTCCTCGGTAATCATGGCAGCAATTTCCCCGCCAAATCCACCGAAAACCTTATCTTCATGCACCACCAGGGCACGGTTGGTTTTCCGCACTGATTTCAGGATGCCTTCCTTGTCGAGCGGAATGAGTGACCTGATGTCAACCACTTCAATGCTTTTGCCGGTTTCTTCGGCAATTTGTTTGGCCACGGCGAGACTCATGTGGGTGGTATTTCCGTAGGTGATGATGCTCAAGTCAGTGCCTTCATGTCGCACGCGAACTTTACCAAACGGGACTTCAAAGTCGTCGGGTACGTAAGTTTCCGACAGTGGGTCGTTATACAGTGCTTTCGGCTCCAGAAACAGGGTAGGTCCTTCGGAGCGCATTGAACTGCGCAACAAGCCAGCAGCATCATCTGCAAAGGAAGGATATACAATGCGAATTCCCGGGAAGGTAGCCATAGCGCCCTCTATGTTTTGAGAGTGGTATAATCCACCACCAATGTACCCACCAGAAGCCAGCCGAATGGTAACATTGGGTGCAAAAGCCCCGTTACTTCGCCAGCTATCGTGGGTAATTTCAACAAATTGCTCCATGGCCGGCCAGAAATAATCAGCAAATTCGGCGCCTTCAATTACGATGCGGATTTTTTTATCGAAACGGCTCATTCCATTGGCGGTGCCTACGATAAAGTCTTCGGCAATCGGGCCGTTGAATACCCGCTCTATGCCAAATTCCTGTTGCATGCCTTTGCTAACGTTGAAAATACCTCCTTTTTCCTTATTGGCAATGTCCTGTCCCCAGATAAAAGTATCTGGATTCCGGCGGAATTCTTCTTTCAAGGTTGAGTTCAGCGCCTGAATGAGTTTCAGTTTTTCTCCGGATTGCTGATTATGAATGCCTTCAGGATATTTTGATGCAGGATAAGGTTCGGGAATCACATGGTCAAAAATGCTTGCAGGATCAGGATCAGGCGCCGCAAGTGCTTTCTTGTGGGCTTTGGAAACTTCCTCTTTTGCTTTTTTATCCAGTTCATCCAGTTCCGCTTCATTTACACGGCCCGAAATAATTAGCGTTTTGCGGAAGCGGTCAAATGGATCGTTGGCGGTTGCACAATGACGCTCATTGTCATCGCGGTAAAGTTCGTGCTTGTCAGAGTTGGAATGCGAATGGATACGGACGCAACTGGCGTGCACAATTACTGGTTCGTTTTTTTCAATGGCATGTCTCCGGGCTTCAGTCATGGCATTCATTGAGTCGAATACATTTTTACCGTCGCAATGGATGATGCGCAGGTTTTTAAATCCGCTGAAATTATCTGCTGCCCTCCAGTTGGCCGTTTGGTCACGTTTATGAACCGAAATCCCGTAATTATTGTCTTGAAAAACAAAAATTACCGGCAGTTTTTCATTGCTGGCGCCATTGATTGCTTCATAAACATAGCCTTCGCTGGTGGATGATTCGCCCTGAGAACTTATGGCCACTGCTTTTGCTCCATATTTCTTCATGGCACGGGCTACGCCCACTGCATGAAGCGTGTGATTTCCTGTTGCTGACGATACGTTATGAATGTTCCACTCCGGCTTGGCAAAGTGATTGGACATATGCCGTCCACCGCTAGCGATATCGGTTGCTTTAGAGATTCCGTTAAGGATAATTTCTTCAGCATTAATACCTGCCGAAATGGCTGTCAGCATATCACGGTAATAGGGGAACAAATGGTCATTGTTCTTTTGAAAAACCTGACCAATAGCCAACTGTATGCCATCATGTCCGGCATACGGTGCATGGTATGACCATCCTAAAGCCTGCTTCAGGTAATTTGGCGCACGGTCGTCAAGTTTTCTGCCGAGCGACATGAGGAAATACCAGTTTTTTAGCGTTTCTTTTTCGGTATGTTTAATGCCGAAAGATTTCGTTTTATCCATTGCTTTAAGTAAGAAAATTCGCGAAAATGTACTTTAAAATCAGTCCATATAACAAACCTTGATGTGGTTTGTTCATGCCTGAGGTATGCTGAATTAGATGGAATGAAGGTAAAGGACAAAGTTAATTGGCTAAGGGTTGAATGCATTTTGCTGTGGTTGAAGTGCTTCATTTGATGGTAAAGCGATGTTTGGTGATCTTTATATATACAAAGGGCAATCTGAAATCTGAAGTCCGCAATCTGAAATCGAAACGTTCGTTTTTAAGGAAAAATCTCATAATTTTACCGATTGATTTTATAGTTACTAAATACCAACACATTATGATCAAAAAAATCACTACAATTGCTTTGCTAATTGCCCTTGGCTTTGGCGTCAGGGCGCAGGATGATGCCCGCTTGTTGCGGTTTCCTGACATCAATAAAAATTTAGTTGCCTTCGTTTACGCGGGCGACATCTGGACCGTTCATGCCTCGGGCGGCGATGCCAAAAGATTAACTTCTCATAAAGGGTTGGAGCTTTTCCCCAAGATTTCGCCCGACGGTAATTGGATCGCTTTTTCGGCGGAATATTCTGGTAGCCGGCAAATTTGGGTCATGCCTGCCGAAGGTGGAAGCGCCCGTCAGCTTACCTGGTACAACTCTGTTGGCGTGATGCCTCCACGCGGAGGATACGACAATGTGGTACTTGACTGGACTCCCGATAGTAAACAGATTTTAATCCGGGCCAACCGTACTGAATTTGGCGAACGTAACGGAAAATACTTTCTTGTTAGTCTTGATGGCGGACTTGAAAAATCCTTGCAGATTGTGAATGGTGGTTTTGCAGTATTTTCACCCGATGCCAAAAAGTTGGCCTTTACCCCGGTTGATCGTGAATTTCGCACCTGGAAACGCTACAAAGGCGGACGTGCAACCGAGTTGTGGACCTATGATCTGGCGAACAACACTGCTGAGCAAATTACTCATTTCGCCGGTTCAGACCAATGGCCTACCTGGTGGGGAAATGACATCGTGTTTGCTTCCGACCGTGATTTGAGGCTTAACCTCTATCGTTACAACACGTTAAATAAAGAAACAACCCAGCTCACCTTTCATAAGGATTTTGACGTGATGTGGCCTTCCGGGGAGAACGGTCAAATTGTGTATGAGAATGGTGGGTATCTCTATAAAATGGACATCGCCATTGGGAAAAGCGAAAAACTCGCCGTGAATTTGAATTTCGACAATCCCAATCTGGTATCTTATTTTAAAAACGTTAAAGACGACATTCATAGTTTTTCAGTTTCGCCCACAGGAAAACGTGCTTTGTTTGATGCCCGTGGCGATATTTTCTCGGTACCCGCCGAAAATGGGGTTATTGAGAATCTAACCCAAACTCAGGGTGTGCGTGAAATCTTTCCAAAATGGTCGCCTAATGCTAAATGGATCAGCTATTATTCCGATGCAACTGGCGAATATGAAATTTATCTGCTTGAAAATAAGAAAGGTGCCAAACCCCGTCAGCTTACTAAGAATTCTTCCTCATGGAAGTACGAAGCTGAGTGGTCTCCCGACAGCCGTTACCTTGTGTATAGCGACCGCACCATGAAATTGTGGTTGCTGGATGTAGAATCCGGAGCTCAAACTGAAATTGACAAAGGAGAACTGAACGAAATCCGGGGTTTTGCTTTTTCGCCTGATTCAAAGTGGATTACCTATGACAAAGAGAGCCCCAATAGTCAGTCGGCAGTGTGGGTTTATAACATTCCTGAAAAGAAAGCTACACAACTTACCGATGACCAGTTCAGTGACTTTTCGCCGGTTTTCAGCAATTGTGGCAAATACCTCTTTTTTGTTTCAAACCGCGATTTCAACCTGGACTTTTCAAGTTTTGAATTCGATTACCTTTATAATAAAGCCGCACGCATTTATGTGATGGCCCTAAAAAACGATGGTGGTAAATTTTTTAAAGAGAAAAATGATGTTGAAACGGTGAAAGAAGAACCTGCAACTGAATCCCCAAAAGGCAAAGGAAAGGACAAGGAGGAAACACCAAAGACTGCCGAAAAACCCGCTGTAACCATTGACTTCGACAACATAAACAATCGCATTAGTGCACTACCGGTGTCCTCTGGTGATTATCGCATGATTGGCCCGGCCGATGGGGGATTACTTTACATTAGCGACAATAAACTCATGCGTTACAATGCCGGGGAAGAGAAAACCGAGGAGATAATGGAACGTGTGTTTATGGTTCAGCCTACCGCCGATGGAAAGATGTTTATGTACCGCTCGGGTGGTGATTTTGGTATTGCCAAAGTTTCTCCCGGTCAAAAAAGTGGTGCAGGCAAGCTCGATCTTAATAAGCTTGACATGAAGATCAATCCCCGGGATGAATGGAATCAAATTTATAAAGACGGATGGCGTATTTTCCGTGATTATTTTTATGTGAATAACTTGCATGGCGTTGACTGGGCCGGACTTCAGGAGCGTTATGGTGCGCTGTTGCCCTATGTTGGTAGTCGTTTCGACCTGGATTATATTTTAAATGAAATTGTTTCAGAAAGCAATACGGGGCACTCCTATGTGGACTGGGGCGATATTGAGCGGGTGAAACGAGTGAATACTGGTTTGCTTGGCGCGAAGCTGGTAACCGATGAAGCAGCAGGTCGCTATCGCATAGATTATATTTTCCCTGGTGAAAACTGGAACCCTGAACGTCGCTCACCACTTACCGAAGCAGGTGTTGACGTGAAACGGGGCGATTATCTTATCAGCGTCAACGGGCAAAACATCACCACAGCAGACAATCCTTACCTTTATCTTGAAAACCTTGCTGATGTGCCTGTGCAACTAGCAGTCAATGCCAAGCCAGCGGAGGAAGGTGTGCGCACATCAACCGTTAAGCCAATCGAAAGTGAACTGGAAATCATGCATTTAGATTGGGTGAAACAGCGTCGGGCAATGGTTGATTCGCTCTCAGGAGGCAAGATTGGCTACATATATGTGCCCAATACTTCCTTTGAAGGCAACCGGGAGTTGTACCGCGGTCTTTATGCCTACAATGATAAAGATGCGTTGATTATTGACGATCGTTATAATGGAGGAGGTTTCATACCCGAGAACATGATCAATTTGCTCGACCGCAAAACGCTCACCTATTGGCACCGCAACAACATGCAGCCCAACCGGGCTCCAGGAATTGCACATGACGGGCCGAAAGTGATGCTCATCAATGGTTATTCATCATCGGGTGGTGACGCATTCCCTTACTTCTTCAAAAAACTAAACCTGGGAAAACTCATTGGTACCCGCACATGGGGCGGATTGGTCGGCATCAGTGGCAACGCCCGATTGGTGGATGGTGGATACATTTCTGTCCCCCGGTTCGGCATTTTTGACGAAAACAGCGAATGGATCATCGAAGGTGTGGGTGTTTATCCTGACATTGAAGTGGTTGACAGCCCCGAAAAACTGGCCAAAGGAATTGATCCCGGCATTGAAAAAGCCGTGGAAGAGTTGCTGAAAGAACTGGAAGCCAATCCGGTAAAGAGGGTAAAATCCCCTCAGCCACCGGATAGATCGGGATGGAATGAAAAGGAAATTAAGTAGAATTTCTAAAATCTAATTTCTAAGCGCTGACGTCTGGTAATTAGCTGTTTAGCCTCTATATTGCTTTTTAAATCAAATCCGGTTAAGGTGAAAGCCTGGCCGGATTTGTTTTTTTTGTATCTATTTTCCTCGTTGGTCGGGCGTAGTCGAGACCAACCGAGAGAAGGATTTAACTTCTATTCGCAGTGGTCTCGGCTACGCTCGACCACCGTTTAGCTTTTAGGAATGTGGAATTTGAAATTCCTTTTATAGTGGTCTCGACTGCGCTCGACCACCGGGATTTTCTGTATTAAGGAACTCTGATAGAATTTATATTTTCTTCGTACTTTTATAAAAAATAAACCGCATCAATGAAAGGCTACTTATACATTTTAAGGTGTTCTGATGAAAGGATCTATATTGGCAGCACTATTGATTTAAGAAGGAGGATGGATGAGCACCAGGCAGGTGAAGGCGCTAATTTTACCAGTAAAAGATTACCAATAGAATTGATTTATGTTGAAGAGTTTGACAGAATAGACCATGCATTTGAGCGTGAGAAACAAATTCAACGCTGGTCCAGAGGTAAAAAGGAAGCATTGATCGAGGGAAATACAGAAAAATTAAAAGGATTGGCTAAATGTTTAAACATGACTCATTACCTGAGGAATAAATAAGAGAACTATCCCTGGTCGAACGATTCTGATCCAGGCTACCATTCAGTGGTATAGCGGAACTGAGATCATTCGATCCATCCAATGTCAACTCTTTTCCGGTGGTCGAGCGCAGTCGAGACCAACTATAAAAGAATTCATAATCCTTTTTTCATAGTGGTCTCGACTTCGCCCGACCACCGCTTAGTTTTTAGTTTTTAGAAATTAGAAATTCCCTTCCCTTGTCTTCCTCAAAAACAATTTCCGCCATTATCCAACCAAAACCCTTATCTTTGCCGCTCATTAAAAGTAGCTGCTACTCATTTATAGGTTTATATCCTTTCCAGCCAATCGAACCAGCGTTAACATCCGATCCTTTCAGAATTTAACACAGGACTCTCCGAAGAAGCCACGGTTGTTTACCGGCTGCATACATTATTATTTTATTATGACATTTGACGAACTGAACATCATTCAGCCCATTGCCCGGGCTTTGAAAGAAAAGGGCTATGAACAACCCACACCCATACAGCAAAAAGCAATTCCCCACCTGTTAAATGGTTCGGATGTATTCGGCACCGCCCAAACGGGTACCGGAAAAACAGCGGCCTTTGCAATTCCTATTCTACAGAAACTCCATGCCGAGAAGGCCGATCGCAAAACCACCGGAATCCGGGCGCTCATTCTTGCGCCCACGCGTGAGCTGGCCATTCAGATCAGTGAAAGTTTCAGCGATTATAGCAAAGGGTTGGGTTTGTGCCACACCGTTATTTATGGAGGTGTTTCGCAGAATCCACAAACCGCTATTTTACGAAAGGGTGTGGATATTTTAATTGCAACGCCAGGCCGATTGATTGACCTGATGAACCAGGGCTTTGTTCGTTTGCATCAGGTGAACTTTTTTATTCTCGACGAAGCTGACCGAATGTTGGACATGGGTTTTGCCCCCGACATTAAGCGCATCATTGCCAAATTACCGACGCATAAGCAAACCGGCTTTTTTACGGCTACCATTCCAAATGAAATAAAGGCATTGGCCGACAGTTTGCTCAACCATCCGGTAAGGGTTAATGTAGCTCCGATTTCTGCGCCGGCTGAAAGTGTGGACCAATCGGTTTATTATGTTGAAAAAGGCGATAAACGCGCGATGTTGAAAGCCATTTTCGATTCTGAGGAAATTGAAACTGCCCTGATCTTTACCCGCACCAAGCATGGTGCCGATAAGGTTGCCCGCGATTTGACGAAAAACGGCATCATTGCTGCCGCCATTCACGGGAACAAATCCCAACAGGCACGGCAGAAAGCATTGCAGGGGTTTAAAGACCGGACCATACATGTACTTGTGGCAACGGATATCGCCTCCCGCGGAATTGATGTGGACAAATTGTCGCATGTAATCAATTTTGAACTTCCCGAGGTTCCCGAAACTTATGTGCACCGAATTGGACGTACTGGTCGAGCCGGAGAATCGGGCAAAGCCATCTCGTTTTGTGCTTCCGAAGAGCGGGGAAGCTTGAAAGATATCAACAAATTACTGCCCAGGTCAATCGAAATTAAAAACATGGTCGGGTTTGTGCCGCAAGCCAGGGAGCCCGAAATGGTAACACCCGAAAGAACAGAAAGGCCTTCACGAAACTTTCGCTCAAACGGACAATCTGGAATGGGTAAAGGTTCCTTTAGAAGAAAACGTTGATTTTAAAAAGTTAAATTGCTTAAAGCCCGAAGGATTTCTTTTCGGGCTTTTTTATGAAATTTATTTTCTAAACGCCTTATAAATCAGATGATTTTCTGTTGAACTGAATCAAAAAATGCAAGCGGGTAAATCAAAATCCTGACTTTTGTTGTTAATACAAATGAACTGGTTAGAACCTGACTATTGCATTAAATTCAGTCATAGCCACAACGATTTATTTATTCTGAAAATTCATTGCTATGTCCGATCAACAGCCCAATCGCCTCATTCATGAATCCAGTCCTTATTTAATTCAACATGCGTACAATCCGGTGGACTGGTATCCATACGGTGAAGAAGCATTGGAATTGGCGCGATCGACCAATCGGCCGCTGCTGATTAGTATCGGTTATTCTGCTTGTCATTGGTGCCATGTTATGGAGCACGAGAGTTTCAGCAATACTGAAATTGCATCCGTTATGAACCGCGATTTTGTTTGTGTGAAAGTAGATCGGGAGGAAAGGCCGGATATTGATCAGGTATTTATGGCCGCAGTCCAGTTGCTAAGTAACAGTGGGGGCTGGCCCTTGAATTGTTTTGCTTTGCCGGATGGTCGTCCTTTCTGGGGTGGGACGTATTTCAGGCCTACGCAATGGAAAGAACTATTGGGGCAGATCAGCGAACTTTACAAGCGAAACAACACGGAACTGGAGCAACAGGCTGCCCGCATAGCCGATGGCATTTCCGCTATGAGCGTGATTGAAGCCCCTGTAGATGCAAGTCAGCCTGATATGGAATTCATTACTGAAATTTACGATCAATTGTCGCTCAGGTTTGACACCGAATATGGAGGAACCACCGGAGCCCCTAAATTCCCAATGCCTGTGGTATGGAAATTTGTGGCCGCTTATTATCAGGTGCACGCTCTGCCCGAAGCACTTCAGCAATTGACCCTGACGTTACGCAAAATGGCTATGGGTGGGATCTTTGATCAGATCGGTGGTGGGTTTGCCCGATACAGCACCGACAAATATTGGAAAGTGCCGCATTTTGAAAAAATGCTCTACGACAACGCTCAATTGGTTTCGCTGTATGCCAAAACTTATCAATTTACAGGAGACGACCTGGTGCGTGAGGCGTTAGATAAGACTTTGGCTTTTGTTGAAAAGGAATTTACTGCTGACGAAGGCTACTTTTATTCAGCCTTTGATGCCGATTCAGAAGGGGAGGAGGGACTATTTTACTTATGGAATCGCAGCGAAATTAAGGATTTACTGCCTGAATATGGCGATTTGGTGGCTGATTACTTTGGCGTTGACAAGGAAGGCGCATGGGAACACGGTAAGAGTATCCTGCTAAAACCCCTTACAGATAATGCTTTTGCATCGCGGCAGCACCTGAGCGCCGAAGAACTCAGGCAATTGATAAAGATGGCCTCAGTCATTCTGCTTAAGGCACGCGAGGAGCGCATCAAACCTGGACTTGACAATAAAATGGTACTGGCATGGAACGCTTTAATGATCAGTGCATTGGTAGATTCATTTCACATTACCTGTAATCAGCGGAGCAAAGATGCGGCGCTGAAAGGAGGCAATTATATTGCTGCTGCGATGATGAAGCCGAACGGCAGTCTTTTGCGCACCTTAGCAAAAGGAAAGGACGGAATTCCCGGTTTTCTGGATGATTATGCTTTTACCATGCGAGCCTTTATCTCGCTCTATCAGCTTGACTATGACGAAATATGGCTTCAAAGGGCCAGGAATCTATGTGATTATGTGATGGTTGAATTTGCCGATCCGGCATCGCCACTGTTCTGGTTTACGCCGCAATCCCTGGCTTCGGGTACTTCAATGGTCAGGGTAAAGGAAGTCACTGATGGTGTTGAACCTTCGGGCAATGCGGTTATGGCTGAGGTGCTTACCCTATTGGGGCATTACTTTGAAGAGGACAAATGGCTCAAACGGGCTTCTGATATGTTGTTGTCCATGAAATCGAGGATGCTTTCCTACCCTTCAGCCCATGCGCATTGGGCACAGGTAGCATTGATGCATGTGGTTGGCGTTTCCACGATCATCACTACCGGGCCATTCGCTGCAAAATTTGCAGAAACGCTTCGCCGTAAAGCCGGGCCATATGCCATTTTTGCTGGCACCATCAAGGATGGAACGCTTCCTGTATTCAAACAAAGGATATTTCCTGATGAGAGCCGCATTTACGTCTGCAAAGGAAATGTTTGCCAGGCGCCGGTAGGTAAACCGGAAGAGGTTGTTTTCTAATTCGAAAAATAATTAGCGAACAAAACAAAAACCGATTGTTAAGCCCTTGGTTTTAAAGCTCAAAATCTTCAGTAGCTCCGGGCTGATTCGAGTTTCATGGGTTGGCGCGCGTTTCCTAACGCGTGTCTTGTCAGAATAAAGCAGAACCGGCTGCTGAGCCTTGGGTTTTATTGCCCAAAATCTTCAGTAGCCGGTTTTCGCTGTTATTTCTTAAAAATCAGAGATAAAGCATTACTTCTTGCTGATTTTAATCGTTGAAATTCCTTCTGGTCCATAAATCTGCAACAGATAAATGCCTGCATTAAGGTGATCCAATGAAAGCATTGTTTTTTCAATGCTGCCTGCTTGTTCAAGTACCAGGCTTCCACTCGAATTGTATAGCCTCAGGTTTGCCCCTTTTGCCCCTTCAACAATCAGTTGACCGGAAGCCGGGTTTGGATAAACTTTCGGATGGAAGGAAAAATTCTCATCTATCCCCAGACCAGAGCCAACAGCAACAAGGAACATGTCCTCAACACTCATTCCATTGGCTGTTGCAACCACCGTTATTTCTGAAACTCCTTTCAAGTCAGGTGTGAAAGAAAGGTTAAGAGCGGCGCCTGAAATGTCGGTTGTAACCAAAGTCGCATCCGAGTTGCCGGTTATCTCAAAAGTCAGCCCGGCTCCTGACGCATTAAAATGATCAGTAAGATTAATATTTACAGGGCCTGCGTTTGTTTCAAGGTAAATGTCATCAATGGGATTGGAAATAAAAGCGCCCTGAAGTTTCAAAATACTCAGGTTGTCCATGCAGAAATAAGCAGGGGTATTCATGCCAAAATCGCCATTGTCGGTTGATTGAAGTTCAAACCTGAGCTCTTTTACTTCGCCCAGACTTTTCAGGTCAACCCAACGCCATCCATTCTGGATGTAATCCTTGCTGTTGTCCCTCGAACGGAAATCGGCCAGGTAATGTTCTGTTTTTGGTGTAATGCTGTTGTCGCTGCGAATTCCCCATACCGATAATTTAAACCAGTCCGGGTCATTTCCTGTTTCTCCGCCAAACTTTTTGTTGTAAAGAGAGCCGTCGCGAATGCTTGTAAGTCCAATATGCGTATTGTTTATATAAAATCCACTAAATTGAACGGCTACTCCATTGGTAACTTTAATTTCGGCAGGAATTGGATCGTAGGATCCACTCATCCAGTCGCTGGCAACATAAGAAACGACATAATTCGAGGATACTCCATCCATCCCGCTCAATGAAGCTGCGGCAAATTGATCGTGGGCATAATCGTTATTAATTTCTGATAGATTAGAGTATGTAAATCCTGACCAGAAACCTTCGCCACCATTATATAATAAGGAAACCGGACCTGAACTAAACAAACTGTCGCCGAAAGGTAAATAATAAGCCTCATCTCCTGTTGAAAGTTCATTAAAAGTTACAAGCGTATTCTGAACATTTCCATTGATTAAAGCAATTCCATCCAGGTCAAAACCTGCTGAGTCAACAGCCGTTGGGAATGGGTCATTGATGATGTTGCCCTGTGAATCTTTCGATGCATACAGTGGGTCAATGGAACCTTTTGCGTCGATGACACGGACAAAACGAATGGCGTTTTTATTAACCAGCGGGCTGTTGGGCAATTCGCTCAGATCGAAGGGAACGCCAAATCCTTTTCTGTACTTTCCAGCCAGATTGTTCAGGTTTTTTGGGTCAAGTTCATCCATAGCGCCTGTTTGTGTGGTATTTTGAGTCAGCGATACGGATGGGAGGCGGCTGAAATTCATACCATCAGAGCTAACTTCAACAAATGCCAGTTCGAGAAAATTGTCGCTGATGGAATTTCCAAACACGGCAAAATCAGGGCCGGGGCCATTCACAATCAACCGGTCGAAAGTAAGGGTGGCCATTCCACCATCGCCTAAGCTAACCACATTGGTTGAAGCACCTTCGGCCAGATGAAGCGCTGCCGATGGCTGTCCGTAACTGGCAAGGTTTGTGCCTGCGTAATAAACCGAAGTATCACTGATTTGAACATATCCTCTTACAAGATCAATACCTGTTGCCCAGGATTGAATAATAGTGGAGTCTTTAGAGATGGCAGTAGTGCCAATTTGTCCGACCGCAGGTGGAAAGTCGCCTTGCGCGAAAAGGGCGGTTATGGCAATGAATGAGATCAGTGTGAGAAGTTGTTTGAGCATGATTATTTAGTTTTTACGAGTTTGAACCAAAAGATTTGGCAAATTATTCAATTTGTAACGAAGAGACCTCTTGAATGGGGCCATTGTCTAACGAAATGCACTTAAACCAATATGGAATCATTGCGCTGCAAAGTTAGGCAGATAAATCATCGATTTGGGAAAGGACACTCAATTTATCGTCCAGCGAGAGCTGCCGCCCATTTCTCCAGCGGAATACATTTTTACTCTTCCAGCTTATCCCGTAGCGATTTAAAACCTTTTCCCAGAATTTCATTGGCATCCATTACCGTGAGGAAGGCTTTTGGATCCACTTTATTGATGAATTCTTCCAGCATAGCCAGTTCGCGACGGTTTACCACCGTGAAAATTACTTTTTTCTGGTTCCCGTTGTACATACCTTCCGCATTCAGGTAGGTGCCCCCGCGGTTAAGGTCATTGATGATTTTGTCGCGTATGGCCTGGTGTTTGTCAGATACAATGAATATTGTTTTTTCATAGGAAATCCCTTGCAGCACAGCATCAATCACTTTTCCCATCACAAAAATGGTAATCCATGAATAAAGGGGTATGTGCCAATCGCGGAAAGCAACAAAACCAACAAGTACAATTATTGAATCAACGCCCATCATCAGTTGTCCCAACGGGAGTTTTGTATATCGGGCAATAATCATGGCAATTACATCCGAACCGCCTGAAGTGGCCTTTGATTTAAAAATCAGCCCAACGCCAACGCCAATAATCGCGCCGCCAAAAATGGAGGAGAGCAGTGGGTCGCTGTCCACCAAAGGCCGGAATTCCGAAAAGTAAGACATCACATCTACAAAAACCGAAGTCAGGACAAAGCCTGCCACTGTTTTTGCGCCAAAACGAGGCCCCAGCACCCTTGTGCCAATAATGGTGAGTGGAATATTAAAGGCAAGGGCCGTCATTCCAACCGGCAAGCCGAACATATGGTGCAATACAATGGAAATGCCATAAATTCCGCCGGGTATAATTTTGTAAGGCGTAATAAAATAAACATAACCTATGGAAACCAGGAAGGTACCAACAATAATCAACCCATAGGAAATGAACCATTTTCGGGTGAATAGTTTGTCTTTTTGCAGAAAAGGCATAGACGGAAGTGGATTAATTTGATGATGGGATGGAACTAATCTGTGAGCTTTTCGCGAAGCGATTTGAATCCTTCGCCCAGAATTTCGTTGACATCGGTCACGGTAACAAAAGCATCCGGATCAACCTGGTGTATGTATTCCTGGAGAATGGCCAGTTCGCGACGGTTCAGTACCGTGAAAATAATGGTTTTTTCATCATCATTAAACATCCCTTTGCCGGGAATATAGGTTCCCCCACGCTCCAGATCGTTGATGATTTTATTGCGGATGAGTTCAAATTCCTTTGAAATGATGAACAATGACTTATCGTAAGCCATGCCTTGCATGGTTATATCAATGACCTTGCCGGTAACGAATATCACAATCCATGAATACATCGGGATTTTCCAGTCTTGAAAAACAAAGAGTGCAAAAAGTACAATGACCGAATCAACATAAATCATCAGCTGACCCAATGGCAATCCGGTGTATTTACCAATAATCATGGCCACGATGTCGGAACCGCCGGATGTTGCCTTTGATTTAAAGATCAAGCCCAGCCCAAACCCAATGAGTAAGCCTCCAAAAATACTTGACATAAATATTTCGCCCGACAGGTTTAGCGGGTCGGTTTCACCCACAACCATAGTCAGCAGGTCCATGAAAACCGAGGTAAGCACAAATCCTACAACCGTTTTTATCCCAAATCGCGGGCCCAGTATTTTAATACCTACTATGGTAAGTGGAATATTCAGGACCAATCCGAAAAGACCAATCGGTATTCCCGTTGGCCAGAAGGGAAACAGTCCTGAGGTAAGGTGGTGCACCACGATTCCAATGCCGTAAACCCCACCTGGTACAATGTTATAAGGGTTAATGAAAAATACAAAACCGGCTGCCAGTATAAACGAACCAACAATAATAAGTGCATAGGCCTTAAACCATTTGCTGGAGAATAATTTCTCATTTTGCACAAATGACATGTTAATACACTGTTAATTAGATGAATGCATTTAAATAAATTTCGATGCAAAGCTAAGATGTTTTTTATGAAAACCACATCATCAAGCCAAAGGATTGTTATTTTTGTTCTAAGAATTGTTATTGAGTTTGTGCTCTTTTTTAAATCAATCTAAATACTAAGGAACTAATGTATTACTTTTGCAGATTAAAATGATAAACTCTGGTAGGAAGCTATAATAATTCGCAAACTATTTTGTTATTATTGTACGCTTTATCTTAACAAAGGTAATCAGTAAGTAACAGTAAAGGATTTCATTTAGCGGAGAAAGCAATAAATCTCAGGTTTTTGCATCTGAGTTTTTGATTCGAAAAGACAAACAGCAGAATTAAATGGGTTTGATATTGAATTTCAGCAGTATAAAGCGTTTCGTGATTAAGCTTAAGCTGGTCTCATACAAGACTCTGGCTTTGGTTGTATTGGCTTTATCCGGCCTGAGTGCGACTGCCCAACAGGAGCCTCAGTTTACCTTGAATATGTTCAACCATATGGCGGTAAATCCCGGTTATGCAGGCTTACGCGATGCCATAACCGTTACCGGATTGATCCGGCAGCAATGGATTGGCATTGAAGATGCTGATGGCAATAAAGTTTCCCCCGAAAGCTTTGTTATTTCGGGCGATTCACCTATTCGTATTTTGCGTGGCGGGGTTTCTGCTACCGTTATGCAGGATAAAATAGGCTACTTCAAGGATATTTATGTGAAATTGGGCTATGCCTACAATCGCCCGCTGGGCGATGGTGAACTTGGAATTGGTTTCAATGTTGGCTTTTTGAATAAATCTTTGGATTATGGGAAGTTAAAGCCAGTTGATGATGATCCCATCCTCAAAGGAAACACCGAAAGTACCATGTTTACTGATTTTTCAATCGGTGCATTTTACATTCAGCCCAATGGTTTGTATCTGGGTTTGTCTAGTACACAATTGCTTGAAGGTTCAAAACAACTCGGTTCGGATGCCGGAACTGAATTCAAATTACGCCGTCATTATTATGCAACCGGAGGATATCGTATTTCATGGATAAGAAATCCATCGTATGTTTTTATTCCGGGTGTATTTGTGAAGTATGACGGAGCAACTACACAATTTGACCTGAATGCCCGGGTTGAATACAATGAAAAGTTCTGGGGCGGTTTAACTTACCGTTTTCAGGAAACTGCTGCTGTAATGCTGGGCATGAGTGTGAAGGATTTGAGCTTTGGATATGCTTATGATATCCCGCTCTCAAAGATTGGAGGTGCCGGTAGTCATGAAATTATGGTGCGCTACAGTTTCAAGCTTGAGCTTGAAAAAGCCAGAAGAAGTTTCAGGAATACAAGGTTCCTTTAACATTAATTTGTTGTGTGAAAAATTATATTGCTATTTTTGTCGTTCTAAAAAAAACGGTAGTTTGAATAATAATTGTAATTCAAACCCGTTATTTGCATTAAAATCAGGAACAAACATGAAAAAACTCTTCAACTACATCATTGCTGCCTTAATCCTGAGTAGCTGTGGAAATTCAGGGAATGGTGAACTCGTTGGTGTATCAAAGCGTGAAAAATTTTATCAACCCGATCCATTTGGTATGGCCTACATTCCTATGGGAAGTTTTACTATGGGTGTCGGGGATCAGGATGTTCCCTACGCGCATATTAATGACCCCCGCACGGTTTCGGTGAGCGCATTTTATATGGACGAGACCGAAATTACCAATAATGAATACCGCCAGTTTGTTTTTTGGGTCAGGGATTCAATTGCACGCACCAAACTCGGTGAAGTAAGCCCTGAAATATACCTGATCGAAGAAAATAAAAAAACCGGTGAAACTTACGATCCGCCATTCCTAAACTGGAAAGCAGAGATTAAGTGGAACGGTGAAGAAGAACGCGATGCGCTTGAAGATATGTTCCTTCCTGAGCATGAACGGTATTTTCGTCGCAAGGAAATAGATACCCGCAAATTATTCTATGAATATTATTGGGTGGATTTCAAAGCTGCTGCCGGTAAAGATTTTTCAGCTGGTGATCCTGTAAATGCTGGTCTGGCCAATCGTCCACAAGGATTAAAGGACCGTTCCTTGTACGTTCGCAAAGAAATTATTAACGTTTATCCTGATACCCTTGCCTGGATTCATGATTATGCTTATTCCTACAACGACCCAATGACGGAGCGTTACTTCTGGCATCCGGCCTATGACAATTATCCTGTGGTAGGTGTTAACTGGAAACAAGCCAAGGCTTTCAGCATCTGGCGTACAGAATTGTTGCGTGCTTATCTCAATAGCAAAGGTAATGCCGTTGTTAATGAATTCAGACTTCCCACCGAAGCCGAATGGGAATGGGCAGCTCGCGGAGGCAACTCTTTCAGTCCTTTCCCCTGGGGCGGACCTTACACCCGAAACGAAAAAGGTTGCTTCTTAGCAAACTTTAAGCCTTTGCGTGGTAATTATGTTGACGATGGTGGACTAACCCCGGTTATTGTTGCCCATTATCCGGCCAATGATTTTGGATTGTATGATATGTCGGGCAATGTTGCTGAATGGACCAACGATGCCTTTGATGAAAGTGCTTACCATTTTACCTGGGATATGAACCCCGCCTACAGTTACAATGCCAAAGAGAGCGACCCGCCTGCACTTAAGCGGAAGGTTGTTCGTGGTGGATCATGGAAAGATATTTCTTACTACTTGCAGGTAAATTCCCGTGCTTATGAATTTCAGGATACCGCAAAATCGTACATTGGTTTCCGTTGTGTTCAGAATTATATGGGACGTCAGAAAGACGATAATCCTGCACGGGCATCTAAAATTTACAACTAAAAGTAGCATTACTTTTAGCTCAAAATACCATTAAACTTTAAACTTAACTCAAAACAATTAATACGCAACTATCATGGGATTGAACAATTTAGTCAGAGGGAGAGGTTTCAGAAACTTTATGGCAAAGCTTTATGGAATTGGAGCTGCCGTTGTAATTCTTGGAGCACTTTTTAAAATCAATCACTACCAATATGCCAACGAAATGCTGATTATTGGTCTGGGGACTGAGGCCATCATCTTCTTTTTCTCTGCATTTGAACCACCTCACGTAGAACCCGATTGGAGTCTTGTTTATCCGGAACTTGCCGGAATGTACCATGGTGGTGGCGAAGGCCCAGGCATTGGACCAAAAGGTGGAAAAACCCCAACACAGGAACTTGACAACATGCTTGAAAAAGCAAAGATAGGGCCGGAATTGATTCAGAGTTTAGGCAATGGATTGAGGAGTCTGAGTGAAAACGCTTCAAAAATGTCTGACCTTTCAAATGCTGCAGTTGCAACCAATGATTACACCCGTAACCTGAGTAACGCTTCCAAGTCGGTGAATGAACTTTCTCTCAGTGTAGCCAAAGCCAACGAATCTACCGGACAACTTGCTTCTGCTTATCAGCAAACTGCCCAATCATTGACCAAAACGGTTGAAAAGTTTGATTTTTCGGGACTCGACAATAAAACTTACAGTGAGCAATTGCAGAAAATCGGGAATAACCTTGCTTCACTAAATGCTGTTTATGAACTTCAGTTAAAAAATTCAAACACTCACCTCGAAGATACAAATAAACTGCACAGCGGTATCAATCAATATCTTACCAACATTACTGGTTCCAGTGAGGATATGAACAAATACCGTCTGGAATTGGATGCCCTTACCAAAAAAGTGGCAGCCCTCAATAACGTTTATGGCAACATGCTTGCTGCCATGAATGTGAAATAAGGCAAAGCCGGGAACGTAAACTGAATTTTCAAACAATACTTATTCAAAATAAATTATGGCTGGATACAAGGAGACACCGCGACAAAAAATGATCGCGATGATGTACCTGGTGTTGACCGCGCTACTTGCACTAAACGTTTCGGTGGAGATTATTGAGGCATTTGTGGTTGTAAATCATAGCATTGAAAATACCAATGATAACCTCAAGAGTAAAATGGTTGAAACCTATGCAAGGTTTGAACAACAAAATTTGCTCAATGAAACCAAAGTCGGGCCTTATTGGGCAAAAGCTAAAGATGCAAAGTCCTTTTCGGAAGACCTCATTACATTTATTGAGGCATTAAAGTACGAAGTCATAGCCAAAAACGAAGGCATTTCCCCCGAAGAAGCAAAAACAATTCCTCTTGGCAAGATTGACAGCCGGGATAAATATGACGTTTCAACAAATTATTTCATAGGAAATTCTCAGGATGGATCTAAAGGTAAGTCCAAAGAACTGAAAGACCGTATTGATTTATATCAAAAGGATATCATGGAGCTTCTGCCTCCCGAATCCCGTGCGGGTATTCCAATTGGTATGGATACTGAAGGGCCGTTTTATGATGCCAATGGGAGCAAGCAAAATTGGGAAATGCACAATTTCTATCACATGATTCTTGCTGCTAATGTTACTTTTTTGAACAAACTTATTGCTGACGTTCGTAACGTTGAAAGTGATGTTGTTCGCACGCTCTTCAATTCAGTTTCTGCTGATGACTATAAGTTTGACATGGTTGCCCCAAAGGTCATCCCAAGTTCTAAACTTGTTTTTCAGGGTGATACATACGAAGCAGATATTATGGTTGCGGCGCTGGATTCAAAACAGAATCCGGAAGTAGTGATTAATGGCCGGCAGGTACCTGCCAGTGGCGGTATTGCGAAATATACAGTCGGTGCTTCATCCACCGGTTTACAAACCTATCGTGGTACCATTAAAGTTCAGGGCCCTGATGGTGAACCAAAGGAGTATCCTTTCGAGGAAAGTTATTTTGTTATGACTCCCTCTTTGTCTGTAGCCGCTACCAAGATGAATGTTTTCTACGCCAACGTGGATAACCCTATCTCTATTTCTGCCTCTGGTATTCCTGAAACTCAAATTGCACCTACCATTTCTACCGGAACAATACGCCGTGATGGCAAAGGTTGGGTAGTTCGTGTACCACTTGGTCAAAAAGCCACCATTACGGTTACCCACAATGATGGTAAAACGTCACGTAGAATGGGCTCGGCAGATTTCCGTATTAAACGTGTTCCCGATCCTAAAGCATTCATCGCCAATACAGATGGTGGACCGGTACAAAAAAGTATGTTGCTTGCCTCGCGCGCCATTATTCCACGTATGCCCGAAGACTTCGATTTTGACCTGAACTTTGAAATTGTTTCATATCGCTTTCTCGCCGTCCGTGGTGGTGACGTTAAAGAAATTCCCGGGTCTGGAAATATCCTAAACCAGGAAATGCAGACAATTATTTCAAGTTGTAAAAGGGGTGAGCGTATCTGGATTGAAGATATTATAGCCAAAGGCCCGGATGGAAACCGTAGGTTGGGATCCATTAACCTGATTGTACAATAACCAATGACATGATTCGTTATTTCTTAAGCGAATGATGGAGCTTCAGTTGACTAAAATTGAATTTGGAATTAGGAAATCCTTCAGTAATGCGGGAATCTGAATTAAAAAGCAAAAAACGGATGAAAAAATTAATTGGTTACTTCTTATTGGTGCTGTTTATAACCGGTGTGGCTAAAACTGCCGATGCCCAGGTTCTTGACAGTCCTCCAAGGGATGGTGTTTTTGACAAAAAAGTTACCCTGGAGAAAAAGCCAATCTCTTATCCATGGGTTAGAGAAGCTGATGTCGTATGGCGCGAGCGTATATGGCGGGTGATTGATCTTCGCGAAAAGATGAACCAGGCGTTCTACTATCCCGAAGTGCCGCACAACGATTTGAGAAGCCTTACCCAGGTTATTTTGGATGCACTCAAGGAAGGCGCCATTACGGCTTATGATGCTTCAAGCTCAACCGATGAATTTTTGGTGCCGCTCACGTATCAGGAAATTATGAATCGTTTGGACAAGAACGATTCCGCAACCATTCAACGGCCTTATCCGCCCTACGAATGGTACGATACGGTTATTGCAGTTAAGTTCAATCCTTCGGATGTGAAACGTTACAGGATTAAGGAAGATTGGTTTTTCGATAAGCAGCGTTCCGTGATGGAAGTGCGTATTCTTGGAATTTGTCCGGTACGTGACAACTTTGATGAAAATCTCATTTTCAGAGGTTATGATCCTTTATTCTGGATTTATTTCCCTGAAGCACGCCCCATTTTTGCAAAAGCTGAAGTCTTTAACCGCCATAATAGTGCTGCCCGAAATACTTATGATGATATCTTCTGGAAACGCATGTTTACCAGCTATATCTATAAAGAGGATAATGTTTACGACCGGCGTATTTCTGATTATGCCACTGGTGTGGATGCTCTTATGGAAGCAGAACGTATCAAAAATGATCTGTTCTTCTTTGAAAGCAATCTCTGGGAATTCTAAACCTCCCTTTAACCCATATTCAAACGCCTTGTCTATCCCGACAGGGCGTTTGCGTTTTTGGATTTATCCTTAAATTATGTATTCCCGCCTTGAATTACTTTTTCCTATTGGTTGGCGGAAACCTCATTAATTCTGACAAGGTTTGTTAAATCTGATAAAATCATGTAGGTTTGTCCTAAAGATTCAAAATCAATATGCTGCCCCACATTTTAGATACACCCATTGAATACCTTAAAGGCATCGGGCCATCGCGGGCCGAAGCACTTCGTAAGGAAACCGGGGTAAGTAGCTTTGGCGAAATGTTGCATTATTACCCTTTTCGTTATGTGGACCGAAGTAAATTCTATACGGTTTCCGAAATCGATTCTGATGCTGCCTGGCTGCAGCTCAAGGGCAAAATAACCTCAATACAGACTATTGGTAAAGGACGCACTTCACGTCTGGTGATGAATTTCAGGGATCACACAGGAAATGTTGAGTTGATATGGTTTCAGGGTGTAAAATGGATTAAGGAGAAGGTAGGGGTTGGAAGGGAATACATAATTTTTGGGAAGCCCAATCTTTTTAATGGCAAGTTTAACTTTACGCATCCCGATATTGAGCCTGCCGAAGAAGAAGCCCTGGTTCAGAATGAACCGCTGCAGCCGTATTACTCTACTTCCGAAAAGCTTAAAAATCGAGGCTTTACACCCAAAAACTTTGTACGCATCATGCGCACCCTGCTTACCCAGGTGCACAAGAGCATTCCGGAAACGCTAAGCCCTCAGCTTTTGCAAGCGGCCAAACTAATGCCCCGGGCTGAGGCATTGATCAATATTCACTTTCCCCGCGACCCGCAAAGTCTGGCCAAAGCACAACAACGCCTTAAGTTTGATGAGTTGTTCTTCATTCAATTGCAATTGCTGCGCCTCAAGTACATCCGGATGGAGAAGGTGCGTAGCCGTGTATTTGCTCATATTGGTGAAAATTTTAATGCTTTTTATCATCAAAATCTGCCTTTTGAATTGACCGGTGCTCAAAAACGAGTCATCCGGGAAATACGCGCTGACCTTGGCGCTGGAAAACAAATGAACCGTTTGCTACAAGGAGATGTTGGTAGTGGCAAGACATTGGTTGCCCTGATGTCGATGCTCATCGCGCTTGACAATGGTTGTCAGGCCTGTTTGATGGCTCCGACCGAGATACTGGCATCACAACATTATAAAACCATCAGCCGCATGTTGGAGGGCCTTCCCATTGAAGTAGCCCTGCTCACCGGAAGTACGAGAAAAGCCGCCCGCACTGAACTTCATGCAAAATTGCTTGACGGGAGGTTGCATATTCTGATTGGTACCCATGCACTCATAGAAAAGCAGGTGCAATTTCACAACCTTGGGTTGGTGGTTATTGATGAGCAGCATAGGTTTGGTGTGGCACAAAGGGCCAGATTGTGGGAAAAGAGCGAAGTGCCGCCGCATATACTGGTGATGACCGCCACACCTATCCCGCGTACTTTAGCTATGACCTTATATGGCGATTTGGACATTTCGGTCATTGATGAGTTGCCGCCCGGCAGAAAACCGGTGAAAACCTATCACTTTTTTGAGAAAGACCGATATAAGGTACTTCAATTTATGAAGGATCAGATCGCTAAAGGAAGGCAGGTTTACATTGTATATCCGCTCATCAATGAATCGGATACCCTGGAATTGCAGGCACTGAAGGAAGGCATTGACATTGTGATGGATCATTTTCCCATACCGCAATACCATATCAGCATTGTTCATGGACAACTTAAACCGGGTGAAAAGGAAAGCGAAATGAAGCGCTTTGTGGAGAAGAAAACCCACATTATGGTTGCCACAACAGTGATTGAAGTGGGGGTAGATGTGCCCAATGCTTCGGTGATGGTGATTGAAAATGCGGAACGCTTCGGTCTGTCGCAATTGCACCAGTTGCGCGGTAGAGTGGGGCGGGGCGCCGATCAGTCGCACTGTATTCTCATGAGCAGCTATAAACTTACTGCCGATGGCCGCAAGCGCCTGGATACCATGGTAAGGACGACCGATGGCTTTGAAATTGCCGAAGTGGACCTCCATTTGCGTGGCCCCGGCGATTTGCAGGGAACCCAGCAGAGCGGATTGGTAGGTTTAAAATTAGCCAGCCTGGTGAAAGATGAGAAACTGTTGAAACTGGCACGTGAATTCGCCCATCGTACGTTGGATGAAGACCCTCAACTCAATAAACCCGAAAATCAACCCATGGTAAGGCACCTGCAGCGAAGTGAGTTTGACTGGGGGAGAATTAGTTGAAAGGGTTTTGATATAATCCCTTCGGCGTTCTAGATTTATGCTGCGTCCCCGAAAGGGAGCGAATTACAGTAACCGTGGGTGTAGCGAGGCGAAACCCACGGATAGCGAATGTGAAAATGAAACAGTGTCCCGCCTGAGGCGGGGCGAATAAGAAATACTCATTTTCCCCGGAGAACAATGATTTTAATCCAAAGTTTACGGTGAGCACGGTTCAGGAAATGCGCGCAAGCAATTAGGAAGCCAATTTCCGATGGTGTAATGTTGTATCATGCAGTATTTCCCTGAATCCTTTCCACAATTATCCTTAAATTTGCCACTTCGTAAAAAAAACATTTCCATGAAGATTTCATACAATTGGCTCAGGGATTATTTGAATACCCAACTTTCAATAGAAGAACTTTCTCATGTGCTCACCGATATTGGTCTTGAGGTTGAAGCAATAGAGGAATTTGAATCCCTGAAAGGTGGATTAAAGGGCGTTGTAACCGGTGAAGTTAAAACCTGTGAGCGCCACGCCAATGCCGATAAATTAAGCGTTACCACGGTGGATGTGGGCGCTTCGGAGCTGCTCCACATTGTTTGCGGTGCACCGAATGTAGCCGCCGGACAAAAAGTGGTGGTGGCTACCATTGGAACCATCATTTACAAAGGTGATGAATCTTTTGAAATCAAAAAATCCAAAATCCGTGGCGAACTTTCCGAAGGAATGATTTGTGCCGAAGATGAGCTGGGTCTTGGTAATTCGCATGATGGAATTATGGTTTTACCTGCTGATGTGGCCATTGGCCTGTCCGCTGCTGATTATTTTGGCATCACCCGGGATGTTGTTTTTGAAATCGGTTTGACTCCAAACCGCGCTGATGCGGCATCGCACCTTGGCGTGGCCCGCGATCTGGCAGCAGCCATTTCAGCTCGTGGCCTCGAAGCATATCCACTGGAAATGAAAATGCCTGATGTCAGTGCATTTAGCGTTGGGAAAGTTTCATTACCCATTAACGTTGTGGTTGAAGATACCGTAGCTTGCCCACGTTATTCTGGACTCACGGTTTCGGGAATCAAAGTTGGCTCATCGCCCGAATGGCTAGCCAACCGGCTGAAAGCCATTGGTGTTCGTCCCATCAACAATGTGGTTGACATAACGAATTATGTGTTGTTTGAATACGGTCAGCCGCTTCATGCTTTTGATGCTGCGGCCATTTTAGGAAATACGGTTGTAGTGAAGAAGTTGTCAGAAGGAACCCCCTTTGTTACCCTCGATGAAGTGGACCGCAAACTTGGCGCCGGAGATTTGATGATATGCAACACCAATGAACCCATGTGTATCGCGGGTGTTTTTGGAGGAACAAAATCTGGCGTAAATGAAAATACAACGGCTATTTTTCTGGAAAGTGCTTATTTTAATCCCGTTTCTGTAAGAAAAACTTCTAAACTACATACCCTGAAAACGGATGCTTCGTTTCGGTTTGAGCGGGGCACCGATCCAAACATTACAGTAACTGCATTGAAACGCGCCGCCATGATGATTCAGGAGATTTGTGGGGGTGAAATATCGTCGGATGTAGTTGATGTTTATCCGGAACCTGTTCAGCAAAAGAGAATCAGCCTTTCTTACGATTACCTGAACCGCTTTGTAGGTCAGGAAATTCCTGTGAAAGACATAAAGGTTATTTTGGACGGTCTGGAAATTAGTATAGTGGATGAATCCAACGAAGGACTTGAGTTGGATATTCCTCCTTTCAAGGTCGATGTTACTGGCATTGCCGATGTTGCTGAAGAAATTTTGAGGATTTACGGGTATAACAAGATTGATGCCGGTGAAAAGCTTAACTCCAGCATCTCTTATCGCCAGCGGCCAGATCGTGAAAAGCTTCAGAATTTAGTGGCGGATTTTTTGAGCAGCAATGGCTTTAACGAAATTCTTACCAATTCGTTGAGCAGTTCTGCTTATTACGAGGGTAGTAACTGGTTTGATGAGGCGAAAAATGTAAAAATCCTTAATCCGCTTTCGCGGGAGTTGGATTTGATGCGTCAAACTTTGCTGTTCAGCGGACTGGAATCACTAGCCTACAATTTGAACCGTCGTCAACTGGATTTGAAATTTTATGAATTTGGGTTCGTTTATCAGCTCACTGGCGCAAATGTCAAAGCCAATGTAGAGAAGAACTATCTGGAGCAAAAACTCCTTGCCTTATACATGACTGGTCAGTCCACTCCCGAGAGCTGGAAAAATGCTGATGATAAGATTGATTTTTACCAATTGCGTTCCTTTGTAACGGCTGCATTAAGAAAAACGGGCATTGACATGAATCAGTTGAAACGGGCTGAAAAAATTCCGCCGTTTTTCGCAACCGGTGAAGTTTACACCATGAATGAGAAGCCTGTTTATTGTCTGGGTCGTCTTCACGACAAGTTGTTAAAGCAATTTGGGATCAATCAGCCAGTATTTTATTCGGGCATACATTGGGACAACCTGTTGCGTATCATTAAAAATCATTCGGTTACTTATCGCGAAGTTTCAAAATTCCCAGAAGTGCGTCGTGATCTGGCGTTGGTCCTGGATAAGTTAGTAAAATATGCTGATCTGGAAGCTCTTGCTTATAAAACCGGAAAACAATTGCTCAAAAAAGTAAACCTGTTTGATGTTTACGAGGGCGATAAAATTGAAGCCGGGAAGAAATCCTATGCCTTGAGTTTTATCCTTCAGGATGAAAATAAAACCTTGACCGACAAGGAGATAGATAAGTTTATGGCGCGTATGGCAGATGTCCTTGAGAAAGAAGCCGGCGCTAAAGTCAGAAGGTAATCTGGTTATTTATCTTAAAAGGGTTACTGCCCCTCTTTGTTGAAAGGTGTTTCCATTATAATCGGAATAGGTTACCAGATAGGCGTAAATCCCCCCTGGTGAAATGCTGCCATTTCTGCTTCCATCCCAACCCTGAGAAGGATCATTGGTTTCAAAAACCAATTGTCCCCAGCGGTTATAAATCGTAAACAGGTAGCTTGATGGTTCTACATTTTTTACAATGGGTAGGAAAATCCGGTTTATTTCATAATCGCTGTCGGGTTTAAACGCATTAGGTAGTGCAATCTCCGCTTCACCAGGAAGCAGCACTTCGTTGGATCGGCTTTTTACTTCATCATCTCTTGTCGCTTCAACATAATAAGTGATTCTGCCGGTTTGTGGGCCTGGATCAACATCGTTGTATACCAATGCTGTGTCATACCAGGGAAAACCAGCGTCGATCATACCATCCGTCAGGCGAAAAATCGCATAATCAAAACTGTTATCATCCCAACCTTCAAAAGCATTCCAGTTGAGGCGAACATTTCCTTCCCCCATGTCTTCCAGTTGGAGGTAAATGCTTCGGAAAATGGTACTACTATCCATTGGAAATCCACAGGCATCCAGGGCGACAATTTGATAATAATACGCTGAATCATTTACATTGGCGGAGGTTTCAGGGATAATCATTCCCGGGGAATCCCAGGAACTATTCATTAAGGGTTTCAAATCGACAGCACTGGTATTTGAACGATAAATAGCTACTTCATTGATAAATTCGGCTGGCTCGCCATTGCCAATAAGTTGAATGAACTCATTATTAAATACGGTTACATTGTCAAGATCAAACGCATTTAGCAGTTCCGGGTCTGGGACAACATCGACACGGCAACTTGAGGAAGATTTATCAGATCCTTCGCTTTTGGTCGAAATGTGATAGGTGTATTGCTCGCCTGATTTTAAGATTTCAGGATCCGTAAAGGTAAATTCTTCAGGGCCGCTACCGTCAACATTTATTGTTCCTACAATTTCCACCGAGTTATTCTGGCTTCGCCAGATTTGGTATGATGATACCGGAGGATTCATATTGTTATACCTGTTCCACGTAAACGTTGCCTTGCGATTACAGTTGGTTTCCAGGTCAACACGAAACCAAATGGTATTGTGGATGCTGGTTGGGGCATATACATTTTGGGCGCTGGTATTGCCGCATTGGTCAACAGCCTTTAAAACATAACTTACAATTGTATCACATGGGTTCTTGAAGTATAGATTACCAACTAAATCATCAGTAAACGAATTTACTATACCTGTGGATGCGTGTTCTTCGTAAGTAAATCCGGTCTTAACCTCAATTTGATACCCGGCTATATCAGATGCATTAACCGGCGCCCAGTTGAGAACGGCATATCCATCCTCATTTATGGTAACGTATTCAAATATAGGGTCTTCCGGAGCGGTGTTGTCTGACATTTCCGATACACTGCTGGTCATGGAACGAAAGGTGCAATTATCGCTCGTAAATTCAACGTAATAATATAAGTCAGTAGGGTCGCATATTCCTTCGATGATATTGGTGTAATTATTGGTTGAGGTTTGCCCAAGCAGGGTGAAATTTATTCCATCAATTGAACGATAAACATTAGAAGTTGTATTATTCATAACACCCCATTCAACAATAGCAACACCGCCATTACTGCCTGACTGGGGGTAAACGTCTATTTTAGTGGTTTTTAATGTCTGGGATTGAGCAATAGCAGTTTCGTCATAGGTGATAATGAAAACTTCATATTGCTCATCATTGGCATTGTTAACAGGAATGATGCGGGAAAATTCATTTGCCGGGATGTCAATTTCCTGAAATGGAGGAGGCGGGTTAATATTTGATAAGCGAAAATATAGCCTGAACCCGTCAAATGTTCCGGTTCCGGTTATCTCCCACTTTGCCAATATGCTTCCATTATCCTGCACCGAAAGGCATAACAATTTGGGCGTTGGCGGGTCTGCTAGAGCTGCGTTGCCCGATAACACTAAAAAGGTTACGGCGAAAATGGCTAATCGCTGAATGTATTTAAACATAAATCAAAATTACAAAAAATGCCGGGTATTGTATATTTATAAACACAAAGATGTTAAGATTATTATTCAAAGGATTAAGTGATTGACAACAAATTGCAATGTTTTATTGTTAATTTAACGTGCTTTTCTGCAATTGGAAGGATGGATGTCAGACCGTAATGGGTTTGTTCTATCTTTGTGTGCGACATTTTTCTTTTAGGTTCTCTGCCTTTTTACTTTTAATTAAAAACAAATACTTGCAAATCATGCATATACGTTACATGCTCATGGCATTATTAGTGCTTCCATTTTTTTCTGTTGAAGCACAGGACAGCATCATACAGCCCAAAACAATTGGAGCGGGCACTTTGATGGGCGTTACCCTTCCACTGCGTGATATTCCGCCCATCAGCGCTGCTGAATATGAAATAATGGTTGCCAAAGCGGAGGCAAAGTTATTGAACCCCAAGCTCAGGACGCGTGAATATCCCTTCGCCGAAACCGCTTTGCCTAAAGGCCCGGATGGCGTTTGGCAAAATTCACCGGGTACAAACAGGGCTGCGCTAAGTGAACCCATCGTAAATTTCCAGGGGCAAACTTCTCCTTTCTATCCACCTGATGAAAATGGCGTGGCAGGTCCAAATCATTACATGCAAACGGTGAATACAACCTATGCCATCTATTCCAAGACCGGTACGTTATTGGCTGGTCCTACCAATATGAATCAGCTTTTTGGGAGTGTGCCAGGTGCCACGTGTAACGATGGTGACCCTATCATTTTGTACGATGAAATGGCTGGCCGCTGGATGGCTGCTGAATTTTCACTTTGTGGAAATCCCGACAGGATGTTGGTGGCCGTTTCGGCTACCGACGATCCGACAGGTGTTTGGTATCAGTATTCTTTCAACATGGGCGGTTTTCCTGATTATGAAAAGTTTGGTATTTGGCCTGATGGTTACTACATGGGAACCAATACAACCGGCAATACCGATATTTATGTTTTTCAGCGTGAAGTCATGCTGGCAGGTGGTGCAAGCCCCAAGATGGTGGCTTTCGATAATCCATGGCGGCCGGGTTCGGTGGATGGATTTATGATGGTGCCTCCGGTGGATAATGATGGTCCTGCTGCTCCCGCAGGAACCCCCGGCATCTTTATTGCCCATCAGGATGACGCTTTTGGTGGCACTGCTGATCAGTTGTGGATTTATGAGCTTGACGTGGATTGGACCACAACAGCAAACTCTACGTTTACGCGTGTTCAGCAAATCAATGTTGAACCATTTGACAGCAACTTTGGCAACAACTGGAACAACATTAAGCAGCCCGGCACTTCACGGGAACTGGATGCCATTCCTCAGGTAATAATGAATGTACCCCAATACCGGAACTTTGGAAGTTATCAAACCATTGTATGTTGCCATACTGTGGATGTTGATGCCACTGATCATGCTGGTGTGCGCTGGTACGAGCTGCGTAAAACAACCGGAGATTGGACCGTCAGGCAGCAGGGTACTTATGCTCCGGATGAACATTCACGTTGGATGGCAAGCATGGCCATCAATGGAAGCAACGAGATAGGATTGGGCTATTCCATTTCAAGTAACACGGTTTATCCCGGCATCAGATACACAGGCCAATCCTCAACGGCATATGCCCAGGCCAATGGTATTATGGATATTGAAGAAGGTGTGATTTGGGAAGGTGCAGCTTCGCAAACCGGCGCCAATCGATGGGGAGATTATTCTTTACTGAGCGTTGACCCTTCTGATGACAAGACTTTTTGGTATACCAATCAATACACCAGTTCAGGTCAACGGACCCGTATTGCTTCCTTTATGTACAGCGATCCACTTCCTTTGCCTGCTTTTACAGCAAGTAGTTCCTTGCCTTGCCTGAATGAAACGGTAAACTTTTCCGGACAATCGACAGGGTCGCCAACCGCATGGGCATGGACTTTCACTCCCAATACCGTTACTTTTGTGAATGGCACAAGCAGTACTTCTCAAAATCCCAGCGTACAATTTACCGCTCTCGGTATTTATGATGTTACCCTGTCGGTTACCAACCCTGTTGGTACCAATGCTGTTACGGAATCAGGATATATTGTGGTGAATGAAGCAAATGCTCTTTTTAGGGCATTCCCATTGGTATTAAATGCTGATAATCCTGTGTTATTTACCGATGAATCCACTTGCGACGTTACGTCATGGACATGGACGTTTGGTGAAGGTGCGTTGCCGGCTACTGCAACTGGTCCCGGTCCTCATTCGGTTATTTATTCTACCCCGGGAACAAAAACCATTTCCCTTACAGTTAATGGTGGCAATACCATAACCCGTACTGATTATGTTACTGTTCTCCCGAATGTATTTAATATGGGGAATTCAACGGTAAGCACTTGCAGTGGAACATTCTACGATGTTGGAGGTCCCAATCAAAATTACTCGAACAACCTGAACCAAACCATGGTGATTCAGTCAAATACATCAGGCTTGCAGCTTCAGGTGGAATTTGCTGAATTTATACTTCAGGAGAGCGAGAATTGTGTGAATGATTTTCTTAAAATATACAACGGCACCTCTGCATCTGCACCGCTGATGGGCACCTGGTGCGGAAGTGATTCACCGGGAACGGTGGTTTCTGACAATGTTAACGGTGCGCTGACTTTTGTATTCGGGAGTAATAATACCATTACTGCACCGGGTTGGTCAGCAAGCCTATCGTGTGTTTCACCGGTAAATAATCCTGCTACTTTTACGGCTGAGGCCCTCAGTGATGCTGAAATTCAGCTTGGCTGGAGTAAGAATCCTGAGAACAGCGATGTGTTGGTTGCATGGAGTAACGGATTGGTGGGACAGCCTGCACCGGGTGCTGTTTACGCTGCCGGTGAACTTTTGCCGGGTGGCGGAACAGTGATCTATTCAGGCCCGCTACTTCAATTTAACCATACGGGATTGCAGGCATCTACCATCTATAATTACAAAGCATTCTCATTCACCCCTGCTTTTAATTATTCCGCAGGTCTGGCGGCATCGGCTACTACACAGGCGGCTGCGCCTACTTTGGCAGTTAGTCCTGGAAATGTAAACGTGAGCAGTGTAGCCGGAACAACTGATTTTACCGTTACTTCCAATAGTTCCTGGACGGCACAATCAACTTCGGCCTGGTGTACTGTAACTGCTTCGGGTATGGGCAATGGCCAGATAAATGTTGTTTATGAAACAAATCCTGCTGTTAATCAGCGTATTGCACAAATAATTGTAAATGTTTCTGGTTTGAATCCTGTTACAGTAACTTTAACACAGGCAGGAGCTATGCCTTCATTGGCTGTTTCTCCGCTGTCATTTGTTGTGCCGGCTGAATCAGGAAGTGTGCAGGCTACGGTAACTTCTAATACACAGTGGACTGCATCAAGTAATCAAACAGGTTGGTGCACCGTAACACCTTCGGGAACAGGAAACGGAGCAATCACAATTACCTATAATGCAAATCCGCGTGCCCTTGTTCGCAATGCCATCATCACCCTGAGTGCAGCAAATGTTTCCCCTGTTGCAATAGCCCTTTCGCAGGAAGCTGCCGCAGCCTATCTTTCCCTTGATCCTTTGGTGATTGAAGCGGGAAGCGAAGCCGGCTCGGCCCAGATAGCCGTAACTTCCAACTTCGACTGGACGGCTGGGGCAGATGCATCGTGGTGTTTGGTTACACCTGCCTCAGGTAGCGATAATGCAACAATTACCCTTAACTATGCCGAAAATTCCACTGTCGTGGAAAGGTCAGCTTCCATCACTGTTCAGGGAAATGGCATGACGGCTTCTTCAACCTTAATACAGGCCGGTGCTTTGGCTGTATTGGGTGTTGATCCACTGAGTGCAGAAGTTTCTTATGAGTCCGGAACTTTCGAGTTCATCATTACTTCAAATGTTAGTTGGACGGCAAATGCTGATTCCTCCTGGCTCGAAGTTACATCGTCCGGAAACGGGAACGGCACACTTAAGGTAATGTATGAGGGAAATCCATTCGCATATGAACGGATGTCAACCATATCCCTGATGGGTGAAGGTGTTGAAGCACGTTATTTACCTTTCGTGCAATTGGGAACCGGGGTTGGAATCAGTGTGAATGATCCTGAATCCCTCAAAATTTATCCCAATCCTGCCAATGCAGCCATTACTATTGAAGTGAACCCTGCCGAGCTGAATAATTTTAAAGCCCAGCTCATTGCTCCTTCAGGAAAAGTGATTATGGAAAAATCATGTTCAGGGGAGGCTAAATATGCAATGGATATCTCGGGGGTTAAGTCAGGTTCGTATATTATTCGTTTGGTGTCAGGCGAAAAAATGATTAATCGTATGTTGGTCATAATCAACTAAAGCAAAAGAATTAAAAAGCTTTCTCAATCCCAATTCCCATTTCTTTTTGGATGATTGTGGTACTTTCAGCCCGGATCGTATAAAAGGTCCGGGCTGATTCCTTTAAATTATTAGGGATATCTGTTCTAATGGCTTGATAATGAAAGAAAATACGAAAATTAAATACCTTTTAAAGTCATACATTTCTTTTAATACCTTTGCAAGGAATCTGACCTGAGGGCTGGAAGTCATTTGCCGGAGAATCAATCCTATTAAATATATTAACAATATGAAAAAAGACAAACAGATTTTTGACCTGATCAAGCAGGAAAAAGAACGTCAGATGCATGGCATTGAGCTGATTGCATCCGAAAATTTTGTTAGCCAGCAGGTGTTGGATGCTATGGGTTCAGTGCTTACCAATAAGTATGCTGAAGGTTATCCTGGCAAAAGGTATTATGGAGGTTGCCAGATAGTTGACCAAACTGAGCAGTTGGCTATTGACCGCGCCAAAGCCCTTTTTGGCGCAGAATGGGCCAATGTACAGCCACACTCTGGCGCTCAGGCCAATATGGCGGTGCTGATGACGGTGCTGAAACCTGGCGATACATTCATGGGACTCAATCTTGCACATGGCGGTCACCTTTCGCATGGCTCGCCCGTAAATTCCAGCGGTATTCTTTATAATCCGGTTGCCTATGGCGTTGAAGAAGAAACCGGCCTGATAAACTATGATAAAATGGAGGCTGTTGCCCTCGAAACCAAACCAAAATTGATTATTGCAGGGGCTTCGGCATATTCACGTGACTGGGATTTCAAACGTATGCGTGAAATTGCTGATAAAGTTGGCGCTTTGCTGCTTGCTGATATTGCGCATCCAGCCGGACTTATTGCACGCGGATTGCTTAATGATCCGATTCCTTATTGCCACTTTGTTACAACCACTACCCATAAAACCTTGCGTGGACCGCGCGGTGGTTTGATTTTGATGGGTAAAGACTTTGAAAATCCCTGGGGTTTGAAAACACCAAAGGGAGAAGTTAAAAAAATGTCGGCCCTACTCGATTCTGCTGTTTTTCCTGGTATTCAGGGTGGCCCGCTGGAGCATGTAATTGCCTCCAAAGCTGTGGCTTTTGGTGAAGCGCTCTCCGATGAATTTATGGAATACATCATTCAGGTGAAGAAAAACGCCGAAGTTATGGCCAATGCCTTCGTGGCAAAAGGTTATCATGTGATTTCAGGCGGCACCGACAATCACCTTATGCTGATTGACCTTCGCTCAAAATTCCCTGAACTCACTGGAAAAGTAGCAGAAAATACGCTTGTGAGAGCCGACATTACCATCAACAAAAATATGGTGCCTTTCGATAGCCGCTCCCCTTTCACCACTTCGGGAATACGCGTTGGTACACCAGCCATAACCACCCGTGGGCTGAAGGAAGAACATATGCCCATTATTGTTGACCTGATTGATGAAGTGCTCAGCAATATTGAGGATGAAACCGTCATCGATGCCGTTCGCGATAAAGTGAATGAAATGATGGGAGAATTCCCGCTTTTTGCCTGGTAAAAATTCCTTCTGTATATTTTATGGCCATCCCGAAACCGGGATGGCTTTTTTTTGGGATATTACATTCATCTGTGTTGTTATAAACGGATACAAAAACCTATATTTGTCTAAAAGTTATTATTATGCGTTATCTATATCTGTTTTTATTGGCAATGTTAATGTTCGCATGTAACGATGCATATAAGAAATCAGCTATTCCCATTGACCGCGAAGCCATCGTTCGGGATAGCCTGCAAAAACTCCGGATAGCTAAATTTGAATATGGAAGGGCTGTTTCAGCCGGAGCAATCCGTGAAATATTTGAAATCCGGGAAGCAGGCAGTAATTATCAGGTGCATGGTATTGAGTTGCATTCGTCCGCGATGTTGCCAAAAGTATATACCGAAAATGAGTTCAAGCCTATGTGGTTTGAAAATTGTGACTCCCTGGGAAAAATCGGTCAAATGATTGACTTTGTTGCCGAAGCGGAATTTCATGGGCTTCATCCCGAAGATTATCATTTTAAAGAAATGAAATCAAGCTGGGAAGAACTGGAGACTGATGAAGCATTGATTTTTAATGCAAATTTTATTGCCGGTTTCGATCTTTTGCTGACCGATGCGTTTTTCGGACTTTCGTCGAACCTCTATTATGGCAAACTTGAATCGGAAGCCCTGGATACCATTTGGGGAATTCCGCGTAACAAATCCATTATTCCTTTCGATATGCGCCTTAAAGCAATGCTGAGCCAGGGTTCCGTGCAAGAGGCATTCCGTCAGTTTTATCCGCCCTATCCCGGATATGAAGCCATGGTTGCCGAAGCCAAACGGCTCAAGGCCATTCAGTCTGCTGATTTTCAGGTGAAGCTCGATCTGATTAAATCCATAAAACCTGGCGATACCCTGGAAAGTGTAGCTTTAATAAAGGATAAACTGGCCTTTCTGGGATACTACCAGCCGGACACCACAATAAATCCAACTGTTTATGACACACTAGCGGTTGATGCTGTGCGCGATTTGCAGGAACAGTTCGGTTATAACCGCGATGGAGCCATTGGCAAAAATACGCTAAAGGCACTGAATATGCCGGTTGAAACAAAAATCAATAAATTGTATGTCAACATGGAGCGATTGCGGTGGATGCCTGATTCACTCGAAAAGGTTTACCTTATGGTGAACATTGCCGATTTTACGTTGAATGTGCTTTCCGGAAACGACACCTTACTTTCGATGCGCACCATCGTTGGTCAGGATGCCCGCGAAACCCCGGTTTTCAATTCCCGGATAACGTATATGGTGATGAGCCCATCGTGGCATGTGCCACCTACCATCAAGAAAAAGGATGTGGTACCCTCGGTTATTAAAGATATCGCCTATCTGGATAAAAAACAGATGAAAGTATATGATTCAAAGGGCAATGTGGTTGATCCTGCCACGATAAACTGGAAAAAAGACGGGATGAAATATAACTTTAAGCAGAAGCCAGGGGCGCACAATTCATTGGGCAAGGTGAAGTTTATGTTCCCCAACAAACACAATATTTATCTGCACGATACGCCATCACGCTCACTTTTTGCCCGCGATGAACGTACCTTTAGTTCGGGCTGCATTCGTGTTGAAAAACCCTTTGAACTGGCTTCTTTGTTGCTTGCTGACAAACCTGAATGGACGCCTGAACGAATAAAGGAGGCAATGAATTCGGGCGTGGAAAAAACCATTGTGTTGAAAGATAAAGTGGGCGTTTATATTTACTATCTCACTGCCTGGGGCAGCGCATCCGGGAAAATTAGCTACCGGGCTGATGTGTATAACAGGGATAAGGTGATTGAGGAAGCGCTTAAGGAGAAGTCGAGAAAAATGGTGCTATAAATAGATTGGATATTTGAAATTTGCATAGATTAGCTGGGAATTTGGAGGATGCAAAAGTGTATAATGCACTTTTTATAAGTGAGATATATACGCAGTATTGCGTATATATATATTTGTTGTAGGGCATTTAAAAAAAAACCGTAGAACAATACCTAAAATGTTAGAAAAAACCGATAAATATTTTGAGTTTTTAAAGCAATACGGATATAGTGATCCGATCGAATACAACTATGTTAGAGAAGTCCATAGAGATTACATAAAAGGCAACTTGGTGATATCTATTGCTTACGAGGGAAGTTATTGGGTGGAATTTATTAAAACTAAGACAACTTTTCCATCTCTTGCGACAGGGGTGACAAAACTTAAAGATATTGATTTTAAAGAAACACAATTTTATGATTTGACTTTGCTTGATACCAAAAACAAACTTTACAATTCAATTGATTTTGACGACAAGGATGAAAAAAATCTTTGGTATTATTCAAACCTTTTGAAAACTAATCCTGAAATACTAAACGGAGATTTAAGAAAATTTAGTTTAACTAATAGGTTTTTAAGACTAATGGGAATTAAAAAATAAATTCAAATAAAACCATATTCGAGATTGAAAATGAATAAAAAACGCCCTACAATAAGTAGGAATATGAGCGGTCTGCAATGCCTGTTCCGGTTTTCCGGGATCCCAGCGATTATTCCGATAGAGCAAATTCCTGGCTGTATTCAATAATTATATATTTTACGGTTTTATAAATTGTTTTTTGTTAATTCCCATTAGTCTTAAAAACCTATTAGT
>SWCC01010143.1_pt1 | contig 38023 bp, 35 predicted proteins | sample 4692971 | NCBI WGS metagenome assembly SWCC01 (sample SAMN10267277, study PRJNA491770) | bioreactor metagenome | isolation source: DHS bioreactor inoculated with subseafloor sediment | place: Japan: off Shimokita Peninsula | collected 2006-08 | reverse complement strand
TAAGAGCCGCCTCTTTGTCGTTTGTGTGAACGCAATGAACGAGTATCGTTTTTTTACCGAGAGCGCCTAATTTATTCAGTCTCTCAACAACCCTCATTTTGTGTTTTTTCACCGAGGCGTCTTCATCCGATTTGGCTTCCGCCACATGAATGTGCAAACCGCAGTTATATTTTTTCGCCAGATCGGCCGAGGCCTTTAATGTTTTATCATTTGCGGTAAAAGCCGCGTGAAGGCCGACCATGCATTTAATGAGCGGATGCTTTTCCTTTTTGAGTTTCTTCAGAAATCTTTCGTTCTCCTCAACGCCCTCAAGACCTTTGCCGTATCTGTCGCTTGAGCCGAGCGTCAGAGCCGCGCGGATACCCGCTTTCTCGCAGGCCTTCATCAGAGTGTCAAGGGAACCTTTCTGGAAATTCTGGCTCTCGTGATGATCAATTATCGTCGTCGTTCCCCAGCGTATGCATTCGCCGAGAGCGTAAAGGGCGGAAAGATAAAGGTCTTCTTCATCCAGCGCGCGGTCAAGCGGCCACCACAATCTGTCCAGCACTTCCTGAAAATTTTTAGAGGGTGTTCCCGGAATTCCCATACCGCGGGCCATCGTGGAATAAAGATGATGATGCGCGCATATAAAACCCGGCAGGACAACTTTGCCGGAAGCGTCTATCACCTGCACGCCCGATCTTTTAATTTTCGGGGCGATTGCGTCAATTTTACCGTCCTTAATATAAATATCAGCTTTCTTCACATTCTTTCCGTCAAACACCGTTCCGTTCTTAATCAAAATTTTGCTCATTTCTTTTCAACTCCTTTTTAACAATTCCATGATATCTGAATAACTTTTTCTATTCGGCAGGCACGACTATTATCCACGGTAATGGATAAAAGTCAAGACTATCTTCCATTCCACTGCAAAATGGCCAGACGCCTGTTACAGGGATGCACCCCCTTTATTCCGGCGGCATTATTTTTTATTGCGGTGAATATTTCCCAATTTTTATCAGGAAAAGTTCCACTGCTGTTAGTTCCTCTTCCGCTTTTTCTTTCAGTCTTTCAAGCCAGGTTTCGCTCACCTCATGAATTGCTTTCAGTTCGCCCGAATCCAGCCACAGGCCTTCGCATTCGGAACACACATTTATTTTAACGCCGCTTTCATGCGCGTATTCTATTATGTGCAGTGTTTCCGAACAGCGGGGACATTTCAATTCCCCTTTGAAAACTTTTGATGTAGCCCCGGCAACGGCTGTATCCAATTTAAACCAGTCTTTCTGCTTTTTAATTTCTTTGAGTTCGTTTTTGTCAAACCAGAAACCGCCGCAAGTACCGCATTTCTGATAAACGACATCACCGAAAATACCGTCTGTTAAAACTTTTTTACATCTTGGACAATCCATCAGAGCCCTCCTCTTATCCACTTGCCCCACTTAGCCATTATAAAATCTTTTCACAATAATGTTTGTGTAATCAATCAGGTCGTCTAAATGATTTTCAATCACATCAATCATCAACGTGATATCCAACTGCTGATATTCGTGAATCAGCACATTTCTGAATCCAACCATCTTTTCAAGATTCTGTCCCAGTTTTTCGGGGATGATTTTGTTTTTTGACAGTAATTGAAAGCTCTCCTTGCTCTCTTTCGGCAATCCGAGTTTTTGGATTTTTATAATATGATTGGCCAAATCAATAGCCTGCTCACAGGCGCGCTGTAAATTAAGAGCAATCGCGTCCTGTCTCAGAAAATCTTCCTTGAACGCCATATCTACGTCTAAAGCATAATAAACGCGAATCTGTTTTATACAGCGTTCAATGCTTTCTTTTTTGTTCAGAATAATATCATTCACAGATTGTAAAAACTCCCGCCGGCTAAGACATTTTCAATAATGCCCCGCCTTTCTTCATTTAATCTCTGGTATTTAGAGATTGTCAGCATTTCAAACTCATCAGCTTTATATTCGTCACCGCAATAAATCCTGCCGTCAGCCTCAATGATTTCTTTTTGAAAAACCGTATTCATCAGCCGCAGATTAACCATATCCAGTTTTTTGTTAAGTGTCTTTTCCAGCTCAAATTTCAAATCACTCATCGTCAATGAACCTGTCCGCCCGGCTGTCTCCGCCTTAAAAAGCAAAGCGATATCAACATCGCTGTCCGGCCATTCGCCGCCGGTTCCGTAAGAACCGAAAAGATAAATCGCCTGTATTTCCGGATAGCGGCTTAAAACGGTTTTGACAATAATTTCTTTCTGCTCTTTTAGCTTATCCGAACGATTCATTATATAAGCCGCCCTCCGTCATACGTTTTATCAGTCTTCTTTGAGCTGTTTCAATTCCTTCGGGGTTCTCTTTCTCATTTCAAGAGCGCCGGTAAAACATTTCTTTGTGCATATTGAACAGCCGATGCACTTTGAAGCGTCTATCTGCGGGTAGCCGTCTTTGTCCAGCGAAATCGCCTGATAGGGACAGCGCGCGCAGTTGCCGCAGTTGAGACAAAGCTCTTCGTCTATGAGAGAAGATATTTTCTTCGTCGGCGTCAGAGCCATAAAATCCGTTACGGGATTCGGCTGAGCTATGCCTATGAGTTCTTTCATAGATTTTATCCCTCTCTGTTTCATAAGATGACTCACGCCGGACGCGAGTTCGTCATAAATTCCGCAACCGTACTTCGTGGGCATCGTGCAGAACTGCACCGTCTTCACGCCTATCGCGAGAAAATGCGCGGCCTGTTTATAATTCATGGGTCCGCCGTTGCCCGATATCGTAAGCCCGACGGGCATCGCGCATATCAGTGTGTTGTAACTTATCGGCGCCACACCTTCGCCGCTCATGCCGAAAACAATGGCTTCGTCCCACTTGCCTTTTTTTACGGGCCTGAAACCCACAACGGGAAAAGTGTTGGCCAGAGTGATCCCCGCTTTCTTTTTCGGATATTTGTCCAGTGTTTCTTTTATGGCCCGGACTATAGGAACGATGGATGTCACGGCTCCCGTCAGCTTAAAAAGCTTCGGTATCTTGGGATCTGACACTTCCATAATCCATCCGATAATTTTTGCAGTGAGAGCGGCGTTCTGGGAAACAATATCTCCTTCGGTGCCGTCTCCGCCCTGCGGGCAGGAAAGACTGTATTCAATTCCCATGACTCCGGCTTTCTCAAGTTTTCTTGTGTTGGCCTGCCAGCCCTTTCTGTCCTCTTTATCGTTTCCCGTTACAGGGCCGCCCGTGGAAGCCATTGTCAGCCTGTCGGGAAATTCCTTTACAAGTTTTTTCACTTCTCTGCATACCCTTGAAAGAGAATGGCCCGAAACATTGTCGCAGTTTCCGTAAGTCGTCGGGCTGAAAGCGTGCATATATTCGCCGGGTATGTGTATATCCACAGCGTCAAAAGCGGTTTTCATAACACCGCCCGCCCAGCCCGTTTCGTAAGCTTTTTTCATCTGCTCATAACCGTCGGAAGGCGGCGCTGCCGAAAGAAGGAAAGGCGATCTTATTTTTCTGCCGAAAAAATCACTTTCAAGCGATACGGGAAGGGCTGTATAACCGCTTATTTCAACGGCACTTTTAACGTCCTTTTTCACTTTCACCGTTTTTTTCGACGAAAGATAAGCGTCGACGGCAGCGGCGGCGTTTTTCCCTGAGGCAACGGCCACAACAACCGTTGTGGGGCCGTTGACGTAATCCCCCGCGAAAAAAACACCTTTTGTTTTATCAAAACGTTTTTCGGCGCACATTCCTATGGCAATGATAACATTCTTTATGTCACTTCTTGACTGTTCCGTGCCGCTTATTGTTTTTAAATCTCTAAGCGAAAAAGTCTTGCCCGCGCTCAAATCAACTTTCACAGTGTCTATCCCCGAAATTTTGCCGTTCTTTGTTTTGATTGCCGTCACAGAAGTCCTGTTAGTGAGTTCAATACCATTCTCAAGAAGTTCCTCTCTTTCTTTGGCGCTCAAAGGCATCTCGGAAACTGTTTCAAGAATAAACATCTCCACTTTTGACGCGCCGTTTTTTTTCGCCGTTACAGCGCAGTCAACAGCCGAGGCCCCGCCGCCTATGACAGCAACTTTGCCTGAAAATTTGCATTTTTTGGGATTGGTCAAATAATCTATAACATTGACTGCCTTATCCTGATTAGCAATTCCCGGCAGAATCGTAGTCCAGAGGCCGGTGGCTGAAATAACAGCTTTATATCCTTTTTTAAGAAGAGCCTTCGGTTCTTTCACTGCCACACCCGTTCTGATTTCTATACTGCCCAGCGCTTTTATGAAAGCGGCATCTGTCTTGATGATTTTTCTGTCCAGCCTGAAATCGGGTATGAGATTGCATGCGCCGCCGGCGTTTTTCTGTTTCTCAAAAACAACAACTTTATATCCCTTCTGAGAAAGAACCGCAGCAGCGGCGAGCCCGGCGGGTCCCGCTCCTATAACGGCGATTTTCTTTCCGTTTGATTTTGCATTTGTGAAACCCGGAATTCCACCGAGATCTTTGGCTTTCTGTATGATGTAGGCCTGCACTTCCGGAATTTTCACTGAACCGTCAAAATCTTTGTGGGAACATTTTGCCATACAGTGTCTGTCGGGACAAACCGTTCCGCACACACCGCCTAAAGGATTACTCTTCATTATCGCGGCGGCGGCTCTCAGATAATCCTGATCCTCTCCCTCTTTGGCCGCCATTATAAATTCAAACGGCGAGCAGTTGGCCGGACAGGCATCTTCGCAGGGCTTTTCTTCGCAATATTCGCACTTGGCAAGTTCCGCTTTAAACTGCATATCGGTCATTGCCGCTTTAACTTTTGTTTTCTCTGTCATCAATTCCTCCTAAATATTCCAATAAATAAAACTAATATCTTAAACAGCGCCGCGACAGACAATACAACTTTATTATCTTTAAACGCATTGCTCGACCATATCCTGCCACATTTTTTTACCGGGAGACAATGCCCTAATACCGATAATTGCGGGCGCACGCCACAGCGCATCCGCCACGGCAGACGAAACGCCCCGCCACGGCGGATGCAACACTTCGGCTTCGCTCAACAATGCCGAATCCGGTTTTGTATTTTTGCCGAGCCCCGTCTAAATTATTTTTTCGCGCCTGATTTTTTCGACGGCGCTTTTTTCTTTTCAGGCCGCGGAAGCTTTATGCCGAGATAAGACGCGGTGGATTCGGCATCTCTTTTCAGGCCGCGATCCTTACTTTTTGACGCTTCAAGCACTATATTTTCAATCTCTTTTGTTTTTTTCTTCATCAGCCCGAGCGCCCTTATTCCCTTTCTTTTAACGTCTATGTTTTTTGATTTGGCGGCTGCAAGAGCTATATCAAAACCCTTATCGCTTCCGAGCTGAGCGAGAGAATGCACAATAGCGTATTTTACATCAGGCGATTTCTCCTTTTCCAATAAGGCCTCGAGAGTTTTAACGGCATCGGTGTTCCTTATTTCTCCCAGAGCTTTTATGGATGCCATACGCAAAGAGTCGTTGTCGTTTTTGGCGGCCTTAATCAGCGGCTTGACCGCTTTTGAATAGCGCATTCTGCCGAGAGATTGAGCGGCGATGGAGCTTAAGCGGGGATTTTTGCCGCCCAGCGTTTCCATCAGCGCGGGCGCCGCTTCCTCGGAACCGATAACCCCGAGAACATTGAGCGCCGATATCTGCAGGCCAAGATCTTTTTCCTTCTTTAAATATTCGGCAAGAGGCTTGACAGAATTTTTATCTCTTATGTAGCCGAATGCCACAATGGCGGCTGAGCGGACATTTCTGTTTTTGTCGCCAAGGGCTTTCACCAGCGCGGGAACGGCTGCCTTGCTGCGCATATTTCCAAGAGCTTCAGCCGCCATCGCGCGCACTCCGAAATCGGCGTCTTTTTCAAGCGCTTCAGTTAAGATTTTCACGGAAGCGCTCTGTCTCATTCTTCCTATATCCCTCACAGCTTTACGCCTCACCGCGGCGGATGTGCTTTTCATAAGTTTAAATTTGCTTTCAGGCCCGGCGTTTTTGGCAAGAGCCAGACTGCAGCACAGAACAAGTGCGATAATTACTTTCATTTTTCCCTCCTGTTATGTTTCTCCGCGAAACTTCTCACATCGGGATCGCTGTCATTCAGAAGCCCCTCGAAAAGTTCGCAACTTTCTTCATCGTCATAATAAAGCAGAATTTTCGCCGCCGCCAGACGAATTTTAGGATTTTCGCTTTCAATCGCCGAAAACACGGTGTTTTTTCCGGAATAATCGGAATCTTTTGCCAGCAGAAAAGCGGCTTCAAGAGCGGTAAAAATATCTTTTTTGTTTAAAAAATTATTCAGTATATCCCCGCGTTTATCAGGCTGTATTTTTATCAGAGCTTGAAGAGCTCCTTTTTTTACGTTGATGGATTTATCTTTTTCAGCTATCTTTTTTATCTGTTTAAAGTACTCTTCCAACTTCATGTCTCCGGCAAAAGTCACAGCGGCAAGCCTGATAATATCGCTTTTATGCTTCAGCAGTTTGCCGATTTTTTCCGAAGTTTCAGCTATTTTGAGATCAGCCGCCGTCCGCAGAGTTTCTTTTATTACCATAAAACTGGAATCATCCAGCATGCCGAGCACATCTTCTCTTACGATCTCCACAGGGAAAGCGCCGAGAACTCTGACGGCATCGGCTCTTACGACAGACAAGCTGTCGCTGAGGGCGGCTCTCAATATATCAAGGGCTATACTTGCGGGCGTAACTTTTTTCTCCACCGGCTGGTCTTCTATGAGCACGCCTGAAACCAGAGCCGTTGAAACACCAATCACAGTAGCAGAATCCGTATGGACTTCGTCAAAAAAACGGCTGAATTTTGCTATTCCCGACACAGCGAGTCTTTTCACAAGCAAATCATCATCAAGCACAGCGCCGCCAAGCAGATTCATAGCCGTCACCGGGGGAAGTGTGGAATGAATAATGGAATACACCGCACGTCTACGGACAATCGGCCTTTCAGAAGCAAGATCTTCTTTGAGGTCATCCGCGAGAGATGCGTACAGCGTCCCGACCGCAAACATCGCGGCCAAAAGAACCGTTTTGGAAATTTTTACCATAGTCTTCATGATATTATTTTTACGACACCTTTGCAAGATTAAATCCTTTTGAAAAACGCTCCATTATTCTTGTTTTCAGCGTCCTGTTTTTCAGCAAACCGGGATCACTTTTGATAAGGGGGAAAGCTTCCCTGCGCGATTCGTTCAGTATCGTGATATCCGACAGCTGCGGAAATTTTTCTTCAAGAATTTTGTTGTAATTAAAATTGATGTCCATAAGGCCGTGCTGAGCCGTGCCGAAATACTGCCCCGCGCCCCGAAGCTGGAGATCTTTTTCCGCCAGCTCAAAACCATCCGAACTTTTCAGAAAACAGGATATACGCTCAAGGGCAAGAGCGTCCGCGCCCGGGCTCGTCACTATGCAATAGGACTTTTCCCCTCCGCGCCCTACTCTGCCGCGGAGCTGATGCAGAGTGCTCAGCCCGTACATCTGAGCGTTTTCAATGAGCATAACCGTTGCCCCGGGAATGTCAACTCCCACCTCAATAACCGTGGTGGACACAAGAACGTTTGTTTTTCCGGCGGCAAATTTTTCCATGGCCGCGTTTTTTGCCTTCGCGCTCATACGCCCGTGAAGCAGCGTCACTTTGTAATCCGGAAAAACCTCTTCCGAAAGATATTTGTATGCGGCTTTCGCGGAATAATCTTCCTGCGTTTCGTTTTCCTCTATACAGGGGTAAACCACAAAAGCCTGAAAACCGGCTTTCAGCTGTTTTCTTATCAGATCATAGGCCTCCTGGGAACTGCCGTGGATGGTTTCCACTTTTTTTCTTCCCGGCGGAAGATCGCGGATCTCGCTTCTGTCCAAATCACCGAATAAAGCAAGCGACAGAGCTCTCGGAATGGGTGTTGCCGTCAAAACAAGAATATCGGGAGCGCTGCCCTTGGCGGAAAGAGCCGCTTTCTGATGGACACCGAAGCGCTGCTGTTCGTCTATTATAATCAGCGACAGATTTTTGAATTCAACATTTTCCTGAAAAAGCGCGTGCGTTCCTATAACAACATCGGCCTTCCCCTCACTTATTTCTTCCAGCGTTTTTTTTCTGTTTTCTTTTTTCATGCCGCCCGTCAAAAGAGCTGTCTTTATGCGGCTTCCTTTAAAAAGAGAAGAAAAGGTTTTAAAGTGCTGCTCCGCCAGCGTCTGCGTGGGGGCAAGAATCGCCGTCTGGTAGAGGTTTTCTTTTGCCAGAACGGCCGCCGCTGCAGCCACCACGGTTTTGCCGCAACCGACATCGCCCTGGATAAGCCTGTTCATCGGATAGGGGGAACGCATGTCCCTGAAAATATCATTGATGGCTTTTTTCTGACCGGAAGTAAAAGCGAAAGGAAGAGATTCTTTCCATGGCGTCAGAAGATTTTTTTTCAGCTTGTATGTCAGAGGTTTTTTTGTTTTTTTTATTCGTGCGCGGTTATAGGCCACGGCGCATTCAAAAACAAAAAATTCCTCAAATTTTATTCTGCGGTAGGCATCCGCCTGCGCCCGCAGCGAATCAGGAAAATGACCATTTCTGAAAGCCCGCGCGCGCGGAGCAAGAGCAAGGCGTTTCCGCGCGTCCACTGGGATAAATTCCTCCGCGGCTAAAAGTGCGCCGGGGCGTGCTGAGGCATACTTTTCCAAAGCGTTCCACATCCAGCGGCGAAAGCGCTTAACACTTATGCCTTTTGTCAGGCGATAAACCGGCACCATGCGGAAAAATGAAAGACTCTTCTCTCTGGGTTTTATTATCTCAAAATCAAAATTGTTCATCGTCAGGCCCTCGGCAAGGAGTTCTATTTTTCCGTAAACGGCGATTTCCCGTCCGGTTTCAATAACAGCCAGTATGTATTTTACTCTGTTTTTAAAAGCGAGAAGCCTTATGTGCCCCGTTTTGGCCTTGTCTTCCATTATTATTTCCACAACGCGCGTCCGCCTGCGCGGCGATTTCCCGCCCGTTATTTTTTTGACAGTTCCTGCGACAAAGAAATTGTTATCCGACGGCAAAAGAGCTATCAGCTCGCGCGCTGAAACATAATTTCTTCTGTCTTCCATTCTGAAAGGCAAATAAGTGAACATGTCTTCAACTGTGAGTATGCCTATTTTCTCCAGGAGAGAGGCATTTCCCGGCCCCACACCTTTTATATATCTCACATCGGTTTTATTCATAAACAAATTCTTCCTTAACTCACTCTCTCAACTGAAATTAAATGCTTGCGCAATTTTAGAAAATTTTATAGCATTCTCCAAAGCGTCTGCGCAAATGGGGACTGTCCCCATTACGGACGAAGCTGAAAGTCCGCCTGTGGCGGGTCGTAGATGGGGACTGGCCCCGTCTTATATAGAGGAGTAAAAATTATGTCAAAAATATGCAGCGTGTGCGGGAAGAAGCCCATGTCGGGTAATAACCGCAGTAAGTCCAACCGCGCGACAAGGCGGAAGTGGGGAGTGAACCTCCAGAAAATCCGTTTTGAGTACAAAAATAAAATACAGTCGGGTTACGTGTGCACATCCTGTTTCAAAAACGTGCGCAAAATTTAATAAGCTGAACAGTCAACCCTGCCTCTTAAGAAATCGCAAGAGATAACATAAAGTAAGCGCGGCAGAGATTGCTTAACGCTATCACAAAAAATTATAATTATTATCTGAGCCGGCGTCTTATTTTGTATCTCGCCGACGGACTTCTCGCTATTTTCAGCCAATCCCGTGAGGGGTGTGCGCGTTTCGCGGTAAGTATTTCAACGCGATCGCCGCTTTTAAGAATATAATTCATAGGCTGCATAATACCGTTTACCAGACATCCCCGGAAATGATCACCTATATCGCTGTGCACGGCATAGGCAAAATCTATCGTCGATGATCCGGCGATGAGCCTCTTCACGTCGCCCTTGGGAGTGAGGACGAATATCTCGTCATAACTTAGTTCAGTTTTAAGGTTGCGTATAAATTCTTTCCTGGAAAGCTTATCCATCTGCCATTCGTAAAATGAATTCAGCCAGCCCCTGAGCCCTTTCGCGGCACGGGCGGACATGTCCTTGTATCTCCAATGCGCCGCGATGCCGTACTCGCTGGTTCTGTGCATTTCGGCGGTTCTTATCTGGAACTCGACAATTTCTCCCCCTACATCGCAAGTCGTGTGTATCGACTGATACATATTTAATTTTGGGTAAGATATGTAATCCGTAAAAGAACCGTTCACGGGAACATAAATTTCATGCAGCAGAGCAAGCGCCTTGTAGCAGTCGGAAACGTTTTCCGTCACGATGCGGGAAGCGATAATATCCTCAAGCTCGTCTATGTGTTTTGTCTGTTTTATCATTTTTCTGTAAATGCTCCGGGGGCTTTTCACGCGGGAGCGAATAATAACTTCTCTTATGCCGTTTGCATGAAGCGTTTTGGCAAGCTCCCTCTCCACCTTTTTTATTGACTGGCTGGCGCGGGGATGGAGCCGGCGCAGACGTTCTTCTATTTTTTTGTATTCGTTTTCGTGAAGCACGGCAAAAGCCCTGTTTTCAAGCTCCGTCTTCACAACATTCATTCCCAGCCGGTGCGCCAGCGGGCCGTAAATTTCCAAAACCCCCCGCGCAAAACGCTCTCTGTGGGGAGGCTCCAGAAATTCCACCGTCCGCATGTTGTCAAGTTTATCAGCCAGCCGTATAATAATAACTCTCACGTCCTTTCCCATAGCGAGTATAAGCTGCCTGAGATTTTCCGTGTCCTTGGAAAGAGAAGGCAGCTCTTTAATTTTTGTAAGCGCCGCGACAATTGACGATATTTCTCCGCCGAATTCGGATTCTATATTCCCGACAGTAACATCCGTGTCTTCCACAAGGTCATGGAGCAGCCCCGCGATCAGACCGGTATCGTCCATTTTCCATTTCCCTAATTCCAGAGCCACGCGGTAGGGATGCAGTATATAAGGAGAGCCGTCAAGCCTTTTCTGGCCGCTATGATGTTTTTCCGCCCACTCAAAAGCCAGATGAACAAAATCCTTGTCTTCCGATACAGCAAGCAGTTTTTCAAGTTCTATTTTTTTTGTCAGCATATCAATGCGCCGCACAGCCGGCGGAGATGCCGCACCGGGGGGTGTTTAAAATCAGAAAGGCGAATTAACCGAGAAGGAGAAAGTTTCCAGATATTCGTCATAAGAAGAGAGCGGCGGATACTCTTTCTGCCATGAAATATCAACATTCACTTTATCCTGGTACCAGCCTATGCCGGCAGAGTATCCCGTTTTATTATTATCGCTGAGATCCTCGCCAAATATGCCCCCTCTCAGAAAAATAACATCCGCTATGCTCTGTTCCAGTCCGGTGTGATATATTTTTATATTTTTTTTACCGTCATCCCGGGCTTTACTGTATTTTCGGATTTCGGCTTCGGAAGACACCGTCAAAAGACGGTTTAATTTCACCCTTGCTCCGGTGCGCTTGATTACCGGCGGTTTATCCGCATCATATCCGCTCCACGATATGGATGCGGGAGAATTGAAAAGAGAAGCCGCGAAAGTAATATTGGGGTGAGCTTTATAAGCAAGGCCCCAGTCAATTCCGTAACCGTTGGCATCCGAAATTTTTGCCACGCCGGCATCGGTGACACCCATATAGCCCGAAAAATAATTTATGTTCATACCGAAATTCATAGCGGCGCTGACATTGTTGGAAAAAGACATGGTGAATTTGCTGACTTTCACCTCAAGGGACGAGCCCGCGGTGCTGATGGAAATCATGTTGGAAAGAGGCTGCCATGCCACAGCCATGCCCCCCCCCCTGAAACCGAGAAAAGTGAGGCTCCTGCCCCCGAGAATGTCGTGCTGTTCGGACAGCTCATTGGGTGTCTGCCGCACATTGAAAGAAATCAGGCTCAGGTTATCCCCTCCGAAAAGGCAGGCGGGATTAAAATACACAGCCGAAGCGTCTCTTTCCGAACAGAGGCCCGCGCCGCCCATGGCCGCGCTTCTCACGCCCGGATTATATCCGTCGTAGGCGTTATGAGGAAATAAATCAGGTAGTTTTTCGGCTGCCGAAAAAGAGCTCAGCAGAAAAAATAAAAGCGCCGGAAAAGCCGCATGCGGAAGATTAAAGATTTTCTTAGTCATAATTCAGTTTATTTTATACTCCTTCAGTTTATTTAAATCAGGGATTTCAATCACGCCTTTTTTGAGAATCAGCATCCCGTCCCTTTTTAAAATCTGCAATGTCCGGTTAACCACCTCTCTTGCGGAACCCACGAGTTCGGCAAGCTCTTTCTGCGTCAGCACAAGCCTGCGCCGTTTTCTGGTTTTGGATCCTCCCGTAGAAGCTAACATCACAAGAGCCTTGACCGTGCGCTTGGGAACACTTTGATAAAAAAGAACCTCAATGTGATTGTTGGTGTCCCTGAGACGCAGACAGAGACTCGTGAGAACCGCCATGGCGGCGGAAGGGTTATCTCTCAGCAACCGCTTGAAATGTCCGGCTTCAAGTTTGAGCAGTTTTACAGGGCCTATCGCTTTCACCGACGCGGAGCGCGGCAAGGAAGTTATTATGGCCATTTCTCCGAACAACTCCCCTTCTTTGACAATGGACAGTGATTTTATTTTTCCGTCATCGGATGTCTTATATATCATAACTCTGCCTTTCACCACAAAATAAACATGCCGGCCGGGAGAATTTTCAGCCAATATGATTTCTCTGTTTTTGAATCTGACAAAAGTGCCCAGCTCAAGAACATTTTCCAGCTCCACCGCTTCAATATCCTTAAATGCGTCAAGGTTTCTCAACATCTGTATTTTTTTATTCATCATAATTCACTCCTGCATTTTTTTATAATACATCGCCGCTTTCAGGCTGTTGATATTTTACCATAATAAGCTTTTTAGTCAAACAATGCTCATTGTCTCAGCGAAAATCCGGACGAAATGGGGGTCGTTGCCTCAAATAAGAATCTTGACGAAATGGGGAGCGGCGCAGCGATCCGCGGCGCAGTGCTTTCTGCCGGGCTTTCTGCCGGGCTGTTAATTTTCCTTCCTTTTTATGTTATCATTGATTCATGTTTTCAATAAAGATAAAAGATTTTGACTTCGAGAAGACCTTCAGCTCAGGACTTTTCTATTTTTTTTACGGCGATATTCCCGAGCGTAAAATTACCTCAGGGAGAAAACTTATAAATCTGCGCTTTTCGCAGAAAAACAACACTCTCCGTGTGAGTTGCGGCGGAGCCGCAGACGCGCCGGGGTGTACCCTCCGCGAAAATGAAAAGAAATTAATAAAAAGCCGTCTGCGCTATTGTTTCGGCGCGGATGAGAATATGAGCGAATTTTATTCTCTTTGCTCGCGCGACAGGGTTCTGAAAAATTTTCTTCCGCGCATAAAAAGCACAAGGATAATTTCAGCTTATTCCGATTTCGAGGCTCTTGTCGGAGCTCTTGTTTCGCAGAACAATTCCTATATGCACTACCGCCGTCAGATGAAAACACTCTATGCAACGCTGAATTTCAGGCGTGAAAGCTATCTCGGGAATCTGGAAAAATTCAGGCTGGGCTACAAAACCTCATATCTCCGCGGCCTCGCTTCGGAATACGGGAAAATACCTAACGGCGAAATTAAAGGCATCGGCGCGTATTCCCTCAATCTTTTTGAGATATTTCAAAAAAGAAATTACGGCGCTTTTTATATTGACTGCCTCACCGAAAAAATAATGCGGGAAAGTTATCATATAACTTCCGATCTTGATAAGGCTTCAAAAAAACTCTGGGGCGGATGGCGCGGTCTGGCCCTGGCCTATCTTCAGCGTTTTTTTGAGCAGAAGCCGCAAAACAAATAAGCGCTGAAGTTTTTAACATAAACAATCGCAGCAGAGCTATCCGTAGATGAACGCTCACGTATGCGGTTCGCTCCCTATTCGCCCGCCACAGGCGGACTTCGCAGGGCTCAGCTTCGGGCACCGGGTTAAGCCCTTGCTCATATGGGCCACTACGGATACTGTCTGCCGCATTGTTTACAATGCGGTTAAAAAATATTAAAATTGAAACTATGAAAAAAACTGTTTACGCCATTTTAATCTGTGCTGTTGCCGGAGTCGCGATAAGCGCCGCTTTCAAATCTTGCGGCCGCCGCTATTCGGGGTCAATCGCGAAGAATACGATCTGGAAAGGCAAGATAAAACTCACCGGAGACATTGTCGTGGAAAGAAGAGCGACGCTGACGGTGGAAGCGGGAACCCGCATTTATTACGCGCGCAAAGCTGACAACCAGGTGCGTTATATAAGAGAAGAGGCCGCGGGGGCGTTTAACATTCTTCAGAACAATAAAATAGAAATATTGGTTGAGGGCAAACTTAAAATCCGCGGCAACTCCAAAAAGCCGGTGAAATTCATGGAATCGCCGGCCTTCGGAGGAATTGTGTTTCTCGGAAATAATCCGGCAGAAATTTCTTTCGCGAAATTTACCGGCGGAGATGTGCCTATTCGGGTTTACGGCGAGAACAATCTTATCTTGTCTGACAGCTCTATCCGCGACGCGGAACTGGCCGGCATAGGCTACTGGGATCTTGCCGCCGGAAAAATAACAAACTGTATTTTTGAGAACTGCCGGCACGCCATAGGCGTTGCGGATTTCGCCGCGCCCGAAATATCCAGCTCCTCGGTGCGATTCTCCAAAATGGCGGGAATATTCTGCGAGGGAAATTCCGCTCCCGTTATCTCAAACTGCAAAATAGAAGGCAACAACGCGGGCATAGCGTGCGGAGGCATATCCAATCCTGTAATACGTTCGTGTTCCGTTCTGGGCAACGGCGCCGGAATATCCCTCTGGTCAAAAGCTTCGGCATTAATTGACGGTTGCAGAATTATGAAAAACGTCAGCGGCGTTCTTTTTCAGGACGAAAGTGCGGGAAAAATAAAAGGCAGCGTTCTGATATCCAATGGTTGCGCGGTTTCGGCCGCCGCAGTTTCGCGGCCGGCTATAATGGGCAATGTTTTCACGGGCAATGATGTTGCCGTTATCCTGCGCGATAATTCCGTAAGCTCCGTAAATAATAATACCATAACAGGAAAAGAAGGGATAAGAATATCGGAACAGGCCCGCTGCCGCATAATCGGTAACAGTTTCAGCGATTGCGAAACAGCCATTAAACTTATGAACCGGAGCCGCGCGGTTTTAAGATCCAACAGCATGTCTTCGGTTAAAAACAGCCTTGTTGACGAACGCGTGAAATGAAAATAGCAATTTTTGCCAACACCGGCAGGGAAAAAGTCAGAAAAAATCTTGTTGTTCTGAAGAAAATTCTGAAAAAAAAGGGGATAAGCGTATCTCCACGCCACGGCGGATGCAACATTTCAGCCTCAAACTTTGACACCGCTTTTGTGCTTGGCGGCGACGGCTGGCTTTTAAAAACACTCCGCGAAGTTTACTCAAAAAAAGTGTCCGTCTATTTTTTCCCCATGGGAGAGAACACTTACACAAGAGGCTTTAAAATCAGTGATGTCCCCGGCATAATAAAGGCTTCGCTGAAAACGATAAAATATCAACCGCCCTATCTGAAATCATCAATGACGGCTTTTAACGACATTGTCATAAAAACGGGAAAAGTCGCCCGCACACTAAAATATAAAGTAACGGCCGGGAAAAAAACAATAATCTCGGAAGGTGATGGGGTCATTGTGGCCACACCGATAGGATCAAGCGCCTACAGTTTGGCGGCGGGCGGAAAGATTCTGGGCATTGGATCGAAAAAAACGGCGGTGACGCCCCTTGTAACATTCCGCGGAGACAGCAAGAGCGCGGCTGTGGGACAAAGCTGCGATATAATCGTGAAAATACTGGATAAACAGGGGGATGTGTGGGAAATAGCCGACGGCAGCCTTATTAAACCCGCCGCGGGGACAACAATAATAACTCAGAAAAAAGCCGTTTGCCGTATAATATTTCCAAAAAACAAAAAAGATAGTGTCAAAAATAAAATGCTCGAAAATAAAAGATTAAGATATTGAAAAGAGAAAGAAGAAAGCCCTTCAGGGCTGTTAGGATAGGGGGAAGAATGATAACAAGGGCCAATGTGCAGGACGCGAAACAGGTTTATGGAATAATAAGGAAGCACGCTGCGAAAAACGCTGTTTTGCCCAGGCCCCTCGTCTCCGTGTATGAGCATATCAGGGATTTTTTTGTTTACCGCGCAAAAGGTAAAATCCTCGGCATCGTTGCGCTGCACATTGTCTGGGAAGACATGGCCGAAGTCCGCTCACTTGTTGTTGACTCCCGTCACAGAAAAAAGGGAATAGGCAAAAAACTGGTTCAGAAAACGCTTGAAGAAGCGGCAATACTCAATATCCCAAATGTGTTCGCTCTTACCAGAGAAGAGGCTTTTTTCAAAAAAGCGGGCTTTAAAAGAATAGCCAAAAACAAACTGCCCCAGAAAGTGTGGAACGACTGCATAAACTGCCCGCTGTTTCCTGACTGCGACGAAGTCCCTGTCATCTTCAACCTGAAAAAAAGGGGACGGAGCTAATTAATTTACCAATTATTCCAATTATTCTATTCGTCTTGTTGAAAAGGGGACAGGCTCCTTCCCCTTCTAAATGAAAAAATAAACTCAGCCGCACCGGCTTTAAGCAGGTTTTATTCGTAAGCTTTACGGCCTATATCAATAGCAGACTGTGTCTGATACAACTTTGGTCTCAAAAAGATATTGATTTGGAAATGCTATATTTCGGGAATGTTCGGAATTTTTGTAAAATAAAAAATGCGGAGATTATTTCTAACGAAATTCACAGCGGCTGCAAAACATTTTGCAGAAGAGGGAACGGCACCCAACAAAAAAGACGCGGCAAAAGAGATTTCCGTCCATTTCGGAATTTATGCTCAAAAGGAAAAAAGAATCCGGGAGAGAAATCCGCGCATCTAAATAAATGGAAGATAAAAAAAATAAAAGCGGCGTGGATCGCGCTCTTGTCAGGCGCGCACAGGGCGGTGATAAAGACGCTTTCGGCGAACTCGTGAAGCGCCATGAAAGAAAAGTGTATGCTCTTGCTTTCAGGTTTATGAGAAATAAAGAGGACGCCGCTGATGTCATGCAGGAAACTTTTCTTCAGGCATATAAAAAGATTCTGTCTTTTGAGGGCAAATCGGCTTTCGCAACGTGGCTTTACAGAATCGCGGTTAATATTTGCCTGATGAAAAAGCGCAGAAAGACATTGAAATATGTTTCTGTTGATAAGCCTGTTGAATCGGCTTCGGGAGAAGAAGACATAAAGCGCGAGCTGGTTGACTGGGCGATTGATCCTATGGCTCTTGCGGACAAAAAGGAAGTCAGGAAAAAAATAGAGGAAGCTCTTGAGGAGCTGCCCGATGAATACAGGGAGGTTGTTGTGCTGAGAGATATGGACGGCTTTTCAAATGACGAAGTCGCGGGTATGCTGAAAATATCTCTTCCTGCCATTAAGTCCAGACTTCACCGGGGCAGAATGTATTTAAGAAAAGGGCTTTCGGAATATTTCAGAAACAGGGGAGAATTATGAAGGATTTAGACAAATTATTCCGCTGTCTGGAAGAGTATATAGATCTGCGGATTGATGAAAGTTTTTTTTCTTTCCGCAAAGATTTTTTTGAGCGGGATTTGTTTGACGAAGAAATAAAAAACATTTTTGAACGGAACATTTTTGACGAACTGGAAGAAACGGCGGATAAAGAATGCTGCTGCGCTGTGTTCAAAACACTTTGCCGCACAATATGTTTCTGCAGAGAAATGGAAGAAATGGATGTTCCCGAAGATATACACGAGAAACTATTAAAAGCGCTTGACTCCGAACTATAAGACTAACAACATTCCCCGAACCTTTTTTCTCAAAAAAGCATCTAAACTTAATGAGCGCGTAAAATAAAGTAAGCGTGACAGATGGTATCCGGCGGGGCTCATATGAGCGAGGAATTTTACCCAGTGTCCGGAGCAAATAGAGAGCGAACCGCATACGTGAGCGTCCCTCGACGGATATCTCTGCCGCGCTTACTCATAACAATACCTAAGCGTTTGTTAAGGGGGAAAAATGAGAATAGATAAACTGACTTTGAAGGCGAGGGAAGCCGTTGAAGACATGCAGGAGATTGCGCGGAGCATGGAGCATCAGCGCCTTGACGGCGAACATCTGCTTCTTTCTCTTTTAAGGCAAACAGAGGGTATCGCGCCGTCTTTGATTGAGAGCGCCGGAGGACGTCCGGGAGAAATTGCGGCGGCACTGGAAAGATATCTCTCTGCTCAAGCTAAAATTTCAGGCGCGGGTAATCCCTACATGAGCCCCGGTCTTGATAAAATTTTCAGAAACGCTTTTGAGGAAGCGAAAAAATTAAAAGATGAATATGTCTCGGTTGAACTTCTGCTTCTGGCAACCGTTTCATCCGGCGGAGCGGCATCGGAAATTCTGAAAAAACACGGTATTACGCAGGATGCTCTTTTGGCGGCGATGAAAGATATAAGAGGCGGAAGTTCCGTGACGGATCCCGATCCGGAAAGCAAATATAAATCACTTGAAAAATACGCTCAGGATCTGACCGCCCTCGCTCGCGCGGGCAAGCTCGACCCCGTTATAGGAAGAGACGGCGAAATAAGAAGAATCATTCAGGTGCTCTCGCGGCGCACGAAAAACAATCCCGTTCTCATAGGCGATCCCGGCGTGGGGAAAACCGCCATAGCCGAAGGCCTCGCCGCAAGAATAGTGGAAGGCGATGTGCCGGACACTCTGAAAAATAAAAAAGTGCTGTCTCTTGACATAGGCGCAATGCTGGCGGGCGCGAAATTCCGCGGTGAATTTGAGGAAAGATTTAAAGCGGTACTCAAGGAAATAAAATCAGCCGAGGGCAGTGTAATACTTTTTATTGACGAGCTTCACACAATTGTCGGAGCGGGGGGCGCGGAAGGCGCGGTGGATGCTTCCAACATGCTCAAGCCGGCGCTCGCGCGGGGCGAACTGCGATGCGTGGGAGCCACAACTCTTGATGAATACAGAAAGCACATAGAAAAGGACCCCGCTCTTGAGCGGCGTTTTCAGCAGATTTTTATAAAAGAGCCGAACGCGGAAGACACCATAGCCATACTGCGGGGGCTGAAGGAAAGGTACGAAATTTTTCACGGCATAAAAATAAAAGATTCCGCGCTTGTCGCCGCCGCGACGCTTTCCGACAGATACATATCCGACAGGTTCCTGCCGGACAAAGCCATAGACCTTGTGGATGAGGCGGCTTCTAAACTTCATATAGAAATAGACAGCATGCCGGCCGAAATAGACGAGATAGAAAGAAAGGTGCGGCAGCTTGAGATAGAGAAAGCGGCTTTGAGAAAAGAGAAGGACGCCGCGGGCAAAGCAAGACTGAAAAAAATAGAAAAGGCGCTTGCCGATCTGAAAGAGAAAAACGAAACGCTCAAAGCGCACTGGAAACTTGAGCGGCATTCCATAAAAAAAATGCATTCTTTTAAAGACAGTATAGAAAAAGCTAAAGCCGAACAGGCCCGTGCCGAACGCGAAGGGAATCTTGAGAAAGCCGCTGAGCTCAAATACGGAACAATAGTGGATTTGAGAAAACAAATTGACGACGAGACGAAAAAACTCGCTGAGATACAGTCCTCCCTTCAGCTTCTCAAAGAGGAAGTTGACGAAGAAGACATCGCCGAAGTCGTTTCCAAGTGGACAGGGATTCCCGTTTCAAAAATGCTGGAAAGTGAAATGCAGAAACTGGTTGTTATGGACGAAGAGCTCAAAAAAAGAGTCGTGGGGCAGGATGAAGCGGTGCGTCTTGTCAGCGACGCCGTGCGCCGCTCACGCGCGGGTCTTCAGGATGAAACCCGCCCCATGGGTTCATTCATCTTTCTCGGGCCCACGGGTGTGGGCAAAACGGAGCTGGCGAGAACTCTCGCGGAATTTCTCTTTAATGACGAGAGGGCAATGGTCAGAATAGACATGAGCGAGTATATGGAAAAGCATTCCGTTTCCAAACTTGTGGGGGCGCCTCCAGGATATGTGGGATACGATGAAGGCGGCCAGCTAACCGAAGCCGTCCGCCGAAGGCCGTATTCCGTGATACTTTTTGACGAAATTGAAAAAGCCCACACGGATGTTTTTAATATGCTGCTTCAGATTCTTGACGACGGACGCCTGACCGACAGCCAGGGGCGCACCGTCAATTTCAAAAACACGATCATCATAATGACCTCCAACATAGGCAGCGAATATCTGTCAGAAAAAAATTACAGCGAGAAACTTGTGACGGAAGCTCTGCGAAAAAAATTCCGTCCGGAGTTTCTCAACAGGCTTGACGAAATAATAATTTTCTCGCAGCTCAAGAGAGAAAATATAAAAGCCATTGTTGAAATACAGACGGAAAAACTCGTGCAACGCTTAGAGGAAAAACACATGAAAATTGAACTCACCGCGCAGGCCCGGGAATATCTCGCCCGCGAGGGTTATGACCCCGATTACGGGGCAAGGCCGCTCAAAAGATTTATACAGCGGAACATTCTCAATCCGCTGGCGGGCAAAATACTGTCGGGAGAATTTCGCGCGGGGGATAAAATCATCGTTGACGCGGCGAAGGGTTCCGGCGCGGGCGGCCTCACATTCAGAAAAAAATAAATCTTCTGAAAATAAAGCAGGCCCGCCGCTTTCCGCAGGATCCGCCTTTGCCAGGAGCGACTATTCCGCGGCACATTGCGGAATAGTCAAGACTAAAACGCAATGTGCCGCGGTTTGGTCTTGACGATGGGGGGAGGTTTATTCCGGGCGAACTCCGCGGGCGCTGACTATTTTCACGGTGTAATGATCATAGCACGGGTCCTCGCTTTTGCCGTAAAAACTGATTTTAAAATTTCTTTCCTCGCCCGCCGAAATAGTGCCGCTGATGTAATCTGATTTTATATCTACAAATTCATTCTGTTTATTAAAATACTCGGCTTCCACTTTCACAGAACGCCATGTTTCGGAATCCGTATTTTTTACCCGCCCAAGAATATCAAGATTTCTTTTTCCTTTATTCAATTTGTGAGAATGCAGTTTCAGTCCGGATTCTTCGCTGTATTCTTTAGGCATGTTCGCTTTGATCCGTTTAAGCGCAGAGCTTATGTTGTATTCTTTAGGCAGTCCTGTTTTGAACCGTCCCGATATTATTCTAAACGATGCGAATACCATGATAATCTGATAAATTACAAACAACAGTGCAATGGGCAAGACTATCCGGATCAAAGGAGACCTTTTACTGAACAGGCCGCCGTCTAACCATTCGTGGCAGTGCTTGCATTTTTTCGCAACTGATTTAACCATTTCGCCGCAATAAGGACATTGCTTTTCTTCATACATACGCCATAGCCTCTTTAAAAGTATTTTCTAAACTATACCACAATACTTCCGATTTGCCCAGTTGCCTGGATTTACTCGTCGAGTGTGTTGATTTTATAATAGAAAAATTATAAGATTTACCGTGGGGCGAAGGAGAAAAATGGCGCCGGCGGCGCTGTTTTTAACCGTAAAAAAGGAGAATCAAATGTTCAAAAAATTCTGTAAATTTCCAGTTTTTACTGTTGCCGCGATTATTTTAATTTTTTCACGCGCGGGCGCCGAGACTGTGCCCGTACAGATCGCGCTGTTGGATCCTGTCCAGATTTATAATGCGGACACTTCGGTAAAAGGTCTCCGTTTAAATCTGATCTATGGACGGAATAAAGCGGTCACAGGTCTGGATTTGGGGCTCGTGGGCTCTGTGGATTCGGACTTTACGGGCTGGCAGTATAACTTTGCCGGAAATATTAGCAAAGGTAATTTTGAGGGCTTGCAGATGGGATTTGTAAACTACGCTGAATCCGCAAGAGGCTTGCAATTAGGAATGATAAATTACGCGGGCAGCTTAAAGGGCATTCAAATAGGTCTTATCAACATTATAGGCAGAGGTGGAATGTTTCCTGTTTTCCCTTTCCTGAACTGGTCATTCTAATCCGCACTTTAACATTTCGCCGAGGTTACTGCCTGTATTTTGAAGTGTTTTCAACTCATCTTCATCGGGAACGAAATTAATGTTTACGTTTTTTTCCGGAATTTCCCAGCCTATTTCCTTCATCAGGTTTTCTATTATTTCAGGGGCTTTCGCCTCGCCAGCCCCGTCCGACCACCTGCCGTATTCTTTAAGTATTTCTGGTATAAACTTTTTCCAGATAATGCCGTGGCTGGGGCATATGATTTCTATGGGAAGTGAAGAAATGACAGGAAGAGTTTTTTGCACCTGGCTGGAAAAAGGCATTAATATGTTAGCGTAATATTTTTGCGCCTCCACGCGGGCGGCCGGCCAAGCTATTTCCGAGTCATAGCGTTCCGCGGAAGCTATATGCTGGCCGAACGCATCGTTTGAAAAAAGTATTTTGTCATCGGCATCATACGTAACCATGTTGTCCGGCCAATGCAGCATGGGCGTGTGTATAAAAGTGAGAGTTCTGTTGCCGATGTTAAGCTTTTCACCTGATTTTATCGTCAATAATCAGATAGGCGTTGTAAGAACTTCCCCGCGGCGTGCTGTAACCGTGAAAATTCCGTATGTCCCAGTCAATGGCGCCCACCCAGTAAATATTTTCTGTGATTTTCATATCAAAAAAGAAACCGCTGCTGTAAAAAGCGCTCTTTAATCGCTTTCGTTAAACATTTCCTTGCCCACTCCGCAGACCGGACAAACCCAGTCATCCGGCAATTCGCTGAAAGGCGTCTCCGGGGCTATGCCGGCATCGGGATCGCCCGCGGCGGGATCGTAAACATAATTACACACGGTACACACATATTTTTGCACAGTTGCCTCCTCTTTTTTAGACTCCGTTAAAACTGTCTTACTTGACACAGGGGCTGACGCGGGCGTCGTCCCTTTTTTTACAAGATGATAATAAGCGTAGGTCATGGGTTCGCCGTCTTTGACGCTTTCCGAAGCGGAAATTTTTCCTATGAAAATGTCATGAGTTCCGGCGTCCACGACATTTATGACTTTGCACTCCATGTGGGCCAGCGTATTTTCGAGAAGCAGCGGCGCTCCGCTTGAACCGGTTTTATATTTTACGTCTTTGAATTTATCTATCTCCCTGCCCGACCTGAAACCGAAAAGGCCTATGAATTTCACGGGGGTTTCTTTTTCAAGAACGGATACGGAGAAAACTTTGGATATACTTATAAATTCATGGCTGAGGTTTTTTTTGTTTATGCAAACGGCCAGCGTCGCGGGCTCCGCTGAAACCTGAAACAAGGTGTTGGCTATCTGAGCATTAATTTTGCCGTCAAAAGCCGAGCCGACGGCGTACATCCCGTAGCTTAATTTGAAAAGAGCGGTTTGATCAATAGGCATAATAAAATTTTACCTCCCATGTTTCTGCGCGAACCCCTTGATAATATATAACCAAATAAGACACGAGATTTCAAGCGGCTATTTTGAACCAATCTCAAGAAGTATCCGGTTTGCGGTAAACACTTGACAAACGCAATTATTGTAGTAGAATAATTGTAGTAGAATAATCCATGGAGGATATTATGAGAAATCCATTTTACCTGAAGCCCTTGCCTTTATCCGCTGCTTTCTGTGACAGAGAACAGGAGCTTAAATCTCTCGTACGGCATGCGGAAAATTGCACAAATGTTGTTCTTTCAGCTCCGAGAAGATACGGAAAAACTTCCCTCGTTAACAGAGCCCAGCAGATTTTAAAGAAAAAGGGGTTTTCAACAGTTTACATAGATTTTTTCGGAATAAGCAATGTTGAAGAAATTTCATCCCGGCTTGCTTCGGGAGTTTTTTCGCTTATTTATAAAAAAGAGGCACTATTCAAAAAAACGGTTAAGCTCTTTACATCCTTAAGACCCGTGATTAAACCGGATCCCGAAACGGGTATTTCAATTACCGTAGAAATTTCAAAAGGTAAAAACGGCGCTGATTTGCTTGAAGAAACAATGAAAGGGCTAAATGAGTTCTTGAAGAAAAATAAACAACTCTGCAATATCGTTCTGGATGAGTTTCAGGAAATAACTGAATTAAAAGAATCCAGGGCAATTGAAGGAATTATGAGATCGCATATACAGCGTCAGCAAAATGTTTCATATTTTTTTGTCGGTAGCCGGCGCAGAATCCTTTTGGATATCTTTAACAATAAAAAACGGCCGTTCTACAGAAGCTCCTTAAATTTTGTCTTGCCGGCGCTTCCGGGAAATGCAACGGTTCAATATATAATGAAAGAATTTAAGAAAAAGGGAAAAGAATGCCCAAAGAAAATAGCAGAAGAAATTTCAACGTATAGTGAAGGTTACCCCTATTATATACAAAAACTTTGCTATTATATTTTTGACGAGGCAAAAAACAAAGTCAATGAAAAAATACTGCATAAGGCAATTTTCCAGTTATTATACGAAGAAACGCCTTTATTCGAGATGACGCTTCAAAATCTCAGGTCAGGTCAGAAATCATTTTTATATTCCCTTGCCCGCGAAACGACAAGAACCCCCTTTACCACAAATTATTTGAGTAAGCATTATTTGGGTTCTTTGGGCGGCGTTCAGGCAGCAATAAAAAAACTCATGGCTCTTGATTATATAGAAAAAAAAGAGGAGATATGGCAAATTGTCGATCCCATGTTTTCTCTTTGGTTAAAAAACAAAGAGAAGACAGAGTAATGCATATTAAAACCTCAGACATCTTTTTTACTTTACAAAATGAGGGGAATAGTTATATAATGCCAATTCAGCGTTTGCAATTACGCGGGCGCATACTAAGGAGGAAAGAGAGATGGCCAAGGACAAAAAGCAGGTTTTAGAAAACACAATCAAGCGGTGCAGGGAAAAAAATATTATTCTTCCCACTTTTGAACAGATGTATAATCCGGATACGGTGCCTCGGGGCATAAAAGACGAGCTGAAAGATATAGGTTTATGGGATTTGAATTCCAGAAATCTTTTCAGAATAACATGGAAAAATGAGCCGGTAAAAAAAGGCGGCGCTTACGGTGATGTGAATTTCATGGAACTTCCCGAAGAAATAACGGGCGTTAAGGCAAGAATAATGGTGCTTGTAGGAAAATTTTTTCCGACGGGTTCCCACAAAGTCGGCGCGACAATAGGGCCGCTTATTTCAAGACTTATTACGGGCGAATTTGATCCCACAACGCAAAAAGCCGTTTGGCCTTCTACCGGAAATTATTGCAGAGGCGGCGCCTATAATTCATATTTGCTGGATTGTCCCTCAATAGCTATTCTTCCCGAAGGGATGTCTAAGGAACGATTTGAATGGCTCAAAACTGTGGGCAGCGAAATTTTCGCCACACCCGGGGTTGAAAGCAATGTGAAAGAAATATACGACAAATGTCACGAACTCAAGGCTGAGAGAGGGGATGACATCGTAATACTTAATCAGTTTGAGGAAATGTCCAATATGCTGTGGCACTATGCGGTGACGGGCAGAGCCATGAACGAAGTTTACGAAAAAAACAAAAAAACCAACCAGCGTTTTTCGGCCATGTTTCTTACTCAGGGTTCCGCGGGCACGCTCGGAAGCGCCGAATACATAAGAGAACAGCATCCTTCCGTAAAAGTGTGCGCGGGTGAAGCTTTGGAATGCCCGACTCTGCTCTATAACGGTTTCGGCGGGCACAGGATAGAAGGAATCGGAGACAAGCATGTCCCCTGGGTTCATAACCTGAAAAATATGGATATGGTCGCCGGCATTGAAGATGAAAAATGCATGAGAATGATACGGCTTTTCAACGAGGAAAAAGGCCATGCCTACCTTAAAAAGAAAGGCGTTTCGGACGAGATTATTTCCAGACTTGATTTGCTGGGTATTTCCTCCGTAGCCAACATAATTGGCGCCATAAAAATGGCAAAATACTATGAGATGAATGAAAACGATATGGTTTTCACCGTCGCCACGGATTCAATGGAGCTTTACGGTTCCAGACTAAAGGAACTCAGAGAACAAAAAGGCGAATACGGTGAAATTGACGCGGCAAGAGATTACGAAACCTGCCTTGAAGAAGTGGATACTGAACACGTGATGGAGCTCACTTACCGCGACAAGAAGAGAATGCATAACCTCAAATATTTCACATGGGTTGAACAGCAGGGTAAGGAAGTGGAAGATCTTGATGCTCAGTGGTATGATGAAAACTGGTGGAGCGACCGTCTTCACGTCACTGAGAAGTGGAATAAACAAATTACCGAGTTCAACGAAAAAACGGGGCTTCTTAAAAAATATAAATAATTTTTTGAATTTTTAAGCGACGCCGATAATGTTCGGAGTCGTAGATGCGCCGTGGCGTATCGTAGTGTTTCATCCGCCAGTGGCGGAATGCGCTGTGGCGTATCGTTGAATGCGCCTGTGGCTGAAAGTGCACCGTGGCATACACGACGTTTCTGCGGTGTCCGCACCGGAGGGGATAATGTATAAGGAAGGAATTAACCTGAATACGGTAACTGTGGAAACGCTTAAAACACTTCCGGGGATAGGAGATAATCTTGCGCGGAGTCTGGCGCTTCACAGAGAACTCAAAAGCGAATTTGTTAACCCGTCTGAATTCAGCGCCATTGTCCCCGAGCATGTGTATTCCGGGATCGCGAAAGATTACAACATTTACGCTGTTTCACCGCAGGTGTGGAAAAGCAGAATAACGAACGAAAAAAACAAACTCTATAACTCGAATTTCAAGATATTTTTTTTGGAGGGTTCGTCCATAGCGCTGAATATAAATAAAAATGTCCACATAATAAATCTTCCTCCCGGTGAAGAATTAAGAAAATCCGGCATAGAGGATATGCTGCATGAAACGGGGGCGCTGGCGGGGCTCAAAAAGTTTTTCGGATGGAAACCGGCGGTAAAAACTCTGCTGCTTCAGGAGCTGCCCGATATGGCTAAACTCAATAATTTTTTAGCGCGTTACGATACCGCTTCTCTTTTGTGCGTTCATGAGGATGAAATACTGAACATGGGCAGTAAGTACAAATGCATCACGGCTATGATTATGTCTAAAAATATTAAGCTTATTGCCGCTCCGGGTAAAATAAAATCAGGGGATTTTGAGATAAAAATGGTTTATCCGGTCGCCGAAACGAAATCTTCCGCCTGTTCGCTTTTGCTGTCTTTCGGTTCTATCAGTATTTTGCTGATGTTTAATATGACAGATTCTGACCAGCTTGATTTTATTGGCAAGCAAACAGGAGCGGACGAAATCCGGCCGAACGCGTTGTATTCATGCGGGAGCGAACCGCTGCCGGTTTTTATGCAATTTTGCGGTTCCCCGAAATTAATAGACCCCCGCAAGGAGAAGAAACTCATCAGCGACGGCAACCTCATTTATGCTGAACGGCTCTCATAAAAAAAAGCTCCTGAAACTGCTGGAAGATCTTGTGAACATAAGATCGGATAAAAAAAATCCTGCCATGACGGCTTTTCTGAAAAAAGCGCTTAGGGAAAACGGCTGGAAAAATATCAAGGAGTCCGGCGGGAACGTCTGGGGTAAATTAGGTTCCGGAAAAATAAAACTTCTTTACGATATTCATTCGGACACAATCACGGCCCGGAACACCCTCTGGAATACAGATCCATTCAAGGCGGAATTTAAAAACGGTTATTTATACGGCAGGGGCGCTGTGGATGACAAAGGGCCCCTGGCGGCCGCTATTTTTTCCGGCAATTTTATCCCTGATTCCAAAAATTACAGCGTTTATCTGCTCGCTTCCGACAGAGAGGAAATTGACGAAGGCTACGGCTGCCGGACTTTTCTCCGTAAAGAAAAAAAGAAGCCGGATTTTGTCCTTATATCCGAACCTTCCGATCTGCGCTTTATTTTCGGGCAGAGAGGCAGGGTTGAAATCACTCTCACCGCGCGGGGAATTCCCGCGCACGGCTCTATGCCGGAAAAAGGGAAGAACGCCATTTTTCTTATGAATGAGGCTTTGTCCTCACTGGCAAAACTCAGGTTCAGGAGCGTGCCGCCATTTACGGCCACGACAGTAACTCCGACAGTGATAAAAAGCGATGGTGAGGGAAGAAATGTTCTGCCTTTGAGCTGCAGCGTTCTGCTGGACATAAGAATAAATCATAAAGAGAGCGTTAGCTCACTGATCAGAATCCTGAAAAAGAAGCTCCCCCGGGGAATAGAAATAAAAGCCGGGGGGTTTTGCCCGGCATGGCTTCTTAAAAATAAGAATTACGCTCTTGCCGCCAAAAAAACATTCGCGGAAGCTTATGGAAAAACAACAACTCCCGCTTACTGGAAATTCTGCACCAACGGTTCTTCATACGCCGCCAAAGGTATTCCGGTTATAGGCTTCGGACCGGGAAAGCCGGAATTGTGCCATAAGAAAAATGAAAATATAAAGTTGGCGGATGTTGAAAAGGCCGTTGAATTTTTTAAGATATTACCGCAGCATGTAGCGGACTCTGCAAAATGCTGAAAAAAAAGATATTGTTGTCTTGCGCGGCGGCGGTCATGCTCTTCTGTTCGCCGGACCCTCTTTCAGCGGCGGAGCCGCGCTATATCGCGGATTTGCCGAACATTCACGAGTACGAGCTTTTCGCCAACAACGGCTGGACTGGCAACTGGTATGTCGGCTATGACCACTGCTGGATTGTAAAACTTCCGGCGGTGAAAGAAATCAAAAAATTCAATAAAGCTTTTCTCGGCGTGAAATTGGGCAGAGCCAAAACTGCGAAACAGCTTGAAACCGCGCTTCAGGCGGAAATAGACGGTCAAAAGAAAAAACTTGAGGGGGCGTCTCCTTCGGAGAAGGAAAATCTGCTTGCGGAAATAGAGGAGCTGAAAAAGAAAAAAGAATCGGCGGAAAATCTCCGGGTGTATATATCCGTTTCGGATGACGCTGACTTTTCGGATAACAAAAAGCACATCGCCGCGTTCAACAGCGAGATACCGCTTGAAGGCGATTACAACGAGGCCTTGAACAATGTCGGCTCCGGCCGGTGGTTCTGGAAAGAGGTGCCGCTTTCGTCAATTTCGGCGGACAAGGAAAATTTTGTGGCGGTCTGGTCGGACAACGGGCTTTTCACTTCGGCATCTTATGCGCCCGTGATTGCGGCAGGCTGGTCGGCCAAAGACAAATATGCCTATCTCTCCACGGATAACTTCGGTAAAGCACCGGAAAACCTTGAGAAAAAAATAAGTTTTTTTACCCCCGCCTTGTGCATAAAACTTGTGCCGGAAAATAAAAAAGAATTAAAAGTGGAAATAAAAAAAGCCGGAATCAATGAAGGTATTTTAAGAGTCTGCGCCGATGTGAAGGGCGTTCCCGAAAGACTCCGCCTGCGCATTTTCCGCGGGAAAGAAGAAATCCCCACCGGTTACGGCATTTCGGCGCCGCCCTGGTGCCTCACAATATATAAGCTTGAGAAAGGCAGATACAGTTTTTATCTTGATGCGGAAGATTATTTCGGCAACAGGTCGGAAAGCGCGAAAAAAACTTTTGCCGTAGAGTAATAGAAGATCGAAATAGAGAATTCCGTTCCGTTATTTTTTTTCGTCCGTATACGATAACATAAATAAAAGCGGGATGAGATATAATGTGATCATTGTTGAAAATAACAGCCCCCAGCTGAAGGCGAGAGACATGGGAGAAATCATTTTTTCGTATCCTCCCAGGCCGTAAGCCATCGGCAAAAGTCCACCCAGGGTTGTCAGTGTCGTCAGCAGTATAGGCCTTAGCCGTTGAGAGGCAAGGCCGGCTATGCTGTCAATTGCAATACCAGGGCTTGAAGCCAGCGTATCTGCCATTACAATGGAGTCATTGACAACCACACCGCTAAGCCCGACCGCCGCAAGCATCACGAACATAGATATGGGCTGACCGTGTATAAAAAGAGCGGCTATAATGCCTATGATACTAAACGGGACAACCGCTATTATTATAAAAGCGTTTTTCCATGAATTCAAAAACAATGCGAGTATCAGGAATATTCCGGCGACAGCGACAAGAGCCGCCGTTTTCATGTCCTTTAGGATCAGCCTGGTCTTTAAAGCCTCTCCGGCTATTTCCACAACCACGTCTTCCGGTATAACTTCAGCGATGCCTATACGGTCTTTGATTATTCCGGCGGCCTCGAGAGCGGATATTTTTGCTTTTCTCAGCGAGGCTGACAGAGTGACGCTTCTTACGCCGTTACGATGGAGAATTTCAAGATCCGAGGATCTCGTCTTAAAACTGATAAAATTATCAAGCGCCACAAGATATCCCGCTTTGTTTTTTACGCTGATATTTTTCAACACCTGCTCATGTTTCCTGCTCTCAGGGTCAAGCAAAAGCCTATATTCAATTTTCTCTTCAAGCGTCTGTATGTCGGTTACCACATAACCTTCATAGGCTATCCTTAATATCTGTGCCACCTCTTCCGTGGATATGCCCAGCGAAGCCAGCTTATTCTGATCGAGGTCAACAACAAGTTCCTCTTTCCCGGGTTTCCTTGAATTGTCTATGTCGGCAACGCCGAGTTTTTTCATGTCTTTCAAAATACCGCTTACAAATCTTACCGCTTTATTCAAATTTTTCCCATTGTTGGAACTGAGATGCACCGTAATGGCCTTATCCTGTATGGGGCCCACTTTCTTCGTATCGTAGAATATGCGGGTTCCTTCAGGCGGAGTGTATTTTTTCCTGATACTCCTGATTATCTGAGCGGCCGTCCTGTTTCTTGAGATGTCCGGCGTGAGGAACACGTTAATAATAGCCCAGTTCTCATGGTCTCCGTAATTTTTTGTTTTTGAAATTGAATGATGCCCTATCCTTGAGGTAAAAGATTCTAACTCGCCGTCGGGTAATTTGCTTATTATTTTTTCAATATCCTTAACGATATTTTCGGTTTCGCCCAAGCTATAATTATTGGGGCCTTCCACTTTGATATAAAATGTTTCTATCGCCGATTGCGGAAACATTTTAAATTTCAGAAAAAACTTTGCCGAGAGTAGGGAGGCCGCGAGAAGCAGTATTGAAAAACAAAGAAACAAAATTTTATTCTTAAGAACAATAACCAGAGATTCGCGATAAACTTTTTCCATTTTCAGCATCCATACGGGCTTGGCCTTTTTAGCCGTATTCTTTCCGGAAGCAATGTGATGGGGAAGAAAAAAGAAAGATTCAATAAGAGACACAGTCAAGATTGTTATGACTATCACGGGTATGGCTATCACAAATTTTCCGGGCCGCCCGCCGAGAGACATCAGGGTGAGGTAGGCTATAACCGTTGTGAGCGTGGAAAGCGTTATGGGTATGATAAGGTCTTTTACCGCCGTCAAGGCCGCCTCTTTGGGCTCAATGCCCCTCTCCCGGTGGAATATTATTTTGTCCGACATAACTATCGCGTCATCAACGACTATACCAAGAACAACGATCAGACCCGCCAGCGCAATTGAGCTGAAAGTTATGTCAAGTATCGGAAAAGCCGTAAATGCCGCTATGAAACAAAAAGGTATACCGAAAGCTGTCCAGAAAGCGGCCATCTTATCAAGAAAAAGGAAAAGAAGTATCAGCACAATCACAAAACCCGTGATGGCATTATTAAAAAGCAGGCCGAGCCGCATCCTGGTTGTTTTGGACTGGTCATTCACATATGAATAAGAAAATTTATCTCCCAATATCCCGGCAGTAACAGCCTTAACCTTTGTAATTGTCTTGATTATGTCCGCATCAGATTTTTTCTTCACCACCAGCGAAATGCCGGCTTCACCGTTATTTCTTATCTTTATCTTATGGTCTTCCTCGGTAAGCTTTACGGAAGCAACCTGATGCAACCTGACTCTTTTTTGCTCAAAATTACTTCGCAATATCACGTTTTCCACTTCCAGGGGATCTTTAAACTTGTTTAAAATTATTATATTTTTCAGCCCTCTGTATGATTCCATAGTTCCGGCGGTGGACCTGATATTCCTCTTGCGTATTGATTCGGCCACCTCGTGCAGTGAAAAATAAGCCGCGTTTAATGCGGCGGGATTAGCCTCAATGTGAATTTCTTTATCAAAGTAGCCGATTTTATCTACGCCGGACACAGGGGAGATTTTTTCAAGAGCCAACTCGAGTTTTCTTGCTTTGTTCCTTAGAATTTCGTGGTCAGGGTGAGATAAGGCTATTTCTATAATCGGCACATCGCTTGTTTTTATCTCTTTTACCAGGGGCGTGTCTTTCACTTCAACCGGTAAATCGCTGACCGTTTCCACGGCTTTTCTTATATCCAGAATGGTGTCCGCCATTTCTTTTTTTGAATAAGATTCATCAAGCTGAATAAAAATAGACGACATATTGTCGGCTGAAACCGATTCCATATAATCTATCCCCGCGACCTCGCTTATGGCTTCTTCAAGCGGTAAAGTAACATTAAGTTCAACATCTTCAGGGGCGGCCCCGGGATACACCGTTGTAATCTGCACCTGATTCAACTCTATGCCGGGCATTCCTTCCCGGGGTATATTTTTAAGAGAAACTAAACCTAAAAAAAACAAGCCTATTACAAATACGTTGACAGCTATTTTGCTGTTGAGAAAATATTTTACCAGTCTTAGCATCCATAACCTCCGTTTGTTTCCATAAGCATATTTATCCAAAAAGTGCGTCACGCTGTCAAGGTCTCTGACAAGTCTCTGCACATACGCGTACGCGTGTACGTTGACATAATCAGCGGATAGATAGTATAATTAAGTCTTATGAGCAAAAAAAGCGATAGACGTTATCATATACCCAAAAAGCGGTTTACAATTATGCTGCTGCCCCACGGCGGCCGCGGCGGAACCCAGCTTTCGATGTCGTATCTGTCGCTGTTTCTCGGATGCGCGCTGTGGTTCGGCTTAACGGCGACAGCCGCTTATTTCATCAGCGAACGCATCAGGCTGAATGAAACACAAAAAGCGAATATTGAGCTGAAAAACAAAGTCTCCAGTTTTAGCGAAAAATTGCATAACTCCCTTGAACTTATCAGCGCAACGGCGGAACTGAACACCCGCCTGCGGGGAATACTCGCGCTGGGAAATAAATCAAAAATCATAGAATACTCAGCCGCCGGCGGGCCGTCAAAACTCGAAGCCCTTCAGTTGTCTAAAATACTTTTCGAAACATCTCCCATGGAATCCGAAAAACTGCTGGAGATGAATATCAAGGAAATGCTTGCTGCAAGCTGGCAAGCCAAAATTGATTTCCGCGAAATTTCAAAATATCTGAATGAAAAAAGAGTGCTGGCCCGGTCCACTCCGGCGATATGGCCGGCAATGGGAAGGGTAACAAGTCCCTTCGGATTGAGAGCGTCTCCTTTTACGGGGCGCAGCCAGTTCCACAGCGGACTTGATATCGCGAATCTGAAAGACACGCCTCTGCGGGCGACAGCCGACGGGAGAGTGGTTTTCGCGGGATGGGCCGGCAATCTCGGTAAAACCGTTGTGGTGTCTCACCGCATGGGTTACACAAGTTATTACGGACATTGCGACAAAGTTTTTGTCAAACAGCGGGACAAGATTGAAAGAGGACAGATAATCGCAAGCATCGGCTGCACCGGGCGCGCGACAGGATATCATGTGCATTATGAAATAAAAAGATACGGGAAATCGCTTAATCCCATGTATTTTGTTAACAGGAGTTTTTAAATGTTTGGTTCAAAAAAATTTGAAAAAAAGATAGGACGTATTGAAACGGTTATCGGCCATGAAAGCGTGATAACCGGCACTGTTTCCACCAAAGGGTCTCTCAAGATCGACGGGCTTATAAACGGCGGAATAGATCAGGCTGATGCCGTCATTGTCGGTGACACAGGAAAAATAAAAGGTGACATCACCGCCCAGACGGTCATTGTCAGCGGGGAAGTGGAAGGAAATATTCACTCCTACATATCCATAGAACTGATGGAAGAAGGCAAAATAAAAGGCGACATAAAAACCTCGCAGATATCCATAAACGAAGGCGCTTTTTTTGAGGGCAATGTCACTATGGAAAAAACCGCCGCTCTTCCGGAAACAGAAACAGACGACTAATCAAGAACGAGAAGCGCTCTGGCTATCTCTTCTCTCGCGGCGGAATTATCCATTTTCAGAAACAGCTTTCTTAGAACCGCTTTAGCTTTCATTTCACGCAGCGTCCTGACCGAGCGGACCCGCAGTTCATTTTTTTCGTTTCCGCGGGAGACAATGGAAGAAAGCATTCCGGCGAATTTTTTTTCATTCAGATAACCCGCCATATCTACGCACCAGTAGCGGAATTTCCAGTAATACGGTTCGTTTTTTCTGACGCTCCACGAATTTTTGCCTTCAATGGCATCGGCTATAAACGGCGCGGCGGCTTTTGGATTCTCCAGCAGAACAACGGATTCTTTGAGAGTGCTTATCCCCAGACTGTCAAGCGAAGCGCCCGATGCGGCTTTTAACATCACTTTTTCCAGAGCTTCCATAACGGCTTTTTTCTTTTGAGGAGAAATTTTTCGCTTTTTTTCCATCCAGTAATCGCGCGGAACAGGAGGCGGTAGAATTATTTTCTTTGGCGCTGCGGCGCATCCCGCCATCAAAACAAAAAGCAGCGCTGTCAAAACAAAGCGCGCGGCAATGCGGTAAATTTGATTTTCTGTCATTTTATTGTAGAATATATCATAAAATTTGAAAAAATGACATAAACTTTTTATCAGGGGGAATAAATATATGGAATTTGTAAGGAAACATGCCAAGACCATTCTCAGCGTTATCGCCGCTGTTTTCATAATAGGTCTTTTTTATATGAATTATCAGGCGCAGGGGCCGACTGCCATAAAAGTAAATAGAACCAGAATAAGTTACGATGAGTATCACCAATCTTTCACGCGGCGGCTGGACAGGGAGCGCGATGAAAGAGAGGAAGCTCTCAACGCCGACGATATCAGCAGTATAAAGCAGAACGTTCTCGCGCAAATGGTGCAGGACGAACTTATAATGCAGAACGCTAAAAAATTCGGCGTAAAAGTGCCGGATGAAATTATTTCATCCTCCATAATGTCAATGAAAGCTTTTCAGCAGAACGGGCAATTCAATCAAAACATATACCGCCGGGTGCTCGCTATGTATTATAAAATGTCCCGTTACGAATTTGAGGAAAATTTAAGGGATTCCATTAAAAAACAATTTTTCAGGGATTTGACTCTGTCTGCCGCCAAAGTTTCTCCCATGGAACTTGAACTTGTATTCAAATCATCTTTTCCGAAAGAAAATTTTGAAGAAAAACAAGCGGAATTTAAAAACACATTGGTAAACGAAAAACGCTCTCTCATCTACTACGGCTGGATGGACAGCATGATAAAAAACTCCGAGATAATAAACAACCTCCCCAAATTAGAACCCGGAAGTTAAATATAATTTCTCCCGGCTTCTACCACTTTACCCGATGTCCAGAGCGCCTTGTTTCAGGCTCGAACAATTGAACTTGAAAAGAGGACAATTTGCGGAAAGATCTTGACATAACCTTTGCTCGGCGTGCCCTTTTTTCTTTAGTTTCAAATGTGCAATATCAAACCCGGCACCGTCCCCTTTCCCACTTTTTTTCTGGACATTTTACTCGGATAAATGTTAAACTTTGTCAGATCGATAAACATTTCAGGAGGTAAATAAATGGAATTTGCTTTGACGGACTATATTGACTGCGCTCTACGGTGCGCCGAGTATGATAAACTTGAAGATAACTCTTTTGTAGGACGTATACCAAAATGTAAAGGTGTAATTACATTTGCAAAATCACTGAAGGAATGTGAGGATGAGTTGCGCTCAACTTTAGAAGACTGGATTCTTATAGGCCTTAAGTTAAAACATCGTCTTCCAATAATTAATGGGATAAGTCTTGGAATTTAACCTCAGCGGATGAGATAATTCCGGAATATTTCGTTTGAAACAACCTCTCCGTCCGGCGCGTAAATCATAAGCCCCATGCCGAGAGCATCGGCTTTGCGGATAGCTTTTTCAGTTTCCATCAGCATAAAGGCCGTGGCGTATATGTCCGCCTCCAGCGGCTCTCTGCAAATAAGCGTGACCTGCCTTTTTCCCGAGGATCGCCCTGTTGAGGGATTGATTATATGACTATATTTTTTGCCGCCGTCTATAAAGAAATTTTCATAATCGCCGCTTGTGGCCGAGGCGGCATCCGTTAAAGCAATGATATACGTGAAACTTTTTTCTCCGGGGCCGCGCACGCCTATACGCCAGGGCTTTCCACCGTTTTTACCCATAGCCAGTATATCGCCGCCGGCGTTTATGAGGGCGTTGTTTATACCGTTGTCCTTAAGCGTCTCCGAAAGTTTTTCGAGAAGATAACCCTTGCCGCAGCCTCCGAAATTAAGACGCGCTCCGCCGGTGCTTATAAAAGCGTCCTTTATTTTTATTCTGCCGAATCCCACTTCGGAAAGAGCTTTTTTCAAAACCGTCGGCGGCGCCGCTCTGCCGGACTTTTTGGAAACGGGCGAAAAACCGCTCACCTTCAAAACCGGCTCAACCGTGGGATCGAAAAGACCGTCCGTTTCCTCGTGCGCGAGCCCTATGCGCTTTATCAGAGCGGCAAGCTCCGCGCTCTCTACAAAACCCTTTCTGTTGAGCTCCTCCGTAATCCCCGCTCTCACATTAAGCAAATTATCACAGCGCTTTATTTCGTCTTCCAGAAGACCGAAAATTTTTTCATCGGCGCAACCGGACAAACTTATATCTATGAAAGTTCCGAAATAAAGAAAGCGCCTGGTTTTGATTCCCCGCGCACAAGCCGCGAACAAAACAACCGCCGCCAATAAGAGGAAAAGGGGACGTCCTGCATTTTCCCAGCGCGGGAACATCTTAATGAAAAGCGTGATTGAGTTCTTCAATAATTAAACGTCGGGCTAAAGCGGTATAACCAATCCCCAATTTCTTGGCCATAGCTTTTAACTGCCGACGATATACCGGTTCCAGCCGGACAGAAACAAGTTCTTTTTTAGGTTTGACAAATTTAACATCATCAACTGTTTCTAATTCATCCAAATAATCGGTAACGTCATGCGTGTCCCAAAACTTTGCGATGACTTCATCCGAACCCCACTCCGGTATCTTTGCTTTTCGTTTTCTCATGGCATTTATCTCCTTTGGTATTTTCTTCGCTGCTCTTTTGTCATGACCATTGCGGTAACCGGCAGAGCAGTGCTTTTCGCCAATGGTTTCAAAACAATAAAAAGATATCTTCCGGCTTCCGTTTGACCAAACACGTAATAAAGTTTCTTTCGCTTTCTTCCGGGACCTCTCAAAATAAGATGTTTACCAAAACAAACTTCTTCCACTTCTCCCGGAGTAATTCCATGCTTGCCTAATATATGTTCGAGCCTATCCCTTCGCCACTCAAGTTTTGTAAATATAATCATTCATGCCCTCTGCTATGAATGTAATACAAAAGATGACATTTGTCAATGTCAATTACGCGGTTACGCAAGTTAAATTTTTGGAATTTCAAAAACCGATTCTAAAACTCACCCTTTGAGAAGTACCAAGATCGGCGTAGGGCTTTATTGAGTAATCAAGAACATAGGAGCCGAAGTTAAAACCAACGCCGCCACCCAGTCCCTCATCCTCGCCAAAATCATCCGATTCTGTATTGCCGTAAACCGCTGAAACAGCCTTCATCATATATCCCGCTCTCAAGACCATAAATCTCGCCGGACAAACCTGCATACCCATCCTGAATGTTCTTTTTTCATCCACTGGCTCATACGCCATGTCCGCCATTAAACCAAATATTCCCCCGAACTTCAACACCCCGCCAAGCGTAAATGTCAGCGGCAGCGGATATTTCTCCTCTATGAATTTCATATCCGGGCCAAGATTTCTGACACTCAAGCCAAGCGAAAATCTATCTGAAAGCTCTCTCATCGCCCCGACATCAATGGCAAAACCCTCAGCGCTCTCATCGGCTATTTCCTGTCTTATCAGTTTTACATTAACCCAAGTTCGCCAAAATAGCGAAAAAAGCAGCGAAAACACGCGGATTTTGAGGGATGCGCAAAGAGCTCCTCGTCGGGGAGAG
>SWCC01010105.1_pt1 | contig 38370 bp, 50 predicted proteins | sample 4692971 | NCBI WGS metagenome assembly SWCC01 (sample SAMN10267277, study PRJNA491770) | bioreactor metagenome | isolation source: DHS bioreactor inoculated with subseafloor sediment | place: Japan: off Shimokita Peninsula | collected 2006-08 | reverse complement strand
ACACGACGCTCTTCTCGTCGATCTCGCCGCGACCTTCCTGTTTCTCGGGGCGCTGTTTCACATGCCGCTCGCCAATCTCACGGCGATCCTGCAGGCGCTGCCGCTCACCGTGGCGTTGGCGGCGGCGCTGGTCTATGGCGAGCCGCTCGGCTGGCGGCGGCTCGCGGCCATCGCCGTTGGCTTGGGCGGCGTGCTGCTGATCGTGCGGCCCGGCGCCGAGGGGTTCAATGTTTACGCCCTCTGGGGGCTGGGCGCGGTCGCCTTCGTCACGGTGCGCGACCTTGCCGTGCGCCGGCTGACACGCACCACCCCGTCGATCACGGTGGCCCTGGTCGGCTCGGCGTTGATCACCGTCGCGGCCGGCGCGGTGGCGCTGGCCCAGGGCTGGCAGGCCGTGTCCCTGGCCGCGGCCTGGCGCATCGGGCTCGCCGGGGTGTTCATCCTGGTCGGCTACCTCGCCTCGGTCGCAGTGATGCGGGTGGGCGAGATCGGGTTCACCGCGCCGTTCCGCTACACCGGGCTGATCTGGGCGCTGGTGCTCGGCTGGCTGGTGTTCGGCGACTGGCCCGACCGGATGACGCTGATCGGCGCGGCGATCGTCGTCGCGACGGGGCTGTTCACGCTCTACCGCGAGCGGGTGATCGCGCGCCGCGCCGCCGCCAGCGCCGATCCGCTGCGCGCCGCCGGCGGCTGACCCGCGCAAAGGTCAGTGGCGGGGCAGGGCGCGCGCCTTTTCCAGGTGCATCCGGTAGCGCGGATCGGCCTGCGCATCGTCGCCGCGCTTTTCGCACATCGCCGCCACGTAGTCGGCGCAGCACAGGTGATGCAGCCGCATCGCCCCCGGGATCGCGGCGAGCTTGGCGTATGCGGCATCGAACGCTTCGCGATAGGCCTGTACGGAGGCGTTCTGTTCCTCGTTACGGTCGAAGCGCTGGAAAAAATCGTCGGTGTAGCGGTCTATCAGCGTCGCGGCGCTTTGCCGGCCGCGCTTGTAGGCGAACTGTTCGTGAGTCTGCACCGCGTAGTGGTTCACCTGCGCCAGCGTGTTTGACCAGCGCGCCTCGGCACTGCCGTTCATCGGCGCACGGGCGGGACTATAGGCCGGGTAGGGATCGCCGTCGGCCAGCAGGAACACCCGGTCGCCCACACCCCAGGGCTCGGGCCGTTCCCACCCGGCAGGGCCATGCGCGCGCAGCTTGCGAAATGCCGTGGGCTCCTTGAACAGGGTTTTGAACCCGGCGTTCTGCTGCGCCTCGACCGGGCCGGACCGGGTGAACCGGCGGTGCACGAAGCCATCGCGCCATGCCTCTTCACCGCACGAGCCGAAGATCCGCCAGTTGACCGCGATGCCGATCCCCTTGCCGTCGACCACCTCGGCCAGCGCCGCCGCCGAACCATCGCCAGCATGGATGACGAGAAACTCGTCGACATCGGCGACGAACACCCAGCGCGCCTCGCGCACCAGCCTGTGTCCGGTGGCGACGATGTGGTTTTGCGGTTGTGGCGGCTGCGCCGGGTCGGGGGCGTTTTTCTTCTGTACCAGAACGCCGGCGCGCTCCAGCAGACGCAGGAGCTGGGGCGTGTGATCGGTGCAATCGTTGTGTACGATCAGGATGGTCTCGAACCCGAGCATCTTGTACCACGCCAGCCATTCGAGCAGAAATGGCCCCTCGTTGCGGATCGAGGTGACAACGGTGCTGTCGGGAAGGGTGCGCATCGGCCCAGCTCTGCCTCTCTGGCGTCTCGTTGTGGAAGAGGGTATCAAACCAGCGGCGGGAAAACACTATCTTTGCGCCCCGAGCTCGTGCCGGGCCGGGTGCTGTTGACAACCCCCCCGACTCCCCATATACGCGCGATCATTCGGGCAAAGGGGCCTTCCCCGTGCGCCTGCATCAGAGTTGTAGTGGACACGATCCGGGCGAGAGCTCCGATCCTCTGGAAACCCACCGCGTCGCCTCAAGAAAGGGGCGGGTGCGGAAGCTTTGCGTTTTACGGACGCGTGAAACGCGCGAAACGAGATGAACCGGGGCGCGCGCCCCATGAACATAGTGTTGCAACACGGGGACGAGACCCAATGCCAACGATCCAGCAGCTGATCCGCAAGCCGCGGCAGCCCAAAGTTAAACGCTCCAAGTCGCTGCACCTGGAGTCCTGCCCGCAAAAACGCGGCGTCTGCACGCGCGTCTACACCACGACGCCGAAGAAGCCGAACTCGGCCATGCGGAAGGTTGCCAAAGTGCGCCTGTCCAATGGCTTCGAGGTGATCAGTTACATCCCCGGTGAGAGCCATAACCTGCAGGAGCACTCGGTTGTGCTCATCCGCGGCGGTCGTGTGAAAGACCTTCCCGGTGTCCGCTACCATATCCTGCGCGGCGTGCTCGACACCCAGGGCGTCAAAGACCGCCGCCAGCGTCGTTCGAAATACGGCGCGAAGCGTCCGAAGTAAGGAGATACGCAGATGTCCCGTCGTCACGCCGCCGAGAAGCGCGAAGTCCTGCCCGACGCCAAGTATGGCGATCGCGTTCTGACTAAGTTCATGAACAACCTGATGATCGACGGCAAGAAGTCGGTCGCGGAAACGATCGTCTACAACGCGCTGGAGCGGGTTGAAGACAAGATCAAGCGCGCGCCGGTGGAAGTGTTCCACGAAGCGCTCGACAACATCAAACCCTCGGTCGAGGTCCGGTCGCGCCGCGTCGGCGGTGCCACCTACCAGGTGCCGGTCGAAGTGCGCCCCGAGCGCCGCGAAGCGCTGGCGATCCGCTGGCTGATCAACGCCTGCCGCGCCCGCAACGAGAACACGATGGAAGAACGCCTCGCTGGCGAGCTGCTGGATGCCGTCAACGGCCGCGGCTCGGCTGTGAAGAAGCGCGAAGACACCCACAAGATGGCCGACGCGAACAAAGCGTTCAGCCATTACCGCTGGTAAGAGGCCCGTACAATGGCACGCGACTACCCCCTTGAGCGCTACCGCAACTTCGGCATCATGGCCCACATCGACGCGGGCAAAACCACGACGACCGAGCGGATCCTGTACTACACCGGCAAGTCCCACAAGATCGGCGAAGTCCATGACGGCGCCGCGACGATGGACTGGATGGAGCAGGAGCAGGAGCGCGGCATCACCATCACGTCCGCCGCGACCACCACGTTCTGGGAGCGCACCATTGACGGTGAGAAGGCCCAGACCGACAAGCACCGCTTCAACATCATCGACACCCCCGGCCACGTCGACTTCACGATCGAAGTCGAGCGGTCGCTGGCCGTGCTCGACGGTGCCGTGGCGCTGCTCGACGCCAACGCCGGCGTTGAGCCGCAGACCGAAACGGTGTGGCGCCAGGCCGACCGTTACAAGGTGCCGCGGATGGTGTTCGTCAACAAGATGGACAAGATCGGCGCCGACTACTTCAACTGCGTGAAGATGATCAAGGACCGCACCGGGGCGACCCCGGTGCCGGTCAACTTCCCGATCGGCTCCGAGGACAACCTCGAGGGCATCGTCGACCTCGTGACCATGCAAGAATGGGTCTGGCAGGGTGAAGACCTGGGCGCCTCCTGGGTGCGCCAGCCGATCCGTGCCGAGCTGCAGGCGACCGCCGACGAGTGGCGCGCCCACATGATCGAGCATGCCGTGGAGATGGACGACGCGGCGATGGAAGCCTACCTCGAGGGTGAAGAGCCCGATGAGGCGACCCTGCGCAAGCTGATCCGAAAGGGCACCCTGTCGCTCAGCTTCGTGCCGGTTCTCGGCGGTTCGGCGTTCAAGAACAAGGGCGTCCAGCCCCTGCTCAACGCCGTGATCGATTACCTGCCGTCGCCGCTCGACGTGGTCGACTACATGGGCTTCCTGCCGGGCGACGAGACGGAAACGCGCGACATCCCGCGTCGTGCCGATGACGCCATGCCGTTCTCGGCGCTGGCGTTCAAAATCATGAACGACCCGTTCGTCGGCACGCTCACCTTCACCCGGATCTATTCCGGCGTGTTGAAAAAGGGCGACGGCATCGTCAACTCGACCAAGGGCCGCAAAGAGCGGATTGGCCGGATGATGATGATGCACTCGAACAACCGCGAAGAAATCGAAGAGGCCTTTGCCGGCGACATCATCGCGCTGGCCGGTCTGAAAGAGACCACCACCGGCGACACGCTTTGCGATGCGCAGAAGCAGGTGGTGCTCGAGACGATGACCTTCCCCGATCCGGTGATCGAGATCGCGATCGAGCCGAAGACGAAGGCCGACCAGGAAAAGATGGCGACCGCGCTGCAGCGTCTTGCGGCCGAAGACCCGTCGTTCCGGGTTGAAACCGACATCGAGTCGGGCCAGACCATCATGAAGGGCATGGGCGAACTTCACCTCGACATCCTCGTCGACCGGATGAAGCGCGAGTTCAAGGTCGAGGCCAACATCGGCGCGCCGCAGGTGGCGTATCGCGAGACCATCTCGCACAAGATCGAGCACAGCTACACCCACAAGAAACAGTCGGGTGGTTCGGGCCAGTACGCCGAGGTCAAGCTTGAGATCTCGCCGACCGAGCCGGGCGAAGGCTACTCGTTCGAGAGCCGCATCGTCGGTGGCGCGGTGCCGAAGGAATATATCCCCGGCGTCGAAAAGGGCATCAAGTCGGTCATGGACTCCGGTCCGCTCGCCGGCTTCCCGGTGATCGACTTCAAGGTCGCGCTGGTCGATGGCAAGTTCCACGATGTCGACTCGTCGGTCCTGGCCTTCGAGATCGCGGCGCGGATGGGCATGCGCGAAGGCCTCAAGCGGGCCGGCGCGAAGCTGCTCGAACCGATGATGAAGGTCGAGGTGATCACGCCGGAAGAATACACCGGCAACATCATCGGCGATCTCACGTCGCGTCGCGGCCAGATGTCGGGCCAGGAACCGCGCGGCAACGCCGTCGCGATCAATGCCTTCGTGCCGCTGGCTAACATGTTCGGCTACATCAACACTCTGCGCTCGATGTCGTCGGGCCGGGCTCAGTTCACGATGCAGTTCGACCACTATGAACCGGTCCCGCAGAACATTTCTGACGAGATCCAGTCGAAATACGCGTGATCGCGTCACGCTGAGAGATAAGGGAAAAGAGAATGGGCAAGGAAAAGTTTGCACGTAACAAGCCGCACGTGAACGTTGGCACGATTGGCCACGTTGACCACGGCAAGACGACGCTGACGGCGGCGATCACGAAGTACTTTGGCGACTTCAAGGCGTATGACGAGATTGACGGGGCGCCGGAAGAGAAGGCGCGCGGGATCACGATTTCGACGGCGCACGTTGAGTACGAGACCGAGGCGCGCCACTACGCCCACGTCGACTGCCCCGGCCACGCCGACTACGTGAAGAACATGATCACGGGCGCGGCGCAGATGGACGGCGGGATCATCGTGGTTTCGGCCGCCGATGGCCCGATGCCGCAGACCCGCGAGCACATCCTGCTGGCGCGCCAGGTCGGCGTTCCGGCGCTGGTGGTCTACATGAACAAGGTCGACCAGGTGGATGACGAGGAGCTGCTTGAGCTCGTCGAGATGGAGATCCGCGAACTGCTGACCGAGTACGACTTCCCGGGCGACGACATTCCGGTGGTGAAGGGCTCGGCGCTGGCGGCGCTCGAGGGCCGCGATCCGGAGATCGGCGAGAACTCGATCCGCGAGCTGATGAAGGCGGTCGACGAGTACATCCCGACGCCGGAGCGCGCGGTTGACCTGCCGTTCCTGCTGCCGATCGAAGACGTGTTCTCGATCTCGGGGCGTGGCACGGTTGTGACCGGGCGTGTCGAGCGTGGCGTTGTGAACGTGGGCGACGAGCTTGAGATCGTCGGCATCAAGGACACCCAGAAGACGACCTGCACGGGCGTCGAGATGTTCCGCAAGCTGCTGGATCGCGGCGAGGCGGGCGACAACGTTGGCGTTCTGCTGCGCGGCATCGACCGTGACGCGGTTGAGCGCGGCCAGGTTCTGTGCAAGCCGAAGTCGGTGAACCCGCACACGAAGTTCGAGTGCGAGGTGTATATCCTGACGAAGGAAGAAGGGGGCCGTCACACGCCGTTCTTCGCGAACTACCGTCCGCAGTTCTACTTCCGCACGACGGACGTGACCGGCACGGTTGAGCTTCCGTCGGGCACCGAGATGGTGATGCCGGGCGACAACCTGAAGTTCACCGCCGAGCTGATCGCGCCGATCGCGATGGAAGAAGGCCTGCGCTTCGCCATCCGTGAAGGCGGCCGTACCGTCGGGTCGGGCGTCGTCTCGAAGATCATCGCGTAATACCAACCTGTTCGATGTAGGTCGGGCGCCTGTCGCCCGGCCCACCTCTCAACGCGAAAGGCAATACACATGGCGCTTCAAGGCCAAAATATTCGCATCCGCCTCAAGGCGTTCGATTACCGCGTGCTGGATGCCAGCACCGCGGAAATCGTGAACACCGCCAAGCGGACGGGTGCCCAGGTGCGCGGCCCGATCCCGCTGCCCAACAAAATCGAGAAGTTCACCGTTCTGCGGGGACCGCACATCGACAAGAAATCCCGTGACCAGTTCGAGATCCGCACCCACAAGCGGCTGCTCGACATCGTGGACCCGACGCCGCAGACCGTGGACGCGCTGATGAAGCTCGACCTCGCCGCCGGCGTTGACGTCCAGATCTCGGTGTAAGGGAGGGTACGGACCATGCGTTCTGGTATTCTCGCAAAAAAAGTCGGCATGACCCGGCTGTTCATGGAGGACGGGAAGCAGATTCCCGTGACCGTCCTTCAACTCGAAGGCCTGCAGGTGGTTGCCCAGCGCACCGCCGAGAAGGATGGCTACACCGCCGTTCAGCTCGGTGCCGGTGCCGCGAAGGTGAAGCGCACCTCGAAGGCGATGCGCGGCCACTTCGCCGCCGCCAAGGTCGAACCCAAGCGCAAACTCGTCGAGTTCCGCGTGAGCCCCGAAAACCTGATCGACGTGGGCGCCGAGCTGTCGGCCGAGCACTTCGTGTCGGGTCAGAAAGTGGACGTGTCGGGCACCTCGATCGGTAAGGGCTTCGCCGGTGCCATGAAGCGGCACAACTTCGGCGGCCTGCGCGCCACGCACGGCGTGTCTGTCAGCCACCGTTCGCACGGCTCCACCGGTCAGTGTCAGGACCCGGGCCGCGTGTTCAAGGGCAAGAAGATGGCCGGCCACATGGGCGCCGCGCGCATCACCACCCAGAACCTGGAAGTGGTGCGCACCGACGCCGATCGTGGGCTCGTGTTCATCAAGGGCGCCGTTCCCGGCTCCAAAGGCGGCTGGGTGACGGTGAAAGACGCCGTGAAGAAGAAACTGCCGGACGGCGTGCCGTTCCCGGCGGCCCTGAAATCGGACGCTGCGCCGGTGGCTCAAGACGCCCCCGCCGAGGCCCCCGAAGGAGGCGCTGAAGAATGAAACTCGACGTGATCAATCTGGACGGCGGCAAGGCCGGGTCGGTTGAGCTGGACGAGGCCCTGTTTGGCCTCGAGCCGCGCGCCGACATCCTGCACCGCGTGGTCCGCTGGCAGCGCAACAAGGCGCAAGCCGGCACCCACAAGGTCAAGACCCGGTCGGAGACCAGCTACTCGACCAAGAAGATCTATCGCCAGAAAGGCACCGGCGGCGCACGCCACGGTGACCGCAACGCGCCGATCTTCCGCAAGGGTGGCATCTACAAGGGCCCGACCCCGCGCAGCCATGCCCACGACCTGACCAAGAAGTTCCGCGCGCTCGGCCTGCGTCACGCGCTCAGCGCGAAGGCGAAAGCCGGCGAGCTGGTGGTGATCGAGTCGGCCGAGTCGGCCGGCAAGACCAGCGCCCTGGCCAAGCAGGTGAAAAACCTCGGCTGGAAGCGGGCCCTGATCATCGACGGCGCCGAGGTGAACGAAAACTTCGCCCAGGCCGCGCGCAACATCGAGGGGCTCGACGTGCTGTCCTCGATGGGCGCCAACGTCTATGACATCCTCAAGCGTGACACCCTGGTGCTCACGAAAGCGGGTGTCGAAGCTCTGGAGGCTCGACTGAAATGACCGACAAGGCGAAACTCTACGACGTGATCCGCAAGCCGATCATCACCGAAAAGGCCACCATGGCGTCCGAACACGGCGCGGTGGTCTTCGAAGTGGCCCCGGACGCGAACAAGCCGCTGATCAAGGAAGCGGTGGAAACCCTCTTCGGCGTGAAGGTGAAGGCGGTGAACACCACCATCACCAAAGGCAAGGTGAAGCGGTTCCGCGGCCAGCTCGGTAAGCGCAAAGACGTGAAAAAGGCCTACGTGACCCTCGAAGAGGGCAACATGATCGACGTGACCACCGGTCTCTGATCGTTTCAGGCTTTTGAGAATTGGGAAGGCCCTCGGCGTGAGCCGGGGGCCTTTTCGTTTGTGATGGTTCGAGCGGTGCACCTGGCCCGGAACAGCGGCGCTGGCGGCCCGGGCAGCGCACGGCCGCCCCGGTGATGTCAGCGCGCGTTTGGGCATGGGATGTGGCGGCCGCCATAAAGGGGCGACCACCAGCGGCAGGAGCGCCCACCTGCGTCCGTGTGCTGCCCTTTGGTGGGGAAGACCTCGGGCGGGAAGTGATCTGCTCGAAATTTCGGACGCGGCGGTAGGCCAATTGAGTTTCTTAGGGAATCGCCTGGTCCTTTCTGCACCCCACTTGCCACCACCCCCCATCCCTGCTACTCCCGCCCAGTCGCGTGGCCCCGGATTCGTTCCGGGGCCCGTCACATTCGTGGAATCCCGACCCCTTGCGGGTCACAAAGCAACGGAAGACAGAAAGCATGGCACTCAAGTCGTACAAACCGACGACGCCTGGCCAGCGTGGGCTGGTTCTGATCGACCGTTCGGAGCTTTGGAAAGGGCGCCCGGTCAAATCCCTCACCGAGGGTTTGACCAAGAACGGCGGCCGGAACAACACCGGACGGATCACGATGCGTCGCAAAGGCGGTGGGGCGAAGCGCCTCTACCGCATCGTCGATTTCAAACGCAGCAAGTTCGACGTTCCCGCCCGCGTGGCGCGGATCGAATACGACCCGAACCGCACCGCGTTCATCGCCCTCATCGCCTATGACGACGGAGAGCAGGCCTACATCCTCGCGCCGCAGCGCCTCGCGGTGGGCGACCAGGTGATCGCGTCCCAGAAGGCCGACATCAAGCCGGGTAACGCGATGCCGTTCTCGGGCCTGCCGATCGGCACGATCGTGCACAACGTCGAGATGAAGCCCGGCAAGGGCGGCCAGATCGCGCGCGCCGCGGGCACCTACGCCCAGTTCGTCGGCCGCGATGGCGGCTACGCCCAGATCCGTCTGAGCTCGGGCGAGCTGCGGATGGTGCGCCAGGAATGCATGGCCACCGTCGGCGCCGTCTCGAACCCCGACAACTCGAACCAGAACTTCGGAAAAGCCGGCCGCTCGCGCCACATGGGCAAACGCCCGTCGGTGCGCGGTGTCGTGATGAACCCGATCGACCACCCGCACGGCGGCGGCGAAGGCCGCACCTCGGGAGGCCGTCACCCGGTGACCCCCTGGGGCAAGCCGACCAAGGGTGCCCGCACCCGCAACAAGAACAAGGCGTCGTCGAAGCTGATCATTCGCAGCCGTCACGCCAAGAAGAAGGGTCGGTAATCTATGTCGCGCTCTGTTTGGAAAGGGCCTTTTGTCGACAGCTATGTCCTCAAGAAGGCCGAAAAATCCCGCGAGTCGGGCCGCAGCGAGGTCATCAAGATCTGGTCGCGCCGCTCCACCATTCTGCCCCAGTTCGTGGGCCTCACCTTCGGCGTCTACAATGGCAAGAAACACATCCCGGTGAACGTCACCGAGGATATGATCGGCCAGAAGTTCGGTGAATATTCGCCGACGCGGACCTATTACGGCCATGCGGCCGACAAGAAAGCGAAGAGGAAGTAAGCCATGGGCAAGGATAAGAATCCCCGCCGCGTGGCGGACAACGAGGCGATGGCGAAGCTGCGCATGCTGCGCACCAGCCCGCAGAAGCTCAACCTGGTTGCCGCGATGATCCGTGGCAAGAAGGTCGAAAAGGCTCTGAACGACCTCACCTTCTCGAAGAAGCGCATCGCCCAGGACGTGCGGAAATGCCTTCAGTCCGCGATCGCCAACGCCGAGAACAACCACAACCTCGACGTCGACGAGCTCGTCGTGGCCGAGGCCTTCGTGGGCAAGAACCTGGTGATGAAGCGCGGCCGTCCGCGGGCGCGTGGCCGGTATGGCCGGATCAACAAGCCGTTCTCGGAACTCACCATCAAGGTGCGTCAAGTTGAGGAGCAAGCCTAATGGGTCATAAAGTCAATCCGATCGGCATGCGCCTCCAGGTGAACCGCACCTGGGACAGCCGCTGGTACGCCGATACGAAGGACTACGGAAATCTTCTTCTGGAAGATCTCAAGATCCGTGAGTTCATCAACGAAGAGGCCAAGCAGGCCGGCATCTCCAGGGTGATCATCGAGCGCCCGCACAAGAAGTGCCGGGTGACGATCCACACCGCGCGTCCGGGCGTGATCATCGGCAAAAAAGGCGCCGATATCGAAACCCTGCGCAAGAAGATCGCCAAGATGACGGCGTCGGAACTCCACCTCAACATCGTGGAAGTCCGCAAGCCCGAGCTCGACGCCCAGCTGGTGGCCGAGAGCATCGCCCAGCAGCTCGAGCGCCGGGTTTCGTTCCGCCGTGCGATCAAGCGCGCAGCGCAGAACGCGATGCGGATGGGTTCCCTGGGCATCCGGGTGAACGTGGCTGGCCGTCTTGGCGGCGCCGAGATCGCCCGCACCGAGTGGACCCGCGAGGGCCGTGTGCCGCTGCACACCCTGCGTGCCGACATCGACTATGCGCTGGCCGAGGCGAAGACCGCCTACGGCATCATCGGGATCAAGGTCTGGATCTACAAAGGCGAGATCCTCGAGCACGACCCGTCGGCGCATGATCGCAAGCTTCAGGAACTCCAGGAAGGCCCGGCGCCGCGTGGCGCCATGGGCGGCCGCCGGTAAGGGGAAACAGAGATGCTGCAACCAAAGCGCACTAAATTCCGCAAGATGCACAAGGGCCGGATCAAGGGAGACGCCAAAGGCGGCTCCGATCTGACGTTTGGCACCTACGGCCTCAAAGCCCTCCAGCCCGAGCGCATTACGGCGCGTCAGATCGAAGCGGCTCGCCGCGCGATGACCCGCCAGATGAAGCGTCAGGGCCGTGTCTGGATCCGTATCTTCCCCGACACCCCGGTGTCGTCGAAGCCGACGGAAGTCCGGATGGGTAAAGGCAAGGGCTCGGTCGATTTCTGGGCCGCCAAGGTCAAGCCCGGCCGGATCATGTTCGAGATCGACGGTGTCGACGAGGAGACCGCCCGCGAGGCGCTCCGCCTCGCCGCGATGAAGCTGCCGATCAAGACCCGCACTGTCGTGCGGGAAGACTGGTAACGGCGGCTCCGCCGCCGCGTGTGGTGTAGGCGGTTTCGCAGAAACCGTTCGGCCCGCACCCCGGTAGAGAAAAGAGAACCCCCGCTGGGAAACCGGCGGGGGTTTTCGTTTGCAAGACCGCGACGAGTGCCGCGCCTGACCCTGGGTGGGCGCATCCACAACGCCTGTGGTCAGCGTTTTATCTCAAGAGTCCCGGACTTGGTTTGTGCAACAAACCACATCGACAATGCGCCCTTCCGGGCGCGGCACGGGGCTGGTCGCCCCGCGCCAGAACCTGCATGCCGGCACATACCCGTCAGGCATTGTTCGTAGACGAGAGAATTGGCGCGCCCGACGTCATGCGCCTGGCAATAGCCCGTTGTGCGCTGTCGGTTCGGACATCAAACGTGCCACTGGCGCGCTCTCAATCACACCCACTTGTAATTGAAACTCACCGAAATCCGCTCTTCATCGTCCGCCATGTTCAGCGGCACCTCGTGGCGCAGCCAGCTTTCCCACAGAAAGATGTCGCCCGGTTCCGGCTTCATGTAGACGAACATCCGTAGGTCTTCGCGCGCGTCTTTCTTGCGCGGGGGCGCGGCCATCATCCGGCCCGAACGGGGGTCTTCCAGCTTCAGCGCCGCGGCGCCCTCGGGGATCGCCACGTAGGTGGTGCCCGAGATCACCGAATGCGGGTGGATGTGGCTGGCGTGGGTGCCGCCCTCGGGCAGGATGTTGATCCAGAGGTCTTCCAGCACCAGTTTGCCGCCGCCCAAATCCCATTCCAGCGTTTCGGCAAAGGCCGCGACGTGCTTGTCGAGCGCCTTCTTCACGGCGGCGAAAACCGGCGAGCGCCAGGGCAGGTCGTCCAGCGAGGCGTAGGAGGTGTAGCCGGGATAGTTGTTTTCCTCCGACCAGCGCTGGCCCGCCTCGTCATCTTCGGCGATGACGCGGCATTCGTCCTCCAGCTCGGCGGTGTCGACGGCGGGCCCGTGCTCGCTGAGCCGGGCGCGATAAAACGGGGTCACGAAGAGAGTTTTGATTTCAGCCATGGCCGCGTCATAGCGCAAAGCGCGGGGCCGGGCGAGGGGCGCTTTTGCCGCGCCCGAAATGAAAACCCCCGCCGGTCGTCGGCGGGGGTCACATGCTTCATTCGACAAACGTCAGCGCTTGAACCAGCCGGTGACCTTGCCCCAGATCGAGGTTTCTTCGAGCTGGTCGTCGCCTTGCGAGCCTTCGACCACGTCGCTGCCCTTGATCTCGGGCAGCGGCTCGCTTTCGAAGTGCTCCTCGTCGGGGCGCACGGCGGCGCGGCTCACCGTTTCTTCGGTGATCTCGTCGAAGCTGTCGAGCTTGGCCAGGGTCTTCGGCCCGGCGATGCCGTCGGCGACGAGGCCGTTGGCCGCCTGGAACGCCTTCACCGCTTTCTCGGTGCCGGGGCCGAAGGCGCCGTCGGCGCTGATGCCGAGGCCTTCCTGTAGCGTCTTCACCGCAGAGCCGCGCGAGCCGCGGCGCAGCAGCACCAGCTCGTAGAGGCCCATCGCAGTGAAGGTGTCGGGACCGGCAACACCGTCGACAGCCAGGCCGTTGGCCTTCTGAAAATCTTTCACGGCCCGCTCGGTGCCCGGCCCGAAATCTCCGTCGGCGGTAATGCCGAGCTTTTCCTGAAGCCGTTTTACCGGGGCGCCCTTAAGGCCCTTTCTCAAGATCGACATGGGTTTTCTCCCTTGGTCAGTGTAGATATCCCGGATAAGCCGGATGGCGAAACGCTCGCAGGGTCATCCCCCGCCGACAAGGGGAGAAACCGGGCAAAACTCCCGGTGAAAGCCGAGCGCGACGCGCCATGGGGCGTAGCTTGCGGCCGGCCTTGCGAAACCTGCGCCGCAGGGGTTGCTTTGTCGGGGAAAGGCGCGTATTGCGCAGCCTTCACACGAACTCCACCGGATTCGGCGTGACCTTTTGGGGCGCCCCGGTGATGTTGAAAAAGGAATAGGCGCATGAACGCCAAGGAACTGCGTGACAAGACGCCGGACCAGCTCAAAGAGCAGCTGGCCGACCTCAAGAAAGAGAGCTTCAACCTGCGTTTCCAGCAAGCCACCGGCGCGCTGGAAAACTCCGCCCGCGTGCGCAAGGTGCGCCGTGACGCGGCCCGGGTGAAGACCATTCTCAACGAAAAAGCCGCTGCCGCGGCCGGCAACGAGTAAGGAGCCAGACAGATGCCCAAACGTATCCTGAACGGCACCGTCACCTCGGACGCCAACGCCCAGACCGTCACCGTGTTGGTCGAGCGTCGCTTCAAACACCCGCTTCTGAAGAAGACCATCCGGTCGACCAAGAAGTACCGGGCGCACGACGAGAACAACACGTTCAAAATCGGCGACCAGGTTCGCATTCAGGAATGCGCGCCGAAGTCGAAGACCAAGCGCTGGGAAGTCGTCACCGCCTGAGGCGGCAAGACATCCCGGTAAGATCGAAACCATGGGGTCGTTACCCCACAGGTCAGGAGAAACCACATGATCCAGATGCAGACCAATCTGGATGTCGCTGACAACTCCGGCGCGCGCCGGGTGCAGTGCATCAAGGTCCTGGGTGGTTCCAAGCGTAGATACGCCTCCGTCGGCGACATCATTGTCGTCTCGGTGAAGGAAGCCATCCCGCGCGGTCGCGTAAAGAAAGGCGACGTGCGCAAAGCCGTCGTCGTGCGCACCGCCAAGGAAGTCCGTCGCGAAGACGGCACCGCGATCCGCTTCGATCGCAACGCCGCCGTGATCCTCAACAACAACAACGAGCCGATCGGTACCCGTATCTTTGGCCCGGTTGTTCGTGAGCTTCGCGCGAAGAACTTCATGAAGATCATCTCGCTGGCTCCGGAGGTGCTCTGATGGCTGCGAAACTGAAAAAAGGCGACAAGGTCGTCGTGCTGGCTGGCCGTGACAAGGGCAAGCAGGGCGAGATCTCTCAGGTGATGCCGAAGGACGGCAAAGCCGTCGTCGAGGGCATCAACATGTCCATCCGCCACACCAAGCAGACCCAGACGTCGCAGGGCGGCCGCCTTCCCAAGGCGATGCCGATCGACCTGTCGAACCTGGCGCTTCTTGACAAGAACGGCAAAGCGACCCGCGTTGGCTTCAAGACCGAAGCCGACAAGAAGGTGCGTTTCGCCAAGACCACGGGGGACGTGATCTGATGCTCGACGCTGCGACCTATACCCCGCGTCTCAAGACGCTCTACAAAGACACGATCCGCGCCGCTCTGAAGGAAGAGTTTTCCTACAAGAACGACATGATGATCCCGCGTCTCGACAAGATCGTGCTGAACATCGGCTGCGGCACCGAGGCGGTGAAGGACTCCAAGAAGGCCAAGTCGGCCCAGGAAGACCTCACCAAGATCGCCGGCCAACACGCCGTCGTCACCAAGGCGAAGAAGTCGATCGCGTCGTTCCGCGTCCGCGAAGATATGCCGCTCGGCACCAAGGTGACCCTGCGCGGCGATCGGATGTACGAATTCCTCGACCGCCTGATCACCGTGGCGATGCCGCGTGTGCGTGACTTCCGTGGCGTGTCCGGCGCATCGTTCGATGGCCGTGGCAACTACGCCATGGGCCTGAAAGAGCACATCGTGTTCCCCGAGATCGACTTCGACAAGGTCGATGAGGTCTGGGGCATGGACATCGTGATCGGCACCACCGCGAAGACCGACGCGGAAGCCAAGGCGCTGTTGAAAGCTTTCAACATGCCGTTCAACAGCTGAGCCTCGGAGGACAAGAAATATGGCTAAAAAATCCATGATTGCCCGCGAGGTCAAGCGTCAGAAACTTGTGGAGCAGTACGCTTCCAAGCGCGCTGCCCTCAAGGAGATCATCAGCGACCAGGACCGTCCGATGGAAGACCGGTTCCGGGCCTCGCTGAAACTGGCGAAACTGCCGCGCAACAGCTCGGCCACGCGGTTGCACAACCGTTGCCAACTCACCGGGCGTCCGCACGCCTATTACCGCAAACTCAAGGTCAGCCGGATTGCGCTGCGCGAGCTTGGCTCGCACGGTCAGATCCCGGGCCTCGTGAAATCGAGCTGGTGAGGAGACAGAGATGAACGATCCTATCGGCGATATGCTCACCCGCATCCGCAACTCGCAAATGCGCGGCAAGTCCACCGTCTCGACCCCGGCCTCGAAGCTGCGGGCCTGGGTGCTCGACGTGCTCGCGGACGAGGGCTACATTCGCGGCTACGAGGGCGGCACTGACGTCAACGGTCACCCGACCCTCGAAATCTCGCTCAAGTATTTCGACGGCACCCCGGTCATTCGCGAGCTCAAGCGCGTCTCGAAGCCGGGCCGCCGCGTCTACATGGGCGCCAAGGAGATCCCGCATGTCCGTCAGGGCCTCGGTGTCTCGATCGTCTCCACGCCGAAGGGCGTGATGTCGGATGCAAATGCACGCGCGGCCAATGTTGGCGGCGAAGTGCTTTGCACCGTGTTCTAAGGAGGTCTGGTATGTCTCGCATTGGTAAGAAACCGGTCGAGCTGCCCAGCGGTGTGACTGCCACCGTCTCGGGCCAGACCGTCGAGGTGAAGGGGCCGAAGGGCACCCGGAGCTTTAACGCTACGGACGACGTGACGATCAAGGTCGCGGACAGCTCGATCTCGATCGAGCCGCGCGGCAAGTCGAAGCGCGCGCGCCAGCAGTGGGGCATGAGCCGCACCATGGTGCAGAACTGCGTCACCGGCGTGAGCGAGGGCTTCAAGAAAGAGCTCGAGATCAACGGTGTGGGCTATCGTGCCCAGGTGCAGGGCAACGTGCTGAAGCTGAACCTCGGCTACTCGCACGACGTGAACTTCGAAGCGCCCGAGGGCGTGACCGTCACGGCGCCGAAGAACACCGAGATCGTCGTCGAAGGCATTGATCAGCAGCTCGTCGGCCAGGTCGCGGCCAATATCCGCGAATGGCGTGCTCCCGAGCCCTACAAGGGCAAGGGCATCAAGTACAAAGACGAGTATATCTTCCGCAAGGAAGGCAAGAAGAAGTAAGGACGCGAAAAATGGCAAACAGCAAACGGAACCTGTTTCTGAAACGCCGTCAGCGCGTTCGGAACAAGCTGCGCAAGGGCAATGTCGGCAAGGTGCGCCTTTCGGTGCATCGCTCGAACAAGAACATCAGCGCCCAGCTGATCGACGACGTGAACGGCGTGACCCTCGCCGCGGCCTCTTCGCTCGAGAAAGATCTCGGCGTGCTCGGCAAGAACAACGTGGAGGCCGCCACGAAGGTGGGCGCCGCGCTGGCCGAACGTGCGAAGAAAGCCAAGGTCGAAGTGTGCTACTTCGATCGTGGCGGCTTCCTGTTCCACGGCAAGGTGAAGGCCCTGGCCGACGCCGCGCGTGAAGGCGGTCTGAAGTTCTAAGATCCTGTGGAGGGCGGCAACGCCCTCCCGATGACCCGGGAGCTTCGCTCACCTGGGTTGGCGATATCGGTGCCGAGCGCACCACCCATGAAAGGAATGCCTGATGGCAGAACGTGAAAACCGCCGGGGGCCGCGCCGCGACCGCGACGAAACCCCGGAATTCGCTGATCGTCTGGTTGCGATCAACCGCGTGTCGAAGACCGTGAAGGGTGGCAAGCGCTTTGGCTTCGCCGCGCTCGTGGTGGTCGGCGACCAGAAGGGCCGTGTCGGCTTCGGCAAGGGCAAGGCCAAAGAGGTGCCCGAGGCGATCCGCAAGGCGACCGAGCAGGCCAAGCGCCAGATGGTGCGCATTCCGCTGAAGGAAGGCCGCACCCTGCACCACGATATCGAGGGCCGTCATGGCGCCGGTAAAGTGGTGATGCGGACCGCGCCGGAAGGCACCGGGATCATCGCCGGTGGCCCGATGCGCGCCGTGTTCGAGATGCTCGGCATCAAGGACGTTGTGTCGAAGTCGATCGGCTCGCAGAACCCCTACAACATGATCCGCGCCACCCTCGAAGGCCTGTCGAAAGTGGCGTCGCCGCGTTCGGTGGCCCAACGTCGCGGCAAGAAGGTCGCCGACATCCTCGGCGCGAAATCGGATGCTCCGGCCGACGCCGAAGCCGCCGACGCGTAAGGAGATTTTGACATGGCAAAAACCATCGTTGTGAAGCAGATCGGTAGCCCGATCCGCCGCCCCGCCAAACAGCGCCAGACGCTGATCGGCCTCGGGCTCAACAAGATGCACAAGACGCGCGAACTTGAAGACACCCCCGCGATCCGCGGCATGGTCGCCAAGATCCCGCATCTGGTGGTGATCGTAGAAGAGCGCGGGTAAGCCCGAGCTTCTTTGAGTGAGATTAGAGCGCCCCGGTCAGAATTGGCCGGGGCGTTTGCTGTTGTCAGGAACGCGGTACCTTTGGTACGTCTATTGGAATGAATATTTTTTGAATGATGCGCGGGAAGTCACAGTGGACCTGCACCTCAGTACATACGATTTGGCAGGAATCCCAGATGCTATTCCAGTCGCTACTATTGGGTTTCTCTTCATACTCGCAGTATCGCCGTACATAGGTGTTTCGAGGTTTTCCTGGGGTGGTGCGGATCGAGAATTACCTTCCGGAAGTAAATGGAATGTGTTTCAGAGGTTTGTGGCCCCTGCGGTCGTTGTCCTTGGGCTCCTGGGGTTCTATCCCTATTGGCTAAACAAAGCATTTTTGGATCTCCAAGCGCCGAAGTGCCGTATTTCTGCAAGCGCAATCGATGAAAAAACCTACAGGGTGAGGTGGTTTGTGGATAGCGAACACCCAAGCGAAGTATGGATAAATGGTTTCGCGGTCGAAAACCAAGCCTCGGCAGAGTACAGTTTCGATTCCAGATTCGCATACCAAAGGCACACGCTGTTCGCGGGTAATCGGTTCGGGGACTGCGGGGCTGAAGTCCGAGTGACGCCGCAAAGCCTCGGGGCAGAATTCGTCGAGGGGCTCAAGTGCGATTTGGATTCCGACAAGTTTTTCGTGGGTATGGGTGAGCAGTATGAAGTGTTTTGGGAGGTGGTCGCAAACCCGCCTTTCAACGTTTTCATAAACGGTTCTGAAGTGGCGCCGAAAGGGAGTGGCCGCTTCGAGTTCACAGGGCCGAACCACGACCGATTTCGACTGGTAGCAAACAAAAGCGGGATCACCTGTGAGGACAACCTGATGCTTCTCAGAGATTTTGGAAGTACCTGGAAGTAAGTGACGGGGCAAAGAGGTCGTTTTTCTCTGCTCGCCCCAAGGTGTGCTCTCGCCGTCTCCCCTCTTGATCCCCAGCCCCCACAAGCGTATACGCCCCCGGTGGTCTCACCATAGCCCACAGAATCAACAAGAAACGCCGTGGTCGGCCGCTCCCGTCGCTGGGGGCCGCATCCGGCAAAGGAGAAGCGACATGAAACTCAATGAACTGCGCGACAACGCTGGCGCAACCAAGAAACGCAAGCGCGTCGGACGTGGTCCGGGCTCGGGCACCGGCAAAACCGCTGGCCGTGGTATCAAGGGTCAGAAATCCCGCTCGGGCGTGGCGATCAAGGGCTACGAGGGTGGCCAGATGCCGCTCTACATGCGGCTGCCCAAGCGTGGCTTCAACAAGCCCAACCGCAAGAAATTCGCGGTGGTGAACCTCGGGATCATCCAGAAGTTCATCGACGCCAAGAAGCTGACCGCTGGCGAGATCACCGAAGACACCCTGCTCGCGGCCGGCGTGATCCGCCGCAAGCTTGACGGCGTGCGCGTGCTCGGCAAGGGTGAGATCACCGCCAAGGTCAAGCTCAGCGTCACCGGCGCGTCCAAATCGGCGATCGAGGCGGTCGAAAAGGCGGGCGGTTCGCTCACCCTGGCGACCCCGGCGGCCGAGTAAGCGCTTGTGGGGGGCGGAAACGCCCCTTACATAGCCCTAGGATTTCCAGGCGCCGCCGGGTCGGGGATCGACCCCGGCGGCGCTCGCACGAACAGGGGGCCTCATGGCATCTGCAGCGGAACAAATGGCGGCGAACCTCTCCTGGGGGACGCTGGGCAAGGCCACCGAGCTGCGCCAACGCATTCTTTTCACCATCGGGCTTCTGATGATCTATCGCCTCGGCACCTATATCCCGGTGCCGGGCATCGACGCGGGCGCGCTGCGTGATTTCATGGAGCAGGCCCAGCAGGGCATCGGCGGCATCCTGACGATGTTCACCGGCGGCGCGCTTGGCCGGATGGGCGTGTTCGCGCTCGGCATCATGCCCTACATCTCGGCCTCGATCATCATCCAGCTCGTCGCCACGATGTACGAACCCTGGAAACAGATGCGCAAGGAAGGCGAGGCCGGCCGGCGCAAAATCAACCAATACACCCGCTACGGCACCGTTCTGCTGGCCACCGGCCAGGCCTTCGCGCTCGCCAATTCGCTGCAGGCCGGCAGCCTGGTGACCAACCCGGGCATGTTCTTCATCGCCTCGGCAGTACTCACCCTGGTCGGCGGCACGATGTTCCTGATGTGGCTCGGCGAGCAGATCACCGCGCGCGGCGTCGGCAACGGCATCTCGCTGATCATCTTCACCGGCATCGTCGCGCAGATCCCGGCCGCGCTGGTGCAGTTCCTCAGCCAGGGCCGGTCCGGCACGATCAGCCCGGTCGTGATCATCGGCGTGCTGGTGATGGTCATCGCCGTGATCGGCTTCGTGGTGTTCATGGAGCGCGCGCTGCGCAAGATTCACATCCAGTATCCGCGCCGCCAGGTGGGGATGAAGATCTATGACGGCGGCTCGTCGCACCTGCCGATCAAGGTGAACCCGGCCGGCGTGATCCCGGCGATCTTCGCCTCGGCACTGCTCTTGCTGCCGACGACGATTTCCACCTTCAATACCGGCACTGCCGGCCCGGTGATGTCGACGATCCTCGCCTATTTCGGCCCCGGCCAGCCGCTCTACCTGGTGTTCTACGCTGGCATGATCATCTTCTTCACCTTCTTCTACACCCGTGAAGTCAGCTTCAAGACCGACGAGGTCGCCGACAACCTGAAGAACCAGAACGGCTTCGTGCCCGGCATCCGCCCCGGCAAGAAGACGGCCGAATACCTCGACTACGTGGTCACCCGCGTGCTGGTGCTCGGCTCGCTCTACCTCGCCGCCGTCTGCCTGCTGCCGGAGATCCTGCGCAGCCAGCTGGCGATCCCGTTCTACTTCGGCGGTACCTCGGTGCTGATCGTCGTCTCGGTGACGATGGATACGATCAACCAGGTCCAATCGCACCTTCTGGCCTACCAGTACGAAGGCCTGATCGAGCGCTCGCAACTGCGCGGCAACCGCGGCGGCAAGACCAAAGCGAAATCGGGCAAGAAAGGGCCGGCGCGTCGATGAACATCATTCTGCTTGGACCGCCGGGCGCCGGCAAAGGCACGCAAGCCCGCAAGCTCACAGACGAGCGCGGCATGATCCAGCTTTCCACCGGCGACATGCTGCGCGAGGCGAAAAGCTCGGGCACCGAGATGGGTAACAAGGTTGCCGCGATCATGGATGCGGGCCAGCTTGTGACCGACGAGATCGTGATCGGCCTGATCGAGGAAAAGCTCGACGCGCATCCCGAGGGCGGCTTCATCTTCGACGGATTCCCGCGCACGCTGCCCCAGGCTGACGCGCTCGGTGCACTGCTTGAACGCCATGGCATGAAGCTCGACGCGGTGATCGAGATGCAGGTGGACGACGCAGCGCTGGTGGCCCGTATCACCGCGCGCTCGACCTGCGCGCAGTGCGGCGAGGGCTACAACGATATCTCCAAGCCGATCCCGGCCGACGGGCATTGTGAAAAGTGCGGCGGCACCGAGTTTAAACGCCGCGCCGACGACAACGAGGAAAGCCTGCGCACCCGGTTGATGGAATACTACAAAAAGACCTCGCCGCTGATCGGTTATTACTACGCCAAGGGCGATCTGCGCTCGGTCAACGGGCTCGGCGATATCGACGAGGTCGCGGCGGCGATCGGCGGGGTTCTCGGCTGACGCGGCCAACCTGAAAAGGGACGGGCGGGCTGGTGTGCTCCGCCCCCCTTGACGCCAAAGTGAATCCCTCGTAAAGCACCCCATCCCGAAAGGGAATCGATGGATATCGGGGTCGCGCCCCGGCTCCCATCAGACCAGAGATCAACCGCGGCCCGCAGGGATGACCCCCGCGGGCTTACGTTGTGAAAAAAGGACCTGGAACTACGGGTCCGCAACGAAAGGAAGACCGACTTGGCACGTATTGCCGGCGTGAACATCCCGACGCATAAGCGCGTCCCGATCGCCCTCACCTACATCCACGGCATTGGCCCCGCGACCGCGAAAGCGATCTGCGACGCCGTCAAAATCGAAGACAGCCGCCGTGTGAACGACCTTTCCGACGCCGAAGTGCTCGCGATCCGTGAGCATATCGACGCCAACCTGCTCGTCGAAGGCGATCTGCGCCGCGACACGCAGATGAACATCAAGCGTCTGATGGACCTTGGCTGCTACCGCGGCCTGCGTCATCGTCGCTCTCTCCCGGTGCGCGGTCAGCGCACGCACACCAACGCCCGCACCCGCAAGGGCCCGGCGAAAGCCATTGCCGGCAAGAAGAAATAAGGGAGGGCTTGAGATATGGCACGCGAAAAACGCGCCCCGAAGCGTAAGGAACGCAAAAACATCGCCGCTGGCGTTGCGCATGTGAACTCCTCGTTCAACAACACCAAAATCCTCATCTCCGACGTGCAGGGCAACGCGATTGCCTGGTCGTCGGCCGGTACCATGGGCTTCAAAGGGTCGCGTAAATCGACCCCCTACGCCGCCCAGATGGCCGCTGAAGATGCCGGCAAGAAGGCGCAGGAACACGGCGTCAAGACCCTTGAGGTCGAGGTTCAGGGCCCCGGTTCGGGCCGTGAATCGGCACTGCGCGCTCTGGCCGCGGTTGGCTTCAACATCACGTCGATCCGTGACGTGACGCCGATCGCCCACAACGGCTGCCGCCCGCCGAAACGCCGCCGGGTCTGACCGGACTTTTTTCGCTCGGGCCGTGGAGTTTCCACGGCCCGAGTGCGCCTTTTTTTGAACCTCGGGCGTTCTGCCTATTGGACATGGGGCAGGACAGGAATGGAGGGACGCATGATCCACAAGAACTGGGCCGAACTGATCAAGCCGACGCAGCTCGACGTGAAGCCGGGCAACGACCCGTCGCGCCAGGCCATGGTGATCGCCGAACCGCTCGAGCGGGGCTTCGGCCTGACGCTCGGCAACGCGCTGCGCCGCGTACTTCTGTCGAGCCTGCAGGGCGCGGCCATCACCAGCGTGCAGATCGACAACGTTCTCCACGAGTTTTCGTCCGTTGCCGGTGTGCGTGAAGACGTCACCGACATCGTGCTGAACCTCAAGGGCGTAGCGATCCGCATGGACGTGGAAGGGCCCAAGCGCCTGTCGATCTCGGCCAAGGGCCCGATGATCGTGACCGCCGGCGACATCTCGGAAAGCGCCGGGATCGAGATCCTCAACAAGGATCACGTGATATGCCACCTCGACGAGGGCGCCGATCTGTTCATGGAGCTCACCGTCAACACCGGCAAGGGCTACGTGGCCGCCGACAAGAACCGCCCCGAGGATGCGCCCATCGGCCTGATGCCGATCGACGCGATCTACTCGCCGGTCAAGAAGGTGTCGTATGACGTGCAGCCGACCCGCGAGGGCCAGGTGCTCGACTACGACAAGCTGACGCTGAAGATCGAAACCGACGGCTCGGTCACCCCGGATGACGCCGTGGCCTATGCCGCGCGCATCGTCCAGGACCAGCTGTCGATCTTCGTGAACTTCGACGAGCCGGAAGCGGCGGGCCGCGAGGCCGAGGACGACGGGCTGGAGTTCAACCCGCTGTTGCTCAAGAAGGTCGACGAACTCGAGCTTTCGGTGCGCTCGGCCAACTGCCTCAAGAACGATAACATCGTCTACATCGGCGACCTGATCCAGAAGACCGAAGCCGAGATGCTGCGCACCCCGAACTTTGGCCGCAAGTCGCTCAACGAGATCAAGGAAGTGCTCTCGGGCATGCAGCTGCACCTCGGCATGGATGTCGAGGAATGGCCGCCGGAGAACATCGAGGATCTCGCCAAGAAATTCGAAGATCAGTTCTGATCTTCGCCGCTCAATCCCAAAAGTGGATACCGGTTTTGGGATCGAATTGAGCGAGAAAAAAGCGCGGGGCCGGCACGCTGGCCCCGCAGACGACCCGGGCAATGACGCCCCAAGGAGAGTGGCCCACACGCATCGGCCGCCAGACAAAGCAAAAGCTAGACCTAGGAGTTAGAAAATGCGTCACGCGAAAGGCTATCGCCGCCTGAACCGCACCCATGAGCACCGCAAGGCCCTGTTTGCCAACATGTCCGGCTCGCTCATCGAACACGAACAGATCAAGACCACCCTGCCGAAAGCCAAAGAGCTCAAGCGGGTGATGGACAAGCTGATCACGCTGGGCAAGCGCGGCGATCTGCACGCCCGCCGCCAGGCCGCCAGCCAGCTCAAGCAGGACAAGGACGTGGCCAAGCTCTTCGACGTGCTCGGCCCCCGCTACGCCGAGCGCAAGGGTGGCTACACCCGCGTGCTGAAGGCCGGCTTCCGCTACGGCGACATGGCCCCGATGGCGATCATCGAGCTGGTCGACCGTGACCAGAGCGCCAAGGGCGCTGCCGACAAGGCCCGCGTCGAAGCCGAGCAAGAAGCTGCCTTCGCCGAAGAGTGAGCCACGCGACGAGATCCGAAAGAAGCCCCGCCCGGTCGTCCGGTGCGGGGCTTTTTCATTCTAGAGGCCCGCTTTTGCCATTTTGGAAAGGAATTTGTGCAGGTTGCGACGATCTTTCTGATCTTTGCCACTTGAAATGATACGACAATACAATCTAAAGTTGTTGTGTGGTGGTGTGGAATGGATAGGGCATGGGTGCCTTTGGTATGGGGTAGAGGGACGGGATGACAGACACGCTTGGACTTGATCGGGGCCTTGCGCAGCTTTCTGACCTGGCCCCGAAGGGCTATGCGCTCGGGCTTCACATCCGGTTTGCGTCCGCGCACCTGATGATCCAGACCTATGATCCCCGCTGGACCGAGATCTATACCGAGCGCGGCTATATGCTGGCCGACCCGATGGTGTTCTGGGGCTTCGGCCATGACGGCGCGATTCGCTGGTCGGATATCGACCTGCCCGATCCGCACGGCATTCTCGACCAGGCCCGCAGTTTCGGGCTGACTTACGGCCTGGCCGTGGCCTATGGACCGACGGCCTCGCGCACCATTGGCGGTTTCGCGCGGGGCGACCGCGAGTTCAACGAGGTCGAGATTACCCAGATCAGCACGATCGTGGAGCGTCTGCACGAGGCATCGACACCGCCCGAGCAGCTCACTCCGGCGCAGCGGATGGCGCTCCGACTGATCGCGCGCGGCAACCGCCACACCGAGGCCGCGGCGCTGCTCGGCATCTCGGAAAGCGCGCTCAAGGCCCGGCTGCGCTCGGCGCGCGAACGGTTGTTCGTGCGCACCACGGCCGAGGCGATCCAGCGCGCGCAGGAGTATAACCTGCTCTGAGTGCCCCGCGCCGGCCTGGTCGACGCGCCGGGGGGCCAGCCCCCCGGACCCCCCGAGGTATTTCCGCCAAGAAAAAGCGGATGCGATGGCGCTGGCAGGCTGACGGCTGCGGCGGTAATGTCGCGCCATGGCCGATCTGTTTGACACCGCATCCAGCACCCCGCCCGCCGACGCGCCCCGCCCGTTGGCCGACCGGCTGCGGCCCAAAAGCCTGGGCGAGGTGATCGGCCAGGACGCGGTGCTGGGCGCCGATGGGCCGCTCGGCACGATGCTGGCCTCGGGCAGCCTTGGCTCGCTGGTGCTCTGGGGGCCGCCCGGCGTGGGCAAGACCACGATCGCCCGGCTGCTCGCGGACGAGACCGATCTGCATTTCGTGCAGATCAGCGCGATCTTTACCGGCGTGCCGGAGCTGCGCAAGGTATTCGAGGCGGCCAAGCACCGGCGTGCGAACGGGCAGGGCACGCTCTTGTTCGTCGATGAGATCCACCGTTTCAACAAGGCCCAGCAGGACGGCTTTCTGCCGCATATGGAAGACGGCACGATCCTGCTGGTGGGCGCGACGACCGAGAACCCCTCGTTCGAGCTGAACGCGGCGCTGCTCAGCCGCGCCCAGGTGCTGGTGCTGAAACGGTTGGAGCCGGTCGATCTGGAGCTGTTGGCGCAGCGGGCGGAGAAGGATCTGGGGCGCGAATTGCCGCTGGACGGACCGGCCCGGGCGGCGCTGGTCGAGATGGCCGATGGTGACGGGCGCGCAATCCTCAACCTGATCGAACAGGTGATGGCCTGGAAGGTAACCGGCAAACTCGACACCGACCAGCTCTCGACCCGGCTGATGCGCCGCGCCGCGCGCTACGACAAATCGGGCGACGAGCACTACAACCTGATCAGCGCGCTGCACAAATCCATCCGCGGCTCGGACCCGGACGCGGCGCTCTACTGGTTCAACCGGATGCTGCTGGGCGGCGAAGACCCGCGTTTTCTCGCCCGCCGGCTCACCCGGATGGCGGTGGAGGATATCGGGCTGGCCGATCCGCAGGCCAACGGCATCTGCCTTGACGCCTGGAACACCTACGAGCGGCTTGGCAGCCCCGAGGGCGAGCTGGCGTTGGCGCAGGCGGTGATCTACCTCGCCCTCGCGCCGAAATCCAACGCCGGCTACGCGGCCTACAAGCAGGCGGCGGCGGCGGCGAGAAAGACCGGCTCACAGCCGCCGCCCAAGCACATCCTGAACGCGCCCACCAAGCTGATGGAAGAGCAGGGCTACGGCGCGGGCTACGCCTATGACCACGACGCCCCCGACGCGTTTTCCGGGCAGAACTATTTTCCCGACGCGATGAAGCGCGGGGTCTATTACCTGCCGGTCGAGCGCGGCTTCGAGCGTGAGCTGAAAAAGCGCGTGGACTGGTTCGCCAAGCTGCGCGCCCAGCGGCAAACTTGACATTGCGGCGCTGCCCGGCAATGGAACCTGCATGATTTCAACGCTTCTCTCCGTAGCTCTCGGCGGCGCGCTCGGCGCCTCGGCGCGCTATCTCACAAATGTCGGCGTGATGCGGCTGCTCGGTCCGGGCTTTCCGCTCGGCACGATCCTCGCCAACGTGTTCGGCTCATTTCTCATGGGGGTGATCGTGGTGGTTCTCGCACGCAAGGGGCACAACGATCTTGCCCCGTTTCTGATGACCGGGTTGCTCGGGGGGTTCACCACCTTCTCGGCCTTCTCGCTCGATACCGTCACCCTGTGGGAGCGCGGCAATCACAACGAGGCCTGGCTTTATGTCGGCGCGTCGGTCGGCCTGTCGCTGGCGGCGATCGCGCTCGGCATCTACGCCGCCCGCGCCGTGGTGGCGCAATGAGCGGGGTGCAGGTGCTGACCGTCGCCGAAGGCGAGGGCGACCAGCGGCTCGATCGCTGGCTGCGCCGCCGTTTTGCGCATGTGTCGCAGGGGCGGATCGAGAAGATGTGCCGCAAGGGCGAGATCCGCGTCGATGGCGGGCGGGTGAAGCCCGCGACCCGGCTGGAGGAGGGCCAGCAGGTGCGTATTCCGCCGCTGCCCGAGCCGGGCGATGAGGCGCCCAAGCCGGAGGCGCCGCGCTTGACGGATGCCGATGCGCGGATGATCCAAGGTGCGGTGATCTACCGCGACGACCATATCATCGCGCTGAACAAGCCCCCGGGCCTGCCGAGCCAGGGGGGATCGAAACAGACCCGCCATGTCGATGGGCTGGCCGAGGCGCTGCGCTTCGGGCTCGAGGAAAAGCCCCGCCTCGTCCACCGGCTCGACAAGGACACCTCGGGCATCCTGCTGCTGGCGCGCACCCGTTTGATTGCGAAAGCGCTCACCGATGCGTTCCGCGCCCGCGAGACGCGGAAAGTATACTGGGCGATCACCGCCGGCGTGCCGCATCCGCGCATGGGCACAGTGAAATGGGGGCTGGTGAAAGCGCCCGGACACGGCGCCAGGGGCGAAGCGGAAAAGATGCTCTGCGTGCATCCCGCCGAGGTGGATCAAACCCCCGGCGCCAAGCGCGCGGTGACCGATTACGCGGTGATCCAGGCGCTTGGGTCGCGGGCGGCCTGGGTGGCGCTGGTGCCGGTCACCGGCCGCACCCACCAGCTGCGCGCCCATATGGCCGAGATGGGACACCCGATCATCGGAGACGGCAAATATGGCGGCTCGGGCCAGGAAAACCTGGGCGACGGTTGGGGCGCAATGCTGGGCGGCGATATCTCGCGCAAGCTCCACCTGCACGCGCGCTCGATCAGCCTGATCCATCCGGTCACCGGCAAGCGGCTGGTGATCACGGCACCGCTGCCCGAGCATATGGCGCGCACCTGGAAGACGTTGGGATTCGACGAAGCGGACGCGCCCGTCGATCCGTTCGCGGAGGACGGTGGGTGGAGCTGAGGCTCGTCATCTTCGATGTCGACGGCACGCTGATCGACAGCCAGGACATGATCGTCACGGCGATGGGGCAGGCCTTCGCCGCCATCGGGCGCCCGGCCCCGGCGCGCAGCGAGGCGCTCGGCGGCGTCGGCCTCTCGCTTGAGCTGGCGCTGGCGCGGTTGGCGCCGGATCTTGCGGCCGACGGGCTGGCCGAACTGGTCGCCGCCTTCCGCAGCGCCTTTCTGCGGCTGCGGGCCGAAACCGGGGGCGAGGCCGCGGCGCCGCTCTACCCCGGCGCGCGCGCGGCGATCGAGGCGCTGCACGCCCGGCCCGAGGTGCTGCTGGGCGTGGCCACCGGCAAGGCGCGGCGCGGGCTTGATCATACCTTTGCCGCGCATGACCTCGACCGCTTCTTCATCACCCGCCAGACTGCCGACCACCATCCCTCGAAGCCGCATCCGGCGATGGTGCGGGCGGCGCTGGCTGAGGCGGGCGTGGACCCGGCGCGCGCGATCATGGTTGGCGATACGACCTACGATATCGAGATGGCCGTCAGCGCCGGCGTGGCGGCGATCGGCGTCGCCTGGGGCTACCACGAGGCCGCGGCGCTGGTGGCGGCTGGCGCGGCGCGCGTCGTCGAGGATTTCGCCGCGCTGGTGCCGGCGATCGACCAGATCTGGGGGCAGATATGAGCGATTGGAAACCGAAACGCTTCTGGAAAGAGGCGGCCGTGATCGCGGCCGAGGGCGGCGGGTATACTGTGGCCCTCGATGGCCGGCCGGTGCGCACGCCGGCCAAAGCACCGCTGGTCTTGCCGACCCGCGCGCTGGCCGAGGCGATGGCGGCGGAATGGGATGCGCAGGAGGGCGCGGTGCGGCCCGAGACGATGCCGATCACGCGCACCGCGAATTCGGCGATCGACAAGGTCTCGGTGCAGCTTGATGAGGTTGCGGGCCTGCTTGCCGCCTATGGCGAGACCGATCTGATCTGCTACCGGGCCGCGGCCCCCGAAGCCCTCGTGCGGCGCCAGCAAGAGGCCTGGGATCCGATGCTGGACTGGGCCGAGACGGCGCTGGATGCCCGCCTGAAGGCGGTCGCAGGTGTGATTCCCGTGCAGCAGGACAGCGCCGCGCTCGAGCGCCTTTCGGCGCGCGTGCGGGCCTTCGATCCGTTCCAACTGGCCGCTTTTCACGATTTGGTCACGCTTACTGGATCGCTGGTGTTGGCTTTTTCTGCCGCCGAGACTGTGCACGATCCCGAAACAATCTGGGCGTTGTCGCAGGTTGATGAAGCCTGGCAGGCGGACCAATGGGGCCCCGACGAAGAAGCGGCCAAACACACGGCGCTGAAAAAACAGGCTTTTATTGACGCGACGCGGTTTTTTTCACTTCTGGACCGCGGCTGAACAGCGCGGCCGGGGAAAAAGAGTATAGAAAACCGTTGGGCGCAGGAGATCTTAGCATTTTTTTGCACTTTAAAGAGAACGGATGCGAGGCTTGACCATTCGGACGGAATTCGACCAAACTCGCGCCATGGAGGGGGGAACTCACCCACTTCTGCTATTCCCGGCGATCGCCGGACACAATGAGACGCCCTGGGACGGGCGGAAAATCAGGAAGAGGTAAAAATGAAGAAAACCGTTATTCTCGGCGCGTTGACCGTTGCGGCTCTCACGGCCGGCGCGGCTTCTGCTGCGACGCTCGATGACGTCAAGGCCCGCGGCAAACTGAACTGCGGCGTCAACACGGGTCTCGTGGGCTTTGCTGCGCCGGATGCGAACGGTCACTGGGATGGTTTCGATGTGGCTGTGTGCCGCGCCGTGGCCGCTGCCGTGCTCGGCGATCCGGAAGCTGTCGAATTCGTGCCGACGACCGGCAAGACGCGCTTCACCGCGCTGGCTTCGGGTGAGATCGATATCCTGGCCCGTAACACCACGTGGACCTTCTCGCGCGATGTCGACCTCAAGTTCGAATTCATCGGTGTGAACTACTATGACGGTCAGGGCTTTCTCGTCCCGAAAGAGCTCGGCGTGAGCTCGGCCAAGGAACTCGACGGCGCCACCGTCTGCATCCAGACCGGCACCACCACCGAGCTCAACCTCGCCGACTTCTTCCGCACCAACAACATGACCTACGAGCCGGTCCCGATCGAAACCGAAGCGGAAGCGCGCCAGCAGTACCTCGCGGGCGCCTGCGACAGCTACACCACCGACGCATCGGGCCTCGCTGCGGCACGTGCAGCCTACGAGAACCCCGCGGATCACGTGATTCTGCCGGAAATCATCTCGAAAGAGCCGCTCGGTCCGCTGGTGCGCCACGGCGATCCGGAATGGGGCGACATCGCCCGCTGGACCCTCAACGCGCTGATCGCGGCCGAAGAGCTCGGCGTCACCTCGGTCAACATCGACGAGCTGTCGGCCGGCACCGACAACCCTGAGATCAATCGTCTGCTCGGCACCGAGGGCAACCTCGGCGAGATGCTCGGCCTCAGCTCCGACTGGTCGGTCAAGGCGATCAAGGCCGGTGGCAACTACGGCGAAATCTTCGCCCGCTACCTGGGTGAGAGCACCCCGGTCGGCCTTGCCCGTGGCCTGAACGCCCAGTGGAAAGATGGCGGCATCCTCTACGTGCCGCCGTTCCGCTAAGACAAATGCGAAGGGCGCGGATCACTCCGCGCCCTTTCCGCATTCGAATGCCCGAAACAACCAAAAGAAACCCGGACCGGCGCTTCTGCGCCAAGGTATATCCGGGGCGACGGGGATAGCTCATGACAACCTTGACCGACCCTCCCAGGGAGTCGTTCCGCCTGTCAATGCTGATCTATGACAGCCGGTATCGCTCGATCACGATCCAGATCGTCGCGCTGATCGGCTTCCTCACGATGATCGGCTGGCTCATCAACAACACCGCCAGCAACCTCGCCGACCTCGGCAAGGTGCCCAGCTTCGGCTTTCTCGGCGAGTCGGCCGGTTATGACATCAACCAACGCCTGATCGACTACCAGAACCAGGACAGCCATTTGCGCGCCGCCTTCGTCGGCCTGCTCAACACGCTGCTGGTGGCCTTCCTGGGCTGTGTCGCGGCCACGATCGTCGGTGTCTTCGTCGGTGTGCTCAGGCTGTCGAACAACTGGGTCGTCTCCCGCCTGATGGCGGTCTATGTCGAGACGTTCCGCAACGTGCCGGTGCTGCTCTGGATCATCCTGACGATGGCGATCCTGATCGAGACCTTGCCGGAACCACGCGAATTCAGAGGCGAAACCCCGGCGGCCAGCATGATGCTCGGCGACAGCGTCGCGCTGACAAACCGGGGCTTCTACGTGCCCGAGCCGTTGTTTTCGCGGTCGATCGGCAATACCCACCTGTTTGGCACTTCGTCGCTGCGCTTTGACGTGAGCCTCGATCTCGTCGCCCTGCTCGCCACGCTGTTCGCGGGCCTGCTCGTTGCTGGCCTGGTCGCGCGGCGCGCCGACCGTATCCAGGCCGCCACCGGCGTGCGCCCGGCCACCTGGTATTGGCGGCTTGGCGCGATCGTTCTGCCCAGCGCCTTGGTGCTGGGGCTTCTCGGATTCCATCTCGGCTATCCCGCGCTCAAAGGGTTCAACTTCACCGGCGGCACCTACATGCGCAACTCGCTGATCGCGCTTTGGCTGGCGCTGTCGCTCTACACCGCGGCGTTCATCGCCGAGATCGTGCGCGCCGGTATTCTCGCCATCTCGAAGGGCCAGTCCGAGGCCGCCGCGGCGCTGGGCCTGCGCCAACGCCGGATCATGAGCCTCGTGATCCTGCCACAGGCGCTGCGGGTCATCATCCCGCCGCTGATCTCGCAGTATCTGAACCTCACCAAGAACTCCTCGCTCGCCATTGCGGTGGGCTATATGGATATCACCGGCACGCTGATGGGCATCACCCTCAACCAGACCGGGCGCGAACTTGAGACCATTCTGATCGGCATGATCATCTACCTCACGATCTCGCTGTCGATCTCGTTCGTGATGAACATCTACAACAACGCCATGAAGCTGAAGGAGCGCTGACATGACCGACACGTCCTACGTCCGCACCGAGATGCTTCCCGAGCGCGATCCGCCCGGCTCGACCACTGGCGTGATCGGCTGGATGCGACAGAACCTGTTTGACGGCTGGATGAACGCGCTGCTCACCATCGTCGCGTTTTCTTTCGTGGTCTGGCTGCTCGGGCAGATCGTGCCCTGGATCTGGTCTCCGACCTGGAATTCGGGCTCGCTCGACCAATGCCGCGGTATCGTCGCCGAGGCCGGCAAGGAGAGCGGCGCCTGCTGGGGGGTGATCCACGAACGCTGGCCGCAGATGCTCTATGGCTTCTATCCCGAAGAGCTGCGGCTGCGGCCCACGGTGGCCTTTTTCCTGCTGTTCGTCGCATTGATCCCGGTGCTGTTCGCGATGATCACGCGCCGGATGAACTGGCTCCTGCTGGTGCTGGTGCTGTTCGCGAGCACCTTCTTCGTCGCCGGCGGCGCGCTTATGATCGTCGCGCAGGTGGTGCTCGGGGCCATGCTGGCCTGGCTGGTCTACACCCTCATCACCACCAAAAGCGATGACCGCGCCGAGCAGATCAAGGCCGGCGCGCGGCGCCTGCCGAACCCACTCATGTTCAGCGCGTTCTACGTGTTCCTGATGCCTTGGCTGCTTTGGGGCGGCACGGTCTGGACTCCGATTGGCGCGGCGCTGGGCTTCGTGGTCGGCTGGCTGGTGTTCCGCTTGCTGAACCCGGTGATCGGCGGACTCGCGGCGATCATCCTCGCCTTCGTGGCGCCGATCATCTGGTGGCTGTTCCTCGTTGGCCCCTTCGCCAACGGGATGCAGGCGATCCTGCCGTTCGGGCTCGAACCGGTCGAAAGCCGGCTGTTTGGCGGCCTGCTGCTGTCGCTCACTATCGGCGTGACGGCGATCGCGATTTCACTGCCGCTCGGTATCATGCTCGCGCTCGGGCGCCAGTCCAACCTGGTGATCGTGAAGTCGCTCTCGGTGATCTTCATCGAGTTCATCCGCGGCGTGCCGCTGATCACGCTGTTGTTCGTGGCCTCGGTGTTGCTCAACATCTTCCTGCCGCCGGGCACCAACTTCGATATCATCCTGCGCGTCATGATCATGGCCACGGTGTTCTCGGCCGCCTACATGGCCGAGGTGATCCGGGGCGGGCTCGCGGCGCTGCCAAGGGGGCAATATGAAGCCGCCGACGCGCTCGGGCTCGACTATTGGAAGGCCCAACGCCTGATTATCATGCCCCAGGCCCTGAAGATCTCGATCCCCGGGATCGTGTCCACCTTCATCGGCCTGTTCAAGGATACCACGCTGGTGTCGATCATCGGTCTTCTCGACCCGATCGGCCTGTCGAACGCCATCCGCGCGGACGCGGACTGGAACGGTATCGTGTGGGAGCTCTACGGCTTCATCGCGTTCCTGTTCTTTGTCTTCACCTTCTCGATGTCGCGCTATTCCATGTATCTTGAGCGCCGTCTGCGCACCGACCACGGCTAAGGAGACCCTTCAATGTCCAGTCTCGAAGTAGAACGCGAAGTCGATCGTTCGCACATGCAGGTCTCCGATAAGGTGGCCATCGAAATCAAGGATATGAACAAGTGGTATGGCACGTTCCACGTGCTGCGCGACGTGAACCTGACCATCTACGAGGGCGAGCGGATCGTGATCTGCGGCCCCTCGGGCTCAGGTAAATCCACGCTGATCCGCTGCATCAACCGGCTGGAAGAGCACCAGTCGGGGCAGATCATCGTCGACGGCACCGAGCTCAGCTCGGACCTCAAGAACGTCGACAAGGTGCGCTCGGAAGTGGGCATGGTGTTTCAGCACTTCAACCTGTTTCCGCACCTCACCATCCTTGAAAACTGCACGCTCGCGCCGATCTGGGTGCGCAAAATTCCCCGCAAGGAAGCGGAGGAGACGGCGATGCATTTCCTCCAAAAGGTGAAGATCCCCGAGCAGGCGCACAAGTATCCGGGCCAGCTTTCGGGCGGTCAGCAGCAGCGGGTGGCGATCGCGCGCTCGCTCTGCATGAAGCCGCGGATCATGCTGTTTGACGAGCCCACCTCGGCGCTCGACCCGGAGATGATCAAGGAAGTGCTCGACACGATGATCGAGCTCGCCGAAGAGGGCATGACCATGCTGGTGGTGACCCACGAGATGGGCTTTGCCGAGAAAGTCGCCAACCGGGTGATCTTCATGGACGCGGGCCAGATCGTCGAGCAGAACGCGCCGACCGAGTTCTTCAACAACCCGCAGTCGGAGCGCACCAAGCTGTTCCTCAGCCAGATCCTCTGACCGACGCCACAGGCACAGATCGGGCGCGCTCGCGGGCGCGCCCTTTGTGTCGGGGCTATTTCTGCTTCAGCAGATCGCGCGCGGCGACGAAGCTGACCACCGTGCCGGTGCGCCAGGCGAGCTTGCTCCAGCCGTCGCAGTCGAACTCGATCACCGTGGTCGCGCCGGTCGGGTAGCGCTCGAAACGGCTGTCGGCGGGCGGGCGGTGCACGAGGCCCTGGGCGAAGTAGGCCATGCCGGGATTATGCCCCACCATCATCACGCTCTTGCCGGTGGCGGTGCGCAACAGGTGCAGCATGCCGTCAGGCTCGGCATGGTAGAGCTGGGCGAGGAACGTGGGCGCGGCGGCGCCCGGCAGTTTCCTGGCGATCAGCTTCCAGGTCTCGCGGGTGCGCTCCGCGGTCGAGACCATCACCTGGTCCGGTACGTACCCCCCGGCCGCCAACCAGTCGCCCACCGCCTTGGCCGAGGCGCGGCCGCGCTTGTTGAGCGGCCTGTCGTGGTCGTCCATCATCGGATCGCCCCAGGATGATTTGGCGTGGCGGGTGAGAATCAGGCGCAGGGTCATGACGGGTGAAAAGCTTTCATGTGAAACTTGGATTGGGCCTCCGTTCTACCGTATCGGGCGCCAACGGGGCAAGCACGGCGCACGGCGCAGCCCCGCGTGAGGCAGTCGGCCCCGGCCGGGGTATCGAGAAAGCCGTGGCAGACGGCCACATCGTAGCCTTCGCGGCCAAGCGCCGAGACCGGGCAGGCAGAGGCACAGGGCTGGCCGGGGCAGGTGGGGCAAGGGGCGCGCCCCGCCGGCAGGTCTACCGGCCCTGGCAGGCGCACAGCGCCTCTGAGTGACAGCCACAGCCCCTGGCGCGCATGCACCAGAATACCCACCGGCGAGGCCCAGACCCGGCCCGAGGCGCGCGCCCAGGCGATGAACGGGGGATAGGGCGGGCCATCGGAGGGAAACACGGACGCGCCGCCCCAGGCCGCCGCCAGCGCGCCGATCACCCGTTTCGACCAGCGGTCGAGCGGGTCGGCCATGCCGTCGGAATATTCCGGCGAGGCTGTGAAGGCGGGCCAGAAGCCGGGTTCACGCGGGCCGAGCAGCAGAACGCTGCCGCCGGTCTCATCGTCACGCGCCGCGCCAATCAGCTCGAGATGCACCGAGGCGGCGTCGGCGGCCTGGTCCATCAGCCCTTGCGGATGATCGAGCCCGCGCCGTGCTCGGTGAAGAGCTCGAGCAGGCAGGCGTTCGGCGCGCGCCCGTCGAGGATGACCACGGCGCGCACCCCGCCGTCGATCGCGTGCAACGCGGTCTCGGTCTTCGGGATCATCCCGCCCGAGATCACCCCCTCGGCCGTGAGGTCGATGATCTGTTGCGAGGTGAGGTCGGTCATGACCGTGCCCGAGGCGTCTTTCACCCCTTCCACGTCGGTGAGCAGCAACAGCCGGTCGGCCTTCAGCGCGGCGGCCACGGCCCCGGCGGCGGTATCGCCGTTGACGTTGTAGGTCTCGCCCTTGCGGCCCATGCCGATCGGGGCGATCACCGGGATGATCTCCGCCTCGGCCAGCTTGCGCAGCACCGTCACGTCCATCTCGGCGGGGGTGCCGACAAAGCCCAGGTCGGGATCGGTCTGGTCGCAGATCATCAGTTTGGCGTCCTTGCCGGTGAGCCCCACCGCCTTGCCGCCCTCGTCGTTGAGCGCCTGGACGATCCGCTTGTTGACCCGCCCGGCGAGCACCATCTCGACCACTTCCATCGTCGCCGCGTCGGTGACGCGCTTGCCGTGGACGAAGTGCGAGTGCACGTCGAGCCGTTTCAGCATGTCGTTGATCATCGGCCCGCCGCCATGCACCACCACCGGGTTCACCCCGACCTGGCGCATCAGCACGATATCGCGCGCGAACGAGCCCATCGCCTCGTCGTCGCCCATCGCATTGCCGCCAAACTTGATCACGACGGTCGCGCCCTCGTAGCGTTGCAGGTAGGGCAGCGCTTCGTTCAGCGTGCGGGCGGTGGCGATCCAGTCACGGTTCATGGTCTGCTTTCTCATGGCGGTCCCTCGGGGTGGATGGCAAAAGGTCTAGCGCCCCACCCCTGCGCTGCCAAGGGGCATTGCCTCCGCCGCTGGGCGCGCTACGGTCGGACGACGGAGGGCACGCGGATGGCGCAACGGCAGAAGGTGATGGTGCTGACGGGGGCGAGCCGGGGAATCGGCCACGCCACGGTGCGCAAATTCGAAGCCGAGGGCTGGCGCGTGATCACCTGTTCGCGCCACGCCTTTCCGCAGGAATGCCCCTGGGGCGGCGGCGCCGAGAACCACGTGCAGATCGACCTTGCCGACCCGACCCGGACGATCGCCGCGATCGAGGACATCCGCGCGCGGCTGGGGGGCTATCTTGACGCGCTGGTGAACAACGCCGGGATCTCGCCCAAGGGGCCGAACGGCGAGCGGCTGAACACGATCGACACCGACCTGCGCACCTGGGGCCAGGTGTTTCACGTCAATTTCTTCGCCAGCGTGGTGCTGGCACGGGGCCTCAAGGACGAGTTGGCGGCGGCGAAAGGCTCGGTGGTGAATGTCACCTCGATCGCGGGTGCCCGCGTGCACCCCTTCGCCGGCGCCGCCTATGCCACCTCGAAGGCTGCGCTGGCGGCGCTGACGCGCGAGATGGCGCATGATTTCGGCCCGCTCGGCGTGCGGGTCAACGCGATTGCGCCGGGCGAGGTGGAAACGGCGATCCTGTCGCCGGGCACCGAGAAGATCGTGGATCAATTGCCGCTGCGCCGGCTCGGCCAGCCCGAGGAAGTGGCGGAGGCGGTTTTTTTCCTGTGCTCCAACGCCTCGTCCTATATCTCGGGCACCGAGATCGAGGTGAATGGCGGGCAGCACGTCTGACGCCCCTGCGGGCGCGATGACGCGGCTCTATTCCAGCGCGGCGATGATCGCGCGCAGGGTTTCGATGCCCCAGCCTTTGTCCGACGAGGTGACGATCAGCTCGGGGAAGGCGGCGGGGTGTTTCGCCAGCGCGCCGCGCACCTGGGCGAGCACCTTTTCGCGCTCCGCGTCTTTCACCTTGTCGGCCTTGGTCAGCACCGCCTGGAAGGTCACCGCCGACTTGTCGAGCAGCGCCATGATCTCTTCATCGACCGCTTTCACGCCGTGGCGGCTGTCAATCAGCACGAAGGCGCGGCGCAGGGTGGCGCGCCCCGACAGGTAGGCCTTCAGCAGCCGCTGCCATTTTTCCACCACCTTCACCGGCGCGTTGGCATAGCCATAGCCGGGCAGGTCAACGAGGTAGGGGCCATTGGTGGTGGTGAAAAAGTTGATCTCCTGCGTCCGCCCCGGCGTGTTCGAGGCGCGCGCCAGGCCCTTGCGGCCGGTCAGCGCGTTGATCAGCGAACTCTTTCCCACGTTCGAGCGGCCGGCAAAGCAGACTTCGAGCCGGTCGCCCGGCGGCAGCCCGTCCATCGCCACCACGCCTTTGACAAAGTCGGTGGGCGCGGCAAACAGCAACCGCCCGGCCTCGCGGGCCGCGTCCGAAGGCTCATCGGCGATGGGAAAGGGGAGCGGCGCCGTCACCCGATCACCTCGACCGTGTCGGCCTGGTTGATATCGCCGGTCTTGGTGACGACCGCGTAGACGCCGAACTGCTTGTGGCCCCAGCCCGCTTCCAGCGCGCCGAGCGTGTCGGTATCGCGCTCACCGGTGGCCACGGAGGTGGAGGTGGCGAGGCAGCGGGTGATGTCCTCACGCACCTCGAGCTCGGCCATGCCGATGCGGATCGTCTTGCCAATCCAGTCGCGTTCGGCCCAGGGCTCAAGCCCGTCGAGAATCAGGTTGGCCCGCCAGCGCAGCGGCGAGATCGTGCGTCCGAGCCGGGCTTCCACCTCGGCATGGCTGGCGAGGTTGATGAGCGAGATCGACGGATAGTCGGTGTCGGTCATCCCGCGCAGCCCGTTGCGCACCACATTGGCCGGCAGCGCCCGGTTTCCGGGGCTGATCGGCATGATCCACTGGATCAGCGTCGCCCCGTCGGAGGGATCGTCCGGGTCGATCGTGAGATCCTGCAGCTTCGGGTGCGACAGCGTGACGGTGCCGTAGGCGAGGTTGCAGCGCGCCGTGATCGCCTGCATGCCGGGCGCCTTGGCGGCGCGGGCGAAGTTGCCGCACGCCACCCAGTTGGGGTGCCCGGGATCATAGGCGCTGGCCTCGTGGGCGATTGCCCAGCGCCGATCCCACGGCAGGGTGCGGTTCTCGGAGAGC
>SWCC01004598.1_pt1 | contig 39020 bp, 21 predicted proteins | sample 4692971 | NCBI WGS metagenome assembly SWCC01 (sample SAMN10267277, study PRJNA491770) | bioreactor metagenome | isolation source: DHS bioreactor inoculated with subseafloor sediment | place: Japan: off Shimokita Peninsula | collected 2006-08 | reverse complement strand
CTCAGACTTTAACCACAATTCAGAATATTAATAACCTTATATCTTCCGACAACCTAATAGCAAATGGCGTTTCAATTAGTAAGATTATTAAGGCTCCTTCATATATTAGGGTTTATGTTAAAAACATGGAAGATATTCCTGAAGCAAAAAAAATATGTGACGAGTATTTTAAGAATGTACCGGCACTCTATCTTGTATCAGATATTTGCAGGGATAATTTGGCAGTTGAAATTGAAGGAATAGCTGAGTTTTGATCGAAGCTGATTTTTTAGGTTTGAAAGTTTGTTGTAAAATTGGGGGTATTAAATAATGAATATAAATTTATCTCAAAAGAGAACGCCTTATCTTTTAATAATAATATGTACGGTGTTTATTTCTCTCTTATTTTCCTGCCAAAAGAGCGAAGAGGATTTTATTGATGATTGGCAAAAGAATCAAAAACAAATAGGTAATTTATCTATTTCATACCCAATGAATAACACAGTTTTCCCTCCTGAAATTGTGGCTCCTACATTTGTTTGGAAAGACGAAATTGAACAAGTCGAAAGATGGTTGGTTTCAGTTAGTTTGAATGAGCAAGACCATTTAATTAACATATTTACTGATCAACCACAATGGCGGCCCGATTCAATTCAATGGGATAGAATCAAAACACTTTCAATGAAACAAAATACTCAGATAGCAATTCTTGGAGTAAAGGAATCAAGTATTGTTTCCGGTTCAAGTATTTCAATAAGTACTTCAAAAGATTCAGTAAATGCACCAATATTTTACCGTGACGTTCCGCTTCCTTTCAAGCATGCACTTAAAAATTTAACTGCAATCAAATATCGCTTAGGTGATATCTCCAAGGAGGAAGAACCAAGAGTACTTTTAGAAGGTCTACCAGTTTGCGGTAATTGCCACTCTTTTACAGGGGATGGTAAAACAATGGCAATGGATGTTGATTATGCTAATGATAAGGGATCATATATTATTTCTGAGATTGAGGATGAAACTCCTTTGACATTAGATAAAATAATTTCTTGGAGTGATTACAAACCCGAAGATAATGAAACAACCTTTGGTTTGTTATCACAAATATCGCCGGATGGCCGCTATGTAGCTAGCACAGTAAAAGACCGCTCTATCTTCGTAGCCAAAGATGATTTAGCATATTCACAGCTCTTTTTTCCTATAAAAGGAATTATTGTTATATATGACCGCCAAACAAAAAAATATTTTCCACTTCCTGGTGCTAGCAATCCAAAATATTGCCAATCAAACCCAAGCTGGTCTCCAGATGGGAAATACCTTATTTTTGCTAGAGCCAAGGCATATAGTTCCAAAAATATCGAAAAGTATAAAACAGCAGTTATTCCAACAGAAGCTGCTAATGAATTTTTAAAAGGGGAAAAAGAATTTAAATACGATCTCTATAAAATTCCTTTTAATTATGGAAAAGGTGGAAAGGCAATACCAATCAAAGGGGCTTCTCAAAATAATAAAAGTAATTTCTTTGCAAAAATTTCTCCAAATGGAAAGTGGATTATATTTACCCAGTCGGAAAACTTTATGTTACTTCAACCAGATAGTAAATTAATAATAATTCCCGCAGAAGGTGGAGAAGCTAGAGAATTAGCCTCTAATAATTCAAATATGAACTCATGGCACTCTTGGTCGCCAAATGGTAAATGGCTAGTATTTTCATCTAAAGAGATGGGTCCGTATACACAACTTTATCTTACTCACATTGATGAAAAAGGAAATGCCACCCCTGCGGTTTTATTGGAGAATTTAATTCTAGAGAATCGCGCTATTAATATTCCGGAATTTGTAAATATAAAGAGTGAATCATGGAATAAAATAGTAGATGTATTTTCAGATAGCAGTAATTATCCCTTACGTGTTGGACATGTTGCTCTTTATTATAACAAATTTGATGAAGCAATCAAGGCATACTCTGAAGCGATTAAACTAAATCCAGAGGATCATGCCCTTTGGTATACTAGGGCCGTAGCTCATAAAAGAGCTGGGAAAATGCTCGATGCGATTCATGATTTAAATAAAACGTTGAAACTAAATCCAGATTTTATTGAAGGGTATGTGGAATTAGCAGAAGCTTATGTACAAATGAAAAATTACAAAGGTGCTGAAGAATATTTTAAAAAAGCATTAAAATTTGATCAAAAAATTGTTTCCGCTTGGTCAGGACTTGGAATCAGTAACGCCATGCGCAAACAATATAAAGCTTCAATAAAATACTTTAATAAAGCAATTGAATTACAACCTGATAGTGCTGATCATTGGGCAAACAGAGCAATATCCAAAAGGTATATTGGTAAACTAAACGATGCTGCTGTTGATTTGAATAAGGCAGTTGACTTGAATCCTAATTTTTTACTAGCACTTAAACATCTTGGAGAGATTAATTTTCAACTTAATAAATATACAGATGCAATAAAAATTTATACAAATATAATTGAGATAGATTCAGATAACTTTCAATTTTATCGTAATAGAGGTGATGCATACCTTAGATTAGGGAATTATCAATTGGCAATAAATGATTATGATCAGAGTCTTTTTATAAAATCAGATAATGGGGACGTATTATTATCACGCGGTGTTTGTAAAATACGTATGGAAACTTATACGGAAGCTATACTAGATTTTGATGAATGTATTAGATTAAATGCTGAAGATGTTGAGGCATATTACAATCGTGCTGATGCAAAGTTTTGGAAGAGAAAATTATCTGAAGCAATTGAAGACTTAGACATAGCTATTCAATTAAATCCTAAATTTGCTATTGCTTATTATAAGAGAGGAATTGCAAATATAGAATTGGGTCTGATGAAAGAAGGATGTACAGATTTAAAAAGTGCTATAGAACTTGGTTACAAAGATGCTGAAAACGTGAGTAAAAAATATTGTAGAAAATTTAAATAACAGTAATTCTAAATAAAAATTCTCAACTCTCAGTGTTTTGCTTAATAATTGGGAAAATATGCAAATTGATGTCAATGTTTCAAAATTACAGGATTGGAAGATAAAATATAAACACAAATTCCTTGTAGCAGGTCCATGCAGCTTGGAATCTGAAGAACAGATATTAAAAACTGCATTAGGTTTGTCCGGATCAGGCGTAAATCTTCTTCGTGCCGGTATCTGGAAACCACGTACGAGACCGGGAACCTTTCAGGGAGTTGGCATTGAAGGGCTGAAATGGCTTAAAAATGCGGGAGCAGCTGCGGATTTACCGGTTGCAGTTGAAGTTGCTACTCCTTATCATATTGAACAATGTCTTAAACACGATATTGATGTTTTGTGGATAGGTGCCAGAACTACGGCAAATCCATTCTTAGTCCAATCCATAGCCGATTCTTTAAGGGGTGTTGATGTTGAAATAATGGTTAAAAATCCGATAAATCCAGATATTGAATTATGGATTGGAGCTTTGGAACGATTAAATTTAGCAGGGCTTAATAAATTGATGGCCATTCACAGAGGGTTCTCAGTTTTTGAATCCACCAAATATCAGTATATGCCATATTGGGAAATACCTATATTGTTGAAAAAAATAATTCCAGATATTCCAATTATTTGTGATCCAAGCCATATCTGTGGTAATACAGGATTAATTTTATCAGTAGCACAAGAAGCCATTGATTTACAATTCGACGGTCTAATGCTTGAAGTACATATAAATCCGCAAAAAGCCCTGAGTGATGCAAAACAGCAGATCACTCCAACAGAACTCTTTAACATTATAAATAGTCTGAAAACAAAACAGCACAATATTGTTGAAGTTTAAGGTTAAAGAGGGCTCATGAAAATTTTTAAATTACTTTTGATGGCTCTAAACTAGTGGAGATTTTTTTGAAAAAATTACAAAATATTCTGTTAACGTCATTTTCCTTTTTTATTTCAGTAACTTTATTTGCGTCAACTCTTCATTTTGGACCGTATTTACAATCTGCTAAAACAGACGGTATTACAATTCTTTGGAGAACCACTGGGCCAGTAATTGGAAAAATTATTTACGGCATCTCACCAGAGAAATTAGATGAAAATATGAGTGAAGCCAGTCCAACGGAATTACACAAATTTCAGGTAACTGGTCTAAAACCAAACCAGAAATATTTCTATCAATGTATTTGGGAAAATGACTCTACAGAAGTTTTGCACTTCAAAACAGCGCCAAATAAGGTAGAAACACCTTTCAGGATAAGTGTTATAGCTGATTCACGAACTCACCCTGACATATTTAAGAAAGTTTGTGAACAAACTTTAAAATACAATCCAGATATTTTTATCCATAGTGGTGATTTTGTTTCCAAAGGCACTGAAATAGAACAGTGGAAGCCACAGTTTTTTGATCCAGCAAGAGAATTGCTAGCATCAAGCCCACTGTATCCTTCACTTGGAAATCATGAGAAAAAAACCAGTTACTTTTTTGAACATTTCACCATCTATGAAGGATTGAACTGGTGGTCAGCCGATTACGGTTCGGTTCACATAATCTCACTTAACACAGAAGAGGACTGCGGTCCCGATTCTGAGCAATACAAATGGCTAGTTGAAGATTTACGTATCAATAAGGACAAAAATTGGAAAATAGTCATTTTCCATGACCCACTCTTTCATGTTCATCCAACCAGACCAGTTTATGATATTCGCTATCAATGGACCCCTCTCTTTATTGAAAATAATGTAGATTTAATAATCACCGGGCACGATCACTATTATAATCGCACATTTCCGATTGGTAATATGAGTGAAAAGCAGCAAGGACTAACTCATATTACTAGTGCTGGCGGTGGTGCAGAACTTTATCCTGTCTCATATCGAAATTATTCAGCTTATTCTAGAAGTATTCATCACTTTATGATTATAGATGTAAATGAAAACCAAATAAACGGAAAGGCCATTTCTATTGATGGTGATGTATTTGATACATTTTCAATTAATAAAGATCAAGATTATATGCCAAATACTTTTATTGAATATGAAATGTATGAATTGGAAAAGCATGTTGAATATGGTGTTGGTGAAATTGAGCCGTTTTCTTCTAAGGACGGTAAAATTAGTTTTAACGGAAATGCTGTAGTAAAAACCAATTTCAAAAAACCTGTTAAAGGCTTTTATCAATGGGATCTTTCTGATAATTGGAAATCAACTTCTACAGTTAAAGGCGAGTTTATTCTTAATCCAAAAGATGATTTAATAATTCCCGTAAAATTTAAAACACTATCTACTGAAATGCTAAATTCTCCGATATTAAATATTCATATTGAAGGGGATAATTCTGTAAGAAATACATCAAAATCAAGACCATATGATCATAATATTGGATTTAAGAACCAGACCATTAAAACTACATTAGAAGAAGCGATTTTTTCAAAAATAAAAAGCGCTACAGCTGATGATGTAAATATAATTCTTAATTTTATAAAACACTTTCATGAAAGTGAAAAAGTCGCTGAGGCTGTTGATTATTTAGGTCTTACATTTTCAAAGTACGGTGAAGAAATTGATACTTCAATACTAGATAGTTTTCTTGAGGAAAATGGTTCATCGGAAAATAGATATTGGTGTTATCCTTTATATTTTGCTGCTGGTAATTACAACTATTTTGAAGAATGGTTTGAATTAGCTAGTGAATATACACCGTATAAAATTGATCTTTCACGAGATCTATTTTCCAACATTGCCAGCCGTAAGGAAATGAATACACTTGTTGTGAGGAATTGGCATATACTTGGTCCATTTCCAAATGAAAAAAATAACGGTATGAATGTAATGTATGAACCTGAAACAAAGATAGGACTTTCTGAATCATACAACGGCATAAACAATATTGAACTGAAATGGGAGAGAAAAGAGGCTAATAGTTCTGGTTATATGGATCTATTGAGTAAATTTTCTCATAATTTGAATGTGATAAGTTATGCCTATACAACAATTGAAACTCATGACGAAGGAAAAGTATTGCTCCTCTTTGGAAGTGATGATGGCGCCACAATTTGGGTGAACGGAAAGGAATATATGCGTAAAAATGTAGGTCGCTCTGCCTACGCATGCGATGATATAATTCCAGTTTCACTCAAGAAAGGAAATAATGAAATATTGGTTAAAGTGGCACAAGGAGGCGGTGAGTGGGAATTTTATTTGCAGGTAATGGATAAGGATGGGATTATAAAACAATGAGTGGAAGGTCTAACTGTCAAATTATTTCAATAGAGAAAAAAGTAAAGGGGATATAAATATTTATCGCAAACTAAATTGTTAAAAAGTTCATTTTGAGAAGTTGAGCGAGAATTAGAGAATCAACTTTCTCTGTTTTCACTTTAGCGTAAGCAATGGCTTTATTAAATTTAGTATGAGCGAAAGAGGTTGATATTGTTAGCTTCTAATAGGTTAAACATCAATACCAAGCACTACTTGATTCAACAACTGCAGCATTATTGGAATCAAACTGGTAAGAGTAATTCAAAATGACGTGAATACTATTATTATCATTAGCTTGTTTAATTACTACACCTTTAAAGTCAACAGTCATAAAGTAAGATGTTCTTTTATGCTTTCAATTCCAGTGCGATGCATAACTACTTCCAAAATTAATTTTGTGAGAGGAGTAATGTAATTAGGTTTTTACTTATTGGAAATATCTAGCCATTCAAGACGACCGCCGTTGTTGTATTACAAAAGTGGATAAAAAGTTAGTTTGGTAGTTTTATTTAAGTATGTAAAAAAGAGTGTGAAGTAATAATTAATTAACCCGTAAAAAGTAGCTGCAAATAAAATTATCTACCTTTTATATAAATCTTGCTGTGAGTGAGCTGACGCAAGTGTGTATTTTGGGCAATCGACTTATCCTTGCTTAACGAAGGCAGCACCAAGAACGTTGGTTTACGGAAGTAATTAAATTGAGTAAGATTGGTTATTTAATAATTGCCTAGGTCACGAATGCGGTCCGATTTTTTAAAATATACGATAATTGTTACTCCACAAAAAGTAAATAAAATTAACCACTGCTTAGTAAAATTACAAATAACGTTGTTTTAATCGCCAAAATCGTTTTACAATTTAATATTACCTGAAAAATAGGAGGAAGAAAAATGTTGGAAGATGACAACTCAATACAAAAGAAACAAAGTATTGAACCGAATAAGGACCGGATTGTTTCGGTGGACGTATTGCGTGGTTTTGATATGTTTTGGATTACTGGAGGCGCTGGCTTTTTTCTAGGGATATTCAGACTATTTGACGATTCGGTTGGAGAAATATTTCTTCCTCAACTTGATCATGCCCAGTGGGAGGGATTTAACTTTTTTGATCTTATTTTTCCATTATTTGTTTTCATTGTCGGCATGTCCGTTGTTTTTTCCCTGAAAAAACTGCTAGATACTAAAGGGAAGAAAGCGGCCTACAAAAGATTGATTAAGCGCTTTATTATCTTATTTGTATTGGGGATTATTTATTATGGGGGCGTAAGTCAGGGAATTGAAGGCATCAGGTTGTTGGGTGTTTTGCAAAGGCTGGCTCTGACTTATTTATTTTCATCGATACTATTTATTCATTTTCAACTAAGGGGTTTGATAGTCTCATTTGCATTACTGATTTTCGGCTATTGGGCTTTGTTATCATTTATACCTGTTCCTGGTCTTGGCGAGGTTTCTTTTGCTGAAGGCTTTAACTGGTCTGACTGGATTGATATAAAATTTCTCCCATTTCATTCATATAATTCTGGGGGCTGGGATCCGGAAGGATTATTAAGCACTCTACCAGCAATTGGCAGTTGTATTCTTGGCATATTTGCCTCACTGTTGTTAATGAATAAAAATATTAGTGATATGAAAAAGGTTTATTATTTCATAGGCGGAGGAATTGCAGCGGTTTTAATAGGTTACTTGTGGGGGATTCAATTTCCTATAATAAAAAAAATCTGGACTTCATCATTCGTTTTAGTAGCTGGTGGTTACAGTTTTATTTTGTTAGGTATACTGTATCTAATCCTTGATATATGGAAAATACAAAAATGGGCTCTTCCTTTTGTTTGGATAGGTATGAATCCAATTACAATTTATCTAGCCCGGAATTTTATGGATTTCAATAGTCTAGGTAGGCGTTTTGTTGGAAATGAGAATCTTAGCTATTTTGGTGAGGACATAGGTTATTTTCTTGCAGTATCTGCATCACTTGCATTAACAATGGCATTAGCACGCTATATGTATAATAAAGGAATTTTCCTCCGCTTGTAAATTATGTTAAGTATATATGAAATAGATTAAATAAATTATTAATAAATAAGTAAAAGGGAAAAGTATCAAATTGGTGAAAGAGTACCCGGAAATCCAGGGAGTCATAAAAAGTAGTCCAATAGGTACTTATATGATTGTTGTCAATCACTCGCAAAAAGAAACATTCAATCCAGAATTTATGATTGGTTCAAAAGGAGGCAAGATTAATTAAAGCTGGTACTCATATTATCATTTCAGATTTTTCGCAACTCCCTTTGATCTTAAAAACTGTTTTTGGAGATTAGACCTTGTTCAATTCATCCTAGAAAAAATTATTGCACTCAAGAGTGGAATCTGGATCCAATAAATAAAACCAATTACGATGGTATCACATTAGCTGAAAATGAAATTGAACTTATTAGCTGAAATTATACTGAAGTTCCTTCCACTGTTTTAGCTGTTTTAGCCAAAAATGGAATTTATAAATACCCATATTTGGAGAAAATCTAAATAAAATTCCAAAAAAATAAAAATAATTTCACCCATTCATACGAATAGTAAAAGCAAAGTGTGCTCCTACCAAAGTGCCCTTTGGGAGAAGGAGTAACCTTAAAATTTACAATAAAAATCAAATAGAATAAATACTTGAATTAAAAACTAAAATAATTAGAGACAAAAAAAGCATAAATTCTGTTTTAATATTTGTTTTTCTTTTTTTACAATTGCATGGCAACTAACGCTATACCAGAAACTATAGTTTTTACTGAAAAAAAGCATTTCCCCCTGGATGGAAAAAATATTGGATATTTGAAAAATGATATTCCACTGATTTTAATGATTCCCAATGGGATATAAAGCTAAACCAGGGGAAATGGAGTTGGTTAAAAGTTAATACCAATTGATTTAATAAATACTGGATGATTACATGGAAACAACAGTTGAAAGATTTAGGAAAATTTTTGCAAAAATTAGAGATGCTAAAATTGGGCTTTATGGCGATTTTTGTGTTGACTCTTATTGGATTTTAGATCCAAGAGGTTCAGAAATTTCATTAGAAACAGGATTGCAGGCTCAAGCTATTTCAAGTCAAAAATATTTATTAGGTGGGGCATCAAATGTTGCAGCAAATGTAGCAGCATTGAAACCAAAAGAATTACATGCTTTTGGTGTTTATGGAGATGATATTTTTGGCAAAGAAATGATTTCGCAGTTGAATTCAATTCATGTGAATACTAATGGTATGGTTGTGCAAAATAAAAGTTTTAATACTTATGCATTTTCTAAGCTTATACTTGATGGTGTGGAGCAGCCTCGCATTGATTTCGGAACTTATAATAAAAGGTCACACGAAACAGATTCCCTGCTATTGTCGAAGATTAAAGAATCAGTTGATGTGTTGGACATTTTTATAATCAACCAACAAGTTCCGGGAAGTATAACAAATCAGGAATTTATTAAAGGGTTTAATAAGATAATTAATGATAATCCAGATAAAATATTCATAATTGATTCACGGCATTTTGCAGACAAATTCAAACAGGTTAGTTACAAAGTCAACAATTTTGAAGCAGCACGACTTACTAATTCAGAATATGATGGTGCTGAAGAAATAGGTGAGGCTGAATTAAAAGAAATTGCTAATGAACTTTATACAAGGACTAACCGCCCTGTCTTTATTACAAGAGGAGATAAGGGCATAATCGCTTTTGAAAAAATGAATTATTATGAGACTCCGGGAATAGCCTTATCGGGAGAACTCGATATAGTCGGAGCCGGTGATACTGTGTTGAGTGCAATTGCATGTGCTCTGGGAGCCGGTTCTAGCATGAAAGAGGCAATAGAATTAGCAAATTTAGCTGCATCTGTCACAGTTCAAAAATTATATCAGACCGGTACAGCTAATGAAAATGAAATAATAGGAATTATGGAAAATCTTATTTTGGAATATAAATGAAAAAACTAATTTATACTCTAATAATTACAATTGCACTCTTTTCTATGAACTGTTGTCAAAAAAAAGTAAGAGGTCAATAATCCCGATCGAGTCGATTAATCTGATCGAGAATAATATCAGTAATCTTTACTTATGGTTAAAAGAAAGTATGGAAGGTATTATAGTAGAAGCCTCTATTCCTGAACATCCAGTACTCAAGTATGCGAATCTTACTTAAATGTCACCTATCCTAGGTTTAAATAAAATTAAGTTGCATTCTGGTTGCGACGTTGTTGTAACTTGGAAAAACTAACAATCACCTGCTATAACTGTTAAGTAATTTGGAAAAGGACGTGTATTTGACTACACAATCGATCCTTCTCTCCACTGGGGATGTTACTCAGTTTTTTGGAAAGGAATCCTTTACCATTGAATAAACTATTGTAATATGAAATATAAATATGCACTAACGAAAAGGAGTTTTACTATGCTCAGAAATTTGCACATAGATACCTCTAAGAGAAATAAGAACAAGTCTAATTGGGGGGCAGCAATTGGCTTTACGATGTTCATTTTTTCCATAACATTTATTTTGAATTCGACAACATCATTGAATGCCGCTCAGGGAAAACGTCTTTGGAGTTACAAATCATTAACGAGCAATTTTGATGCATCTGCTGGAATTGGAGATGTTGATAGGGATGGTTTTCTTGATGTTGTTGTCGTCAGTTTAAGGGGAGATGTTATTGCTCTTGATGGTTACGGACGGGAAATATGGAAAACGGTTTTAGACGAAAAAATAACAAATGCTCCAACTGTATTGGATGTTACTAAGGATGCTGGATTAGAAGTACTTGTGATTACACAATTGGGTAAACTCTATTGTCTTGATGGATTAACCGGTAAACAGGTTTGGAGAAATTCTACTCTTAAGAGTGTAAAGTGGGCCAGCATGAATATTGTTGCAACAGACATTAACCTGGATGGCAATATTGAAATTATCACAGCTGATCTTAACGGTACTCTTTTATGCATTGATGGTAATGGTAAAGAGATTTGGAGATACAACGAATCTGAAGGAATAGGATCAGCACCGGCAGTAGGAGATATTGACGGAGATGGAGAAGCTGAAATTATAATCGCTTCAGAAGATACGCCATTGATATGTCTAAACAATGAAGGAAAATTAAAATGGCGATACAAACCACAAGGAGATGTTCTGGAATCAGGTCGAAAAAGAGAAGTGACTGCCCCTGTAATTCAGGATATAAATGGAGATGGAATTGCAGAGATAGTAACTGGTAATGGATTTGAGCTTACGGCTATAAATAATAAAGGTGAATTAATTTGGTCTTATCCAATTAAAAACAGAATAGACAGTGGAATATCTATTGCTGATGTTGATGGTGACGGAAATGTGGAGATATTTGAAAGTGATCTATCAGGAAATTTAACATGCGTATCATCGGATGGTAAATTTAAATGGACGGCCAGTCTTGGCGGCAGGGCTCGCAGAGCACCAGCTATTGCAGATGTAGATGGTGATGGAGCTGTTGAAATCTTAGCAACCAGTTATGGTGGCAAAATGAAAATATTTGATACATCAGGTAAGCTTAAGGAAGAGTTTGCAGTTAAGGGCGGAACTAATGCAGCGCCGGTAATTGCTGATCTTTTCAATGATGGTGGACTTTGTGCTATCGTACCGGAAATCAGTGGGAATCTTGTTGTATATCAATGGGATTCAGTTATTGAAAAACCTGAAATATTATGGCCGGAATATCGTGGCTGGGCTTCTCGAACTGCCGGAGAATATATTAAAATTAAAAGAAATGGTAGCACAGATATTATAGGGGTAGATCCTAATGAGATGATAGATGCTGAAATACAAAAGTTTTCAGATAATTTTTCTGAACTTAAGAAAACGCTGACAGAACTTATAAAGATTATTCCGCAAATGCCCAATAGCAAAGGCTTTCTGGAACGTGTGCATTTTCTAAGTGCGGCTATTAACAAGTCTACAAATCAAGTTGAAAACGTTGATGACTTAACACCAATAAAAAGACGTAAATTAAGGGATAATTTAACTAATTGGAATAATGAGCTGTCTCGTTGGTTTGCTGTAGCAAAAGAAGCTGTTGAACAAAACAAAATTATTACTGCTTATGCAGCTAATCCTTGGGCTCCGTTTGGTGGAATGGATGAAGTAATTGAGGGACGTACACCGGAAGCAAAAATATCTGTTGAAGCTTTTCAAGGAGAATATGAATCTACTGCTGCAAATCTGTTTAACTTTAGTGGAAGCTCACGCACCCTGCGGGTGATGGTTGATAAATTTACTGGACCGGAAGGTGCAGTATCTATATCTGCTGATGATGTGATCACTTTGCGTGAAGTTATAGACGTTCCAACTCAAGATTCTGATCTTTCATCTGATGCGCTTCCGGAACTAAATACCGGAAATCTGTTGGTAGTTCCTGCATGGAATGGAAGACAGCTTTGGTTTACAATCAATACAGCAAAACTAACATCTGGAACATGGAAGGCAAAAGTTCATCTAAAAAGTCTGGATGTTCAATTTATAGAAGAAGTGGTTGAAATTAGCATTAAAATTTGGGATACACGTTTACCAGTGGAACAGCCATTAAATCTTTGTAATTGGAGTGGCACAAAAACACCGAAAGGAACTTTTGAAGACCAGATTGCTCACGGTGTAAATGTGTTTACACGTTCTATCCCACCGAAAGCAACTTTTAATGAATCTGGTAATATTACGAAGATCGATTATACTAAACACGATGCTTATATGGCAAATCATGTTCCGCATGGAACAGTCCTTTTCCACAGTTTAGTAAAACTTGATGGACCTGCAGAAGCATATTCTGATATATGGTTAAAAGCATATAGCAGTTTCATTCCACAATGGATTAAGCACTTAAAGGAGCAAGGTTACGATTATGACAATTTTGCATTTTATCCACAGGACGAACCTGGCCTTGAGCACGGCAAAAATGTAGCCAGGTTATTAAAACTAGCGATACCTATACGCAAGATAGATCCACAAATTCGCATCTATGCTAATCCGGTATCTCATATTACTATTGAACAACTTGAAGAGATTGAACCTTTTATTGATATATGGACACCTCTGAATACTATGATATTTCCGGAAGAAAAGCTGGAATTTATCCACGCTACAAGGAAACAATTTTGGAATTATGCCTGTTCAGATAATGCTAAAAACTTAACTCCTTTAGAATATTCAAGGTTTCAAGCCTGGATGAGCTGGCATTATGGACATACCGGTATTGGATTCTATACATATTATCAAGGAAGTAATTATTGGTTTCAACCCGAATCAGGATTTGAATACGGTATGATCTATGAGGGAAAGGGTGTTGTTACTAGTAAACGCTGGGAAGCAGTACGTGATGGTGTTGAAGATTACACACTATTACACACTCTAAAAAAAGCAGTTGAGACTGCTTCTGAAAGTGCAATCTCTAAAGAATTGGTGAAGAAAGCTAAGAAAGTCTATAATGAAAAAGCAGCAGTAGTTTCAGATTTTACATTAGAAACGAAACACAATGCTAACTATGTTGAGAATGAAGACATTAAAAATGATTTAAGAAAAGTTGATGAAAGATTTGAGATGATAATCAATATTCGTAGGGAAATTGCAGAATTGCTTGTTCAGTTGCAGATAAAATAACATTGGAATGAGATTTTCTATTTCAATTAATAGTTTTGCTATACGCAAATAATATTTTAAAAAAACATTATTCAAAGCATAGAAGTCGCTAAGGATTATTTAGCGTTTTATTTAGGGCTTCGTGAGAAAATAGGAATAGTCTGGTGCCTTATACAGTGAAAGGAATAACTGATAATTCAAAATTGAGATTTACATTTATGTATCAATATAAAACCTTATTAAGGATAGTCCAAGCTTGCCTTTTTATTTCATTTTCAAATGGATATAGCTCTGAAGAACAGAGTAATGATCTTAGGGACACTCTTTCAATACCACAAACAAAACTTATACCTGAGATTAATGGAAAACTAGATGAAAAAGCATGGGAATATGCAGTGGTTATAGATAGCTTTTACCAATACACCCCGCAAAACGGTGTTATTCCAACGGAAAGGACTGTTGCCTATTTGATGTATGATCAAGAGAATTTATATTTTGGTATTCGATGCTATGACTCAACACCAGATCGAATTAGAGCAACCTTATCACCAAGAAATCAATGGCAAAATAATGACAATGCTTTTATATATTTAGATACATATGACAATCAAAGAGATAACTTCCTTTTCATGATAAATCCGTTGGGTGTGCAGAAGAATTCATTCGAAACAATATGGTTCTCAGATGGAACTATTGATAGCCTTGGCTGGAGCGGTGAAATAGCTATTCCATTTAAATCCTTGCGATTTCCAGACATGATTAATCAATCATGGGGCATCGTTATCGGTAGAAACATTTATCATAAAGGAGAAAATTTAAACTCGGTTGATTGCGGGTATAATGAGAACTTTTATACTAAGTTCACAAAAGCCATTGGAATAAAAAATATTTCCGATGGACATAATATAGAAATTCTCCCTTATGGTGCTATGCGTTATTCTGAGGGGCAGTTCTATTCCGAAAAAGACGGCGCTGTTGGTTTTGATGCCAAATATGGAGTGGGTACCAATTTGATTCTAGAAGGATCATTTGCTCCCGACTTTTCTCAGATAGAGAGCGATCCGTTTTTCGTTAATTTTAGCCCCTATGAATATCAGCTTACTGAAAACCGTCAGTTTTTTAACGAAGGGGTCCAATATTTTGCATTACCTAACCCACTTTTCTACACTAGACGAATTGAAAGTCCGAAAATGATGGGTAAATTAACTGGTAAAGAAGGTCCATGGAATATTGGAGTAATCACTGCCTGGGATACTCCTAAATCTAGTGATGACAAGATGACCTATGCCTTACGACTACAAAAAGATGTATTAAAAACATCCAAAATTGGAATGATGATGAGCGGTTTTGAAACAAAAAGAAAAGACTATAACCGAAATCTTTCTATTGATGGACAATTTAGCCAGGGTGGCGAGCACCATTTTCAGTTTCAGCTCGCTTCAACTTACAATTCAGGAATTTCTAATGATGAAAATTTCCTTATTTATTTGAATCATCAGATTCGAAAAATTGATGGAATAAATTATTCTTTAACTTATCTTGACGTTGGACCAAATTATAATCCGCAAACTGGAATAGTTGGGAAAACAGGCTATCGCAATCCCAAAATATTTCTTGGGTATAAGTGGCATCTACCTGATTGGGGCGTGGAATCACTAACAGTATCTACACAAGGTGATTATTCAGTCGCATATGGTGGAATGAAAGTTGGCAGTAGTGCAGGCGCTACATTTTCAGTTAGCACAATCAGCAAGCTAATGGCTAGCTTCCAAATAAGTAAAGGGGAGGAACGTTCTCAATTATTTCATCAGGATCAATTTGTTTGGAATAATAAAATATTTCCTAGTAGTTATTTTAACTTGAGTTTCAGTAGTATAACTGGGTCAATTTTTGATGCTAACATTAGTTATTTAGAAAATCGTCATGCGTTATACTTGGATGATTTTACAAAACAGCAGAAAGGTGTTGATAAGAGTTTTAACCTAGGACTTACAATTAAACCCACTTCTAATATTCTGATTAATAATTCAGCTGGGTTTTATCAGCAGAAATTAAATGGAGAGGCACGTACTTTTTATGAAACTTTGCTGCTTAATAACTCCATAAATTATCAGATTACACGTAATATTTTTTCAAGAATAATTCAACGTCTTGATACCAAAGAGAAATCACAACAAATTGATTTTCTTATTGGGTATGAATTTTTTGCTGGTTCAACTTTCTATGTTTCGTATAAAGAATTACGTAATTATAATGATGAAGTATTAAAGAGAGATCATTACATGATTTTCTGTAAAATGTCATATTTATTCAGAATTTAAGGTATTTAAAAATGACAAATAAAACATTATTGCAAATTCTAAAAATCGGATTGGTAACACTTCCTGTTTTGATAATAATGAATTATTCAAATTGTTTTGCTTCACAACTTCCTTGGTTTGGTGATAATGAATATCGCATATTTCTTAATATTAGTGAATCAAATTCGGAATATTCAACAGTACCTCTTTCCTTTACATTTGAACAGGTTAAGATTAGAGATCGATTTAACTTAAATCTAGACGAGATAGAATTAGCTAGTATCAGGGTGGTTCAATATGATAATAAAGACAAACCAGTTGTATATAGTAAGGCAAGGTCAGAAGAACAATATTACATACCCACTCGTTTAAATTTTGATGAACATGTAAACAAAATTAGAATCAGCTGGAGAGTAAATATAAATGATGATAATACTTTTGCAGTTTACTTTTCAAGAAAAGGATATGGATTACAAAAACCATTGGATGCAATACCAGTAATCGGTGATGGAGACTTTTTATCCTATGGTCAACGAAATGTGAAAGCACCAATTAGCGGTGGATATAACGAATCAATTGATGCTGTTGATTTTGATAAGGATGGTGATATTGACTTATTTGTAGGTTTCAGTGGAGTGCCGGAAAAACAGGGAATATATTATTATGAAAATATTGGTTCACAGAATAATCCACTATTAACTATGAGGAAGAAGGTATTTGATAGTAAAAGAGATTTTCAACTTTTGGACTGGGATAAAGACGGGGAATCTGAAATAATATTTGATGGAGAAATATTTAATTTGAACAAATCCTCTAATAAACCAATTATTTCCCGATCTGATAAATTACCAAAGTTCTCATCAGCAAAAGATATATTTATTGATTGGGATGGTGATAATGTTGATGATTTGTTGTCCACATATCAAATTAATCCTCGTTTTGCTCCTTCTGCTTCAGTTTGGGATCCAAGTCTACCACCATATACAGTGCTCGGTGTTTGGATGGGAAATAATGAAAGAAACTCAATTGTCTTTTGTAAAAATATTGGTTCAAATATAAAACCTGTTTATGATAAATCAATACCGGTAAATGCAGGTGGAATACCAATTGAAGTATTTGGGTCTCTGCACATTTCTGCGGGAGATTTGGATAATGATGGTGACAAAGATCTGGTGGTTGGAAATCGTTTTCAGTTAATTAGTTTTCGAAATGAGGGCACAAGTATTTCACCAAAGTTGGAAAAGGGGCGATTATTAAAAACACTTGATAATCAGAATCCCTTTAGCATTTATACTAAACCAAGGTTAGCTGATTGGGATGGAGATGGTAGAATTGATATTTTATTAGGAAACGAAGATGGACGCCCGACATGGATAAAAAATCTTGGAGATGATAAATATGACATTGAAAGATTTATAATTCAATTAGACCCTGATATAGATTTTGGATGTCTTTCTGTTCCAGTGGTTTGCGATTGGGATAGTGACGGTGATTATGATTTGCTTGCAGGTAATTCGTCTGGATTTGTTGAATATATTGAAAATATAAGTTCTTCGGCAACTAAATTTATTTTTAGAAAAAGTTGCAAGATGATAGCAGATAGTAAGGAAATAAGAATTCTTGCATATAATAGTGGATCAATTCAGGGACCGAAGGAAGCTAAATACGGTTATACAATGCCCGAAGTAGCTGACTGGGATAAAGACGGTGATTTGGATTTACTTCTATCTGATATTAAAGGAGAACATCATTATTATAAAAATATCGGGACAAAAAATAAACCAACATTAGCAAAAGCAGAACCGCTAAAAGTTGCATGGACCCAAATACCACCAAAGCCAAGTTTCAATTGGCGACAACCAGAAGCAACGGAATTGGTTACTGCGCCAAGATGCCGCCCAGCAGTAATTGATTGGAATTCGGATGGAGTATTAGATTATGTAGCAATTGATCATGAGGGATATCTGGCATTTTATGAAGCTTATCTCGAAAATGATGAAAAATGGTTGAAACATGGATTACGCTGTTTTAAGAATCAAGATGGAACTCCAATTCGAATTTCTGAATTTGTAGGTGCAAAATCGGGTCGTGCAAGGATTGTATTTGCTGATTGGGATGGTGATGGTGATTTGGATATTATCCATAATGCACACAGACTTTTTGATGATACTCCAGCTTTGCTAAAAAAAGTAAAACATGCTGGATGGTTTGAAAATAAAGGAGGAGAAGGTGAACCAAAATTTGTATGGCAAGGTGAAATTATTAAAAAGGACTTTCCTCTAACGAGTGAGCACAGTACTTCACCAGAAGTAGTTGATTTTGATGGAGATGGAAAGCTTGATCTTTTTCTGGGTGGAGAAGATGGTAGAATTACTTGTTTTCATCGCGCTTTTATTGAGGACGATTTGCCAGTGTTAAGATTGATTAAAATGGAAAAAAGAAATAATTAAATAGAATTAATTAGGGAAAATTAAGTAATGATAAAAGAAAAGCTGTTTTTATACAAAAGTGCGGTAGTTGCTTCATTAGCTGGATTTCTTTTCGGTTTTGATACTGTTGTTATTTCTGGTGCAGAACAAACAATACAATCTATTTGGGGATTGAGTAGCACTTTACATGGGTTAGCAATTAGCATGGCACTTTGGGGAACTGTTCTTGGTGCAATGATCGGAGGTATACCAACAGAAAAATTAGGAAGGCGTAAAACCTTGCTTGGAATTGGGGTACTATATTTGCTTTCTGCAATTGGTTCAGCATTTGCCCCGGAAGTTTATTCTTTTATGTTCTCACGTTTTATTGGTGGAATTGGTGTTGGTATTTCAACTATCGCTGCCCCATTATTTGTTTCTGAGATAGCACCTCCAAAATATCGCGGCCGTTTAGCAGGAATGTTTCAGTTTAATATTGTGTCTGGAATTTTAATCGCCTTTTTATCTAATGCTTTATTAGGTGGTATTGGAGAAAATGCATGGCGTTGGATGCTTGGGATTGAAGCGTTACCAGCGTTAATTTATACATTGTTTTGCATAGGACTGCCTGAAAGTCCTCGTTGGTTAATTATTCATAAAAAGGATTCAATTGCTGGGCTTGACATATTTAAAAAGATTAATACAAATGCTTCTTCTGAGGAACTGAATGATCTCGTTGCTGAAGTTGAAGCATCTGTTAAAACGGATGATGGCAAAAAGGTGTTTTTTCAGAAAGCATTGCTTAAGCCAATATTGCTAGCATTTTTTATAGCATTTTTTAATCAGCTTTCCGGTATTAATGCAATCCTATATTTTGCTCCAAGAATATTTGAAATGACGGGCCTGAGTGAACAAACTGCATTACTGCAATCTGTCGGTATTGGTTTTACAAATTTGATATTTACTTTTGTTGGCCTATGGCTAATTGATAGGCTTGGGAGAAGAACTCTATTGTATATTGGTTCAATCGGCTATATAGTTTCACTTGGTTTATGTGCTTGGGCCTTTCACGCAGAATACTTCGCTATTGTTCCAATATGTATTTTTGCATTTATAGCAGCTCATGCTATTGGACAGGGTGCTGTAATCTGGGTATTTATAAGTGAGATTTTCCCTAATGAATATCGTGCAGCTGGACAAACATTGGGCAGTTTCACTCATTGGTTTTTTGCAGCAATGTTAACATTATTATTTCCACAAATGGTTGAAGTGCTTTCTCCTTCAATGATTTTTGGATTTTTCTGTTTTATGATGGTACTGCAATTGGTTTGGGTTAAAATGATGGTTCCAGAAACTGCAGGTGTCCCTCTTGAAAAAATTGCCAATAAATTGGGAATAAGATTAAGAGATTAAAAAGTTTCCTTGTCAAAAAAAATGAAATGTAATTCTTTGTATGCTCAGATGGATCCGCGCAGTAAAATCATATTTAGCATTTTCTATATTTCAAATGTGTTGATGCTACAATTTGATAATGCAATACAGTCTATGTTAGTGTTAGTAACATTAACATTTATGATTTGGTCGAGTGGTTATTCTATTACATTATTTATTAGGAAAATTATAAGAATCTATCCTATGATATTTTTATCAACTTTTCTGAGTTTATTGAATGGAGTATGTTCCGCAAAAGGATTAATTGAAATATTTGGATTGTCAGTTAGTAAGAAAAATTCTACCAAAATTAAATCATTGGGCTGTTTATCCAAGTCTTATTAAAATACTCAATCAATAAGATTTACTTCTCTTTAATAAAGTAAAATATAAATATTATCAGGTAGTAAAATGAAAAAAACATTAATAATATCCATATTATCTCTTCTTTTAGTAACCGCGTGTCAACAGGATAGACCTCGCGTAACAATTGATTTATCTAGTAATTGGCGATTTTCTCCTGATGAGAATAAGCTTGGAATGTCTGAAAAATGGTATTCATATGAATATAATGATTCTAACTGGACTGTGATTGATGCTGGAAAAAGATGGGAAGACCAAGGCTATCCAGAATTGGATTCTTTAGGATGGTATAGGAAATATGTTGATATTTCAGTGGACTTGAAAGGACAAGAGCTATGGATAAAATTTGGCGGTGTAAATGATAATTACGAGTTATTTATAAATGGTGAAAGTGCAGGTGGGTTTGGAAAATCAAATATTGGTGTTGCAGGTAAAACAACTATTACAAAGATAACCAATAGATTAGTATATGGTGAAACCAATCTTATTGCAGTAAAAGTAAATGATTGGGCAGGCAGCGGTGGTTTATGGCGTTTACCTGTAGTAATAACAACTGAAGGAATCGTAACAAGTGTCACCCGTGAATTTTCATTCGAGAAGAAATACCTAAATTTCCCAGTTAAGAACGATGCACCGTTACGCCTCATTAAAGTATTTATTGATAATATAATTGTAAGGGAATTTAATATTAATCTTGCCCCAGATGATCCTGATTTTTGGGTTTATCTCGAATTAGATGAATTTAAGGGAAAAGAGGGTGTAATAAGTATTACTGAGTTAGAATCTAAGAATAAGAAAGGTATCGATGCAATTTATCAGGATAATACGTTCCCAGGAGAAGATGAACTCTATAAGGAGAAACATCGTCCCCAATTTCATTTCTCATCTAAGCGAGGGTGGCTTAATGATCCAAATGGAATGATGTATTATGCGGGAGAATATCATCTGTTCTATCAACACAATTCTTTTGGCTGGGGTGAGGGAAGCAAGTCATGGGGCCATGCTGTTAGTAAAGACCTGGTTCATTGGGAAGAATTGGGTGATGCCCTCCATCCTGATGAATTTGGAACCATATATTCCGGTTCAGGTGTTGTGGACTGGAAAAATACGACTGGATTCCAAACTGAGGACGAACCACCACTAGTTACGATTTACACCAATGCAGGCGATGAGAATCAATGGTCAAGTGGGAAGCCTTTCACACAGAGTATTGCGTACAGTAATGATCGTGGCCGAACCTGGACAAAATATGAGGGAAATCCAGTGCAAGGGCATTTGAACATGGGGAACCGTGATCCTAAAGTTATTTGGTGGGAAGAGACTAATGAATGGGTGATTGTACTCTATCTTACGGATGGTCGTATGGCATTTTTTAGATCACCGGATTTGAAAAGATGGGAGCTTAAGAGTATTCTAGAGTCTTTCCACGAGTGCCCTGAGCTTTTCCAGTTGCCTGTCGATGGAAACGAAAACAACAAAAAGTGGGTTTTGTATGGTGGCACTGGGGATTATCTAATTGGCGATTTCGATGGGAGCAAATTTACAATTGAAAGCGATAAAATACGCTATAGTTATGGTAATGCCTTTTACGCCTCACAAACATTCAGCGATATTCCGAAAGAGGATGGACGACGGATCCAGATAGGTTGGGCACGGGTTGCAACACCCGGAATGCCTTTTAATCAGATGATGAATTTCCCGGTTAACTTAACACTGCGTGAGACAAAAGATGGTATTCGCATGTTTGCAAATCCTGTTAGAGAAATTGAGAAATTGTATAAGAAGAAACACAGTTTTAATAATGAAAAGCTGGTCCCAGGAAACAATCCAATATCCAAAATAAATGGTGACCTTTTCGATATCACAGCGGAGTTTACTATTGGCAATGCTGCACAAATTGGATTTGAAATTCGCGGTGTTCCTGTTGTGTGCAATGTAAAAAATAATTCTATCTCTGTTAAAAATGAGACTGCACCTTGCAAACCCAAAAACGGTAAGATAAAATTGCGACTTCTGGTAGACCGTACATCAATTGAGATATTCATCAACAATGGTGAATATTACATGCCTGTGGGCTCAATTCCAGATGACGACAATATGTCATTGAATGTATTTACAGAAGGTGGAATAGCAAAAATAATTAAGCTGGAAGTAAATGAGCTTAATTCTGCATGGTGATAAATATTTCGGTTTGAATACGATGGCTATATCAAAATATCGAAAGAAGGTAAATAAACTTTTTTCAAAAAAAAAACAATGATGACAGCATTCTCTATATTGATTGAAAAGAATTTTACTAGTGGACATATAATAGCTCTGAAAAAGGCATATACAAAATATCAGAAAAATATTTTCAGATGGGTGCCCGTTATTGGAATCAAGTTTTCTGGGAATGAGCAGGAATTCCAAACCAAGAGATTCCTGCTAATGTTCTGTCCCACGAAGAGTAATGAGAAAAATAAATTTATTAAGTGTGAAAAAATAGATTAAAATTAAAGGATATGCATGAAAAAATTATATGGTGGAATTGAAGCTGGTGGAACAAAAATTGTATGTGCAATTGGTTCGGGCCCAAAAAATATATATGATGAAATTAGATTTCCAACAACAACACCAAATGAGACTATCGATCAATGTATTGATTATTTTGCTCCCCACCTAAACAATAATGCTATAGATTCTATCGGTATAGGATCATTTGGTCCATTAGATCTTCGCGTTAATTCAGTGACCTATGGTTTTATAACCGATACTACTAAGTTAGGCTGGTCAAACACTGATTTTCTTGGGAAGCTGAAAGATAATTTGAAAATTCCTATTGTGATTGATACGGATGTAAATGTGGCTGCTCTTGGGGAGTATTATTGGGGCGCAGGGAGGAATCTCAGTGATTTTGTTTACATGACAATTGGGACAGGAATTGGTGGAGGTGCCATTGTTAATAATAAGCTTTTACACGGCTTTAATCATCCTGAAATGGGTCATATACAAATCAAAAATAATACGAGAGTTGATTCTTTTCTTGGTAATTGTAATTTTCATCAAAACTGTTTAGAAGGCCTCGCATCTGGGCAAGCATTAGAAAAACATTGGGGCATGAAAGCGGAATTCATTTCGAAGAATCATGAAGCATGGGATTTGCAAGCCGATTATTTAGCTAAAGCTATAATGAATTACATGTTGATATTGGCTCCGAAACGAATCATTTTGGGTGGGGGAGTAATGGAACAAAAACAGCTATTCCCAATCGTTCGTAAAAAAGTAAAGGAATATTTGAATGGGTATCTTCGTATACCAGAGATTTTGGATCATCTTGACGATTATATTATTCCACCAAAATTAGGAAATAAGGCGGGTATTTTAGGAGCTATAGCTCTTGCAAAATACAATTAATTGGTGAAATATCGTAAGTATGATAATTGATTATAAACTTGTGGAGAAAGTATGGAAACACCGGAAAGTAAAGGGAATAATCTTAAAATAGCTTTTGCATTAATGACATCTCTCTTTTTTATGTGGGGAGCAATTGTGTCTTTGAACGATATTTTGATTCCTCATTTTAAAAATTTATTCCAAATGAATTATACTGAAACAATGTTGATTCAGTTTAGTTTTTTTGGAGCTTATTTCTTAATGTCAATTCCTGCAAGTATTGTTATTGGCAAAATTGGATATAAAAATGGTATTGTTACTGGACTTGTAATTGTAGGGATTGGGTGTTTGTTATTTTTACCTGCTTCGTGGATAATTTCCTATCCTCTTTTCTTATTTGGTCTCTTTACGATGGCTACAGGCAATGTATTTTTACAAGTAGTTGCAAATCCTTACGTTTCTATTTTAGGTCCTTCTCAAACTGCTTCAAGCCGACTAAATTTAGCGCAAGGAATTAATTCACTAGCTACAACTTTGGCCCCATTAATGGGAGCATATTTAATTCTAGGAACCTATGATACTGTAGCTGAAGAAGCTGCAGCTGTTCAGGGACCCTATATCGGTTTGGCGTTATTTGCATTTCTTGTAGCTGGAGTTTTTGCCTTTGTAAAATTACCTTCTGTCATAAAGGAGAAGGGAAAGAAAATAAAAGGAAACGTTCTAAAATTTAGACAATTGCGTCTTGGAGTGATTGCGTTAACTTTATATGTTGGAGCCGAGGTAGCAATCGGGAGTTTTATAGTTAATTTTTTAGGGGAACCTTACATTGCTGGTATGGAGGAAAAAACAGCAGCAAAATTTATTCCTTTATATTGGGGTGGACTTATGCTTGGTAGATTTGCCGGCTCAGCTATACTTCAAAAGGTCAGTGCTCAAAAAGTGTTGCTCCTCGCAGCATTAGCCTCCTTTATTTTGGTTGGAATTACCGTCTTAACTAACGGCTATTTTTCAATGTGGGCAATGCTTGGAGTTGGTTTGTTTAACTCGATTATGTGGTCCAATATATTTGCTTTATCTATTGATGGATTAGGGAAATATACAATTAAGGCTTCTGGAATTTTGGTCATGGCTCCAGTTGGTGGTGCGATTTTTCCACTTTTACAAGGTGTACTTGCAGATATGCCTTCTATTGGTCTTCATTTATCTTATATGCTTCCACTTCTTTGCTATTTATTCATTATTTATTATGCGGTAAGTGGATATAAAGCTGGAGAAAGAGAACTGGAACTGGTTGAAAATTAGTAGTTTTGAAATTATATGTTAAAAATACATTGTCAATAAATTGGAATTGAGTTTATAATTTCAGCTCATAAGAATTGATGAACCGAGTGGAAGAAAAGGGAAATCTCTCAGAATTAGGTTTTACGAGTATGAGTACTAGGAAAACGTGAATTATTTATTATGAAACAAAATTATTTTTTTTAACTATCGGTGCACTGATAATAGTCCAATATAATAATTCGTAAGGTCATGGACTATGTAATATAGCTGTCAAAAGTTTTCACAGTCAAGCGCCTTTGAGCTTAACAAGGATTCCGATCGAATTAAATTACAAGCAAATAGTGACTTCTTGCCAGTCAATTTAAAATATTTTAGTCTACGTCTTATAGATAGTATGGAAGAGAAGCCCAATGGGAAATGCAGTGTGATTTGCACTTTCCCGAAAGAAGATTCGAGTAAGTTTAACAGAATATCATTTTCAGTTTATCTTATCTATCTAAATGCAAAAACATATTTCGATAGGGGTTAGTATAAAGGTAGGAATAGATCCAGAGATTGACTTTTTATATAAATCAGAGAATCCTCACATTTCATCTTAAAACCTCAACAGTGGAATCACATTATTTGGGAAATTCTACAAGTGGTTAAACACAAGGTGGAGGTTTTGAAATGAAGAATTCAAAGATTATTCAGTTACAATACAAAGAGTGGAGATAATAAAATGAATAAAATAATACAATTATTGATGTTACTATTTATGTTTGTGGGAACATCAATTTCTAATCAGAATAATTCCATAAGTGTTACCAATGTGAATGATTTCGTTGATCTGATGATTGGAACAGATGCGAACGGACACACATTCCCGGGGGCAACTATGCCTAACGGATTAATGCAATTAAGTCCTGATACAAAAACCCAATCATGGAATAATTGTTCAGGTTATCATTATTCCGACAAAAGTATTTTGGGTTTCAGTCATACACACTATAGTGGAACAGGCGCAGCTGGCGGCGGCGATATCTTGTTTATGCCTACTGTAAATGAAATTAAACTAAATGCAGGAGGCATTGAGAATACTGAGAGTGGATATCGTTCTAAGTATTCACATGAAAATGAATATTCATCACCCGGTCACTATTCTGTACATCTTGAGGATTATAACATTGATGTGGCTTTAACTGCTACCCAAAGAGTTGGTTTTCATAAATATATATTTCCTAAGAGTGAACAAGCGAATGTAATCCTTGACCTTGTTCATGGTATTCAAGACAGTCCCGATAGTTTATTTCTTAATATTAACGAGAATGAAATATCAGGTTTTAGGGCTGCATCTGGTGGATTGGACAGAAGCAATGTTATTTACTTTGTAGCAAGGTTTTTGAAACCGTTCGAAAGTTATGGATTAGCAGTTAACGACACAGTACAGAAAAATATTAGATCAGCAAAAGGGAAAAATATTAAAGCCTTTTTCAGGTTTAATACAAAAGAAAATGAACCTGTTTTATTAAAAGTGGCTATTTCTACGGTCAGTATTGTCGGGGCAAGAAAAAACCTTGATGCAGAAATCCCGAATTGGGATTTTGATAAAATCAGAGAGTTAGCAAAAGAAACTTGGAATAAAGAACTGAATAAAATACAAGTCGAAGGGGGAACAAAAGATCAACAAAAGATATTTTACACTGCTTTATACCATGCGTTAATTCATCCAAATATTTATATGGACGTTGATAGGAAATATCGTAGTTCAAATAAAAAAGTATATACCGCAACAAAAGATTTTGATAATTATACAACTTTCTCATTATGGGATACTTTTAGAGCTTTACATCCTTTACTAACCATAATAGATCAAGAAAAAACAAATCAATATATCAAAACATTTATTGAACGCTATGAGCACGCTTTGAATATGCCAATTATGGAATTTTCTGGAAGTGAATCATATACAATGATTGGCTATCATTCGGTATCGGTTTTAGCAGATGCGTATGCAAAAGGAATTAGAGACTATGATGTTAAAAAGGCGTACAAGGCAATCAAACAATTAGCCGATGGCGAACGGGCAGGGAAAGATTATTATTTGCAATATGGATATGTTCCTGATGACTTTAGTATTGAATCGGTATCAAGAACTTTAGAATACAGCTATGATGACTGGTGCGTTACCCGGCTTGCTAAAGATTTCAATGAAACAGATTATAATATTTACAATCAAAGAGGTCAATTTTATAAAAATGTTTTCTCAAATGAGATTGGCTTTATGAGCCCAAAAAATAGTGACTATAAATGGACAGAGAATTTTGATCCAATGACAGTTACGAAGCTTCACTTTACTGAGGCTAATTCTTATCAATATACTCCTTTTGTATTGCAGGACATTGACGGTCTGATCAAATTGATAGGAGGAGATAAAAAATTTGAAAAATGGCTGGATAATAAATTTTCTACTGTAACAGATACTGTCAAAAATAAAATTCTTGATGCAGATGTAACCGGCTTGATTGGACAATATGCTCACGGAAATGAGCCAAGCCACCATACAGCTTATTTATACAATTATGCTGGTGCAGCATGGAAAACTCAAAAACAATTGAGACAAATATTCTCAACATTGTACACAGCAAAGCCGGATGGCATAAGTGGAAACGATGATGCCGGACAGATGTCTGCATGGTATTTATTTAGTGCAATGGGTTTTTATCCTGTCACACCTGGATTGGATTACTATGTAATTGGCAGCCCTTTGTTCGATAGAGTAATGATAAATTTAGAAAACGGAAAGAGATTTGAGATTATTGCTAAAAACAACAAGTCTGATAATCCTTATATTCAGTCTGTAACATTAAATGGCAAACCTTATTCAAAATCTTACTTAAATCATGCTGACATTATGAATGGTTCTAAAATAGAAATTACAATGGGGGAAAATCCCAATAAAAATTGGGGGAAATCAATGGAAAATCGTCCATATTCGCCAAAATATGTGTGCGCACCGGTTCCGATGTTAAGCTCTACAGGAAGAAAATTTATAAAACGTAGTTCCGTATTGCTTTCATGCGAAAATGATAATGCAACAATTCGATTTACACTTGATGGTAGCGAGCCAGATATTAGTTCTAGAGAATACATTAACCCAATTACTATAAGTAAGACATGTGATTTGAAAGCGAAATGCTTTGTAGAAGGGATACTACCGGGATATACAGTTGCTTTTGATTTCGAAAAACTTAAACTGCAACCTGCCCTAAAAGTTTCAAACTCAAAACAAGGATTAAAATATATCTATAAAGAAGTCGGATGCACAAAAACCACCGATCTTGATAAATATCCAATTGATAATTCAGGGATTATTTCAACAATTAATATTGATTCTATTAAAGATGACAGAGCGTTTGGATACAATTATGAAGGTTACATTAAAGCACCGGTTGATGGACTGTACATATTTTATCTTGAATCGAACGATGGATCTACCCTGTTTTTAGATAATGAGTTGATTGTTGATAATGATAGTGATCATATGTTACAAACATTGCATAAGGCAAAAGGGCTAAAAAAAGGTTTTCATTTAATTAAAATTAATTATTTTCAAATGGGTGGAGGTAAGAGTTTGAGAGTTAAATGGAAAAATCCTATTTCGGATATTGAGGAAATTCCTGCTGATGTATTATTTCATTAGTAATAATAATTATCATTATCGTAGATAAATGAGTATTACATGAGTTTGGAGTTTCTAAAACATTAGGCTCTTAAGTGTTGAATGGGAAATGGAATGTAAACCGAATTAACGATTAAGTTTAAGAAAAATAGCCTAAGCGGCCAAAGAGATGAATCATCAGCCCAACCTTCAGATCACTAGAAGCTGCACAATAGATTAAGGATTTTATGCATCTTCTGCAAAACAGACATACACATAATTCGTTAATAGATAAATGTATCACTAGTTTGCCTTTGCTATTTTACATTTTTGGGAATACATATTCTTCAGAATGGAACTTCCAAGTAATTGGGACGAATTAAAGGATTCTTTGTTACTGATGATTGTAGATTATATAAAAGTGTATAATAAAAAATAGCTTCCACTTGGAATTAAGACATATTTCAATCGAGATATTCCGTATTGGGCTTGCGAAAATCATTCTTGTTTTAAGGAAGTTTAGGTTCATCCATCTAGCGTTGGTTAAACTTGATGATTGATATGTCTCAATATTCAAGTGTTAGGAAATCTATAATGAGCAGTGGTCAGAAATCGAACCAATTCAATTATACACTCTCTCAGAAAACCAGTGAGGAGGGGGATGTTTCATTTACTCTCACTATGAATGTATCTGAAATGGATAGTTTAGACTATCATTATTAGTATTTAGTAATCAATTCCAAAGATTCAAGACAAAGTAAACACAAATCAAAATGAATAAATTTCTATAATTGAAAACTTGAAGAATACAATTATATTATTATAAAAATCATGGGGCGCCTGATGATAAAAACAACATTCGCTAAATCAAGCATTTTAATATTCTTATCACTTTTATTCTCATTTTCCATTTATGCTTCTTCTTTTAAGAAAGCAACCAACATAAAATTGCCAATTATTTTCAGTGACAATATGGTTCTTCAAAGAGATAAAATTATTCCCGTATGGGGAACAGCGGAACCGGGTGGCCAAGTATTTGTTGAAATTGCTGGACAACAAAAAACGACAGTGGTTTCAAAAGAGGGTAGCTGGCGAATTGACTTTCCACCAATGTCTTCAGGTGGTCCATTAGAGATAGCAATTATAGGAGTAGATACAATTACATGTAAAAATGTAATGGTTGGAGAAGTATGGCTTTGTTCAGGACAGTCCAATATGGAGATGACTCTAACATACTGTAACAATTATAAAGAAGAAGTTGCTATGGCAGATTATCCAAATATCCGCCTATTTCAAGTTAATCGTACAACTAGTAACCAGCCTCTTTACACTATAAATTGTGATGGGTGGACTGAATGCAGTCCAGAGACAATTCCTAATTTTTCATCTGTCGCTTATTTTTTTGGGAGAAAATTGTTTAATGAATTAAATATCCCTATTGGATTGATCCATTCTTCTTGGGGAGGGACTCCTGCAGAAGCTTGGACAAGCGGCGAGACACTTAAGATGTTACCTGCTTTTCGAAATAAAGTTGAATTGATTGAGTCAACCTTGAATGAACAGCTCCTATCTTCTGAAGAATATGAAGCTGAAATTAAATTGAGAGAAGAAAAAATTATATCAGGAGATGCTGGATTTGATAACGGGCAATATATATGGAATAACCCAAACTTGGACTTGCAAGGTTGGAATATAATGAACCTTCCTACAAAATGGGAAAATGCTGGCTATCCTAATTTAGATGGAATAATGTGGTTCAGAAAAGAAATCAATTTGCCTGATTCTATGACTGGAACTGATTTAAATTTACACCTTGGACCGATTAATGATATTGATATTACTTGGTTCAACGGAGTAAAAGTTGGTGGTTTAAGAAACGCAGATATTCCTAGAAATTATAAAATTCCTAAGTCGATTGTCAAACGTGGTAAAAATGTCATTGTAGTAAATGTTCATGATATTGCATTCAGTGGAGGTCTGTGGGGGAATGCTGATCAAATGTTAATTGAAAGTAGTAATGGTTCAAATTTATCATTAGCCGGTGAGTGGTTATATAAGATTGGATTTGATACAAAAGTATTGGACCCAAAACCACAGTCCCCTAATGATCCCAATAGACCAACTGTTTTATTTAATTCAATGCTTCATCCCCTTATTCCCTATGCCATACAAGGTGCTATCTGGTATCAGGGTGAAAGTAACGCTAGTAGAGCCTATCAGTATCAAACACTGTTCCCAGCTATGATTAAAGATTGGCGAAGTAAATGGAATCAAGGCGATTTCCCATTTCTATTTGTTCAATTAGCAAATTTTATGGAGCTGCAAACGGAACCCAAGGATGACGAATGGGCAGAGCTAAGAGAAGCCCAACTGAAGACTCTATTTCTACCCAATACAGGTATGGCTGTTACAATTGATATTGGAGAAGCTGATGATATTCATCCTAAAAACAAACAAGATGTTGGAAAACGGTTGGCTCTAAATGCGTTAAATTTAGTATATGATCAGGAGGTTGAATTCTCAGGCCCGATTTATAAAAAGAAAAAGATTGAAGGAAACAAATTACGTTTGTTTTTTGATCATTCTGAGAGCGGTTTAACAACCCCGAATAAGGAAGAGTTAAAAGGATTCGCCATCGCTGGTTCAGATCAAAATTTTTACTGGGCACAAGCCAAAATTGAGGGGAATAGTATTGTTGTTTGGAATGACAAAATTGATAATCCGAAAGCAGTACGCTATGCATGGGCCTCAAATCCAATTTGCAATTTGTATAATAATGCCGGCCTACCAGCTTCACCATTTCGAACTGATATGTGGCCGGGTATTACAGTAGGAAATAAGTAAATTGGCAAAATCTATCGACAAAATATGATAAGCGTTTTTAGGTAAGCAGGAAGTACAAGTTAACTACTGGGAAAAGAAGTAAGAAGTAACGATTCCCAGAATTAATATATTTGCCTCAAGTATAGAGGAATATGGAGAAAAAAATGAAAATCATAAAATTATTGTCACTTTTATTATTTCTTTTAAATTATGGTTGTTCAGAAAATAAAGAATCCATAATTGAGAAGATGGAGATTGATTATACTGCTTATGTTGATCCGTTTATTGGAACAGGGGAACATGGACATACATATCCTGGGGCAACTATTCCATTTGGGATGGTTCAACTAAGTCCAGATACAAGAATGCAAAATTGGGATGGGTCTTCTGGCTATCATTATTCTGATAAAACAATTTTAGGATTTAGTCATACCCATTTAAGTGGAACTGGAGAATCGGAATTATGTGATGTTTTATTCATACCGACAGTTGGGCATATTCAAGTAGTATCGGGTGATGAGGAGAATAGCAAAACCGGATATCGTTCCACATTCAGTCATAATAATGAAGAAGCATCTCCTGGCTATTACAAAGTATTACTTGATGACTACGATGTAACTGCAGAATTAACAACTACTAAACGAAGTGGTTTTCATCGATATACATTTCCGGAATCGGAAGAATCTAATATCATTATTGATTTAAAACACCGTGGGAATGTAATTAATTCAAACATTCAAATAGTTAATGATTCTGTGATTACCGGACTTACAAAATCAACCGGATGGGCAGTTGATCAAAAGATCTATTTCTATGCTAAGTTTTCGAAGCAATTTAAAGAATTCAAAATTGCTATAGATGATAAACTTATTGATAATATATCTGAGGCAGAAGGAAATAACATTAAAGCTTATGTTAGCTTTAATACAAAAAAGGATGAGCAAATTCTTGTAAAAGTTGGTATATCTGCAGTAAGTGTTAGTGGTGCAAAGAAAAATCTTGAAGCAGAAAATTCTGGATGGAATTTTTCAAATATAAGCTCCAAAGCCAAGAATAATTGGAATGAATATTTGTCTAAAATCAAAATAGAAGGAGGTGTAGAGAAAAAAAAGCGTATTTTTTACACTTCAATGTATCATACAGCAATGGCACCAAATTTATTTATGGATGTAGATGGTAATTTCCGTGGAGTTGACCATGAAGTTCATAAAGCAGAAGGTTTTACAAATTATACTGTTTTCTCATTATGGGATGTATTTAGAGCTGAGATGCCTCTTCTGACTATTATTGAACCAACCATGATGAATGATTTTATCAAAACATCTCTATCGATGTACAAAATTGCAGGAAGGCTTCCACGTTGGGAAATTCATGGCACTCTATCAGCTCATATGATCGGCTATCATGCACTTCCCTTAATTTTAGATGCTTACAATAAAGGAATTCAAGACTATGATGTTGAATTGGCTTTCGAGGGTATGAAAAATTCGATGGAAAATATTAAATATTATAATAACTATGGTTTTATTCCCGCGGATATTGAAGGAACGGGGGGGTCTGTTTCAATAGTGATGGAGAATTCCTATAATGATTGGTGTGTAGCTGAGATGGCTAAAATATTGAATGAAAATAATGATTACCTTCTTTATCAACAACGTGCGCAGTTCTATAAAAATCTGTTTGATTCTACATCCGGATTTATGCGTCCAAAAAATAGAGATTACAATTGGGTAGAACCATTTGATCCAGCAGAGCCGAGTGGACATTGCGTTGAAGGAAATGCTTTTCAATATAGTGCATTTGTTCCTCACGATGTGAGTGGATTGATAAGTTTAATTGGTGGTGATGAGAAGTTTGTGGAATGGCTTGATACACTTTTTACCCATAAAAGTGAGTTTGATAAAAATGTAGTTGATGCCAGCGGATTAATTGGACAGTACGCACATGGTAATGAACCAAGTCATCATATTGCTTACCTTTATAATTATGCAAGTGCAGCTCCAAAGACTCAAAAATACGCAGCTGAAATACTCAACTCACTTTACGATGATACTCATGAAGGATTGAGTGGAAACGAGGATTGCGGACAAATCTCAGCTTGGTACGTAATGAGTGCGATGGGATTTTATCCAGTACTTCCTGGTGAACCAGTTTACATAATTGGATCTCCGTTATTTGAAAAGGCTACAATTAATCTTGAAAATGGAAAAGAATTTTTAATCTGTGCTAATAATGTATCTGAGAAAAATATATATATTCAATCTGCAAAACTCAATGGTAAACCTTATACAAAATCATGGTTTTCTCACCAGGAAATTCTTGATGGTGGAAAATTTACATTTGAGATGGGTGAAAAACCAAATTATGATTGGGGAACTTCTAAAGAGGATAGACCTAATTCTAAAGAATTAGTTCCATCTGTATCAATGCCTTATTATAAAGTAAAAGAAAATTACTTTTTTGATAAAGCAACAATCACTCTGGGTTGTGCGACAGAAGGAGCGAAAATCTACTTCACCACTGATGGAAGTGCCGACACAGAAAACTTTGTCCTTTATACAAAACCTTTCGAATTGAATGAAACAACAGAAATTAAATTTTTTGCAAAAAAGGATGGATTACTTACCACTACTAATGTAAACGTAAAAATTGAAAAATTGGAAAAAATTGATTTCACTAATTTTAAGAATTATGAGGGAAGTGATTTCAGGCCTGGATTAAAGTATAATTATTATGAAGAAGATGTATTATCAGTTGATGAATTTAAGAAATATAAGCCCAAGAAAACAGGCATAACCCCTAATTTTAGTATTGAAGAACGGGATAATGATGGGCTTTTTGGATTCTCATATTCTGGTTACATAAAAATACCAAAGGATGGAGTTTATACATTCTTCCTTTCAACCAATGATGGTGGTGTTCTTTATTTGGGTGGAAAAATTTTCATTGATAAGGATGGACCTGGTACTGCAACTCCTGCATCGCGTATAGTAGCTTTGAAAGCTGGGATTTATGAAATTGGAGAAAAGTATTTTCAAATGGGAGGGGGTTATTCCAATAATATAAGTTGGAAAGGTCCTGGTATTAGAAAAGAGGTTATACCCACAACTGTCTTATTCCATAATTAGAGAATCATTGTTGTTAGAATGGTTATGATAATAATTTAGAATAAAATTATTATTAAACTTTAATAAGCATGAATTATTTCTGGTTCTTGCCTGATACTGCATGTTTAATGCAAAGTATACAAATTGTAGCTAACCTGTTTCTAAAAGCAATTCGAAAATATTTAAAAGTTAATAGATAAATGAAAATAAGGAAGATGAAATACCTTCTAAAACAGATCATCAGAAACTTGGAAAACAGTAGAATCTTAATCTCAAAAATTACTGATAGCGGTTTTTTGCAAGGAATTAGCAATAAGTGAATAAATGTGTTTCTGATGAATACTTGGATAAGGAGAAATAAGAAATGACTAAACAATTAGGAGAACTCGAATGATATTTAGAAGGTTAAACAAAAAAAGCATGAAGCTATTATTATTGATTCTCGTATTCAGCTTATTCACATTAATGAGCTGTCAAATATCTAAAAATCCCGCAAAAAATATTGCCTTAAATTCTCTGTTCACTGACCATATGGTATTGCAGCAAAAACAAAACATCCCAATATGGGGAACTGCAGAACCTGGAGGAGAAGTAATACTTAACTTAAATAAGCAACAAAAGAGCACTATTGTTGATACAAGTGGAAATTGGAGTATTCAACTGGATCCAATTTCAGCTGGTGGTCCGTATATTTTAACTATAAAAGGTGAAGAAACTATTACAATTAATAATGTTATGATTGGAGAAGTATGGATATGCTCTGGCCAATCTAATATGGAAATGCCAATATCACAGATAAACAACTTCCAAGAAGAAATTGAAAAGGCAAATTACTCAAATATAAGACTGCTTATGGTAGATAAAGAAATGGCAATTACTCCTCAAGAAAAATTTTCAAGTAGTGGTTGGAAAGAATGTTCTTCAGAAACTATTCCGGACTTTTCAGCGGTGGCATATCTTTTTGGGCGTAAACTACATACAGACCTAAATGTTCCAATCGGATTAATTCAAACAGCTTGGGGAGGTACAGTTGTTGAAGCATGGACAAGTGCAAAATCATTAAAAAGTATTAATGAATTTGTTGAAGAAATTGAGGCTTTAAATATTGACACGGTAGAAGTAGAAGAGATCGAAATAAGTTATAACAAGGTGCAGAGAGAATGGATAGATGAGGTTAATAGAAAGCTTAGTGATGCTGGAATTTTTTCACGCGGATATAACACATATGGTTACGATACAAAAGAATGGAATAAGCTAGATGTGCCTAAAACTTGGGAAAAACAGAATATTAGATTTGATGGTGTAATGTGGGTAAAAAAAAATATAACTATTCCGAAAGAGTGGCAAGGAAAAGAGTTAACTCTCAATTTAGGGCCCATAAACGATTTTGATATTACTTGGTTTAATGGTGAATTGGTTGGTAGCAAACCAAGCGTTGGAATGTTTAGAAGTTATAATATTCCACAAAAACTTTTAAAAGATGGTAAAAACGAGATAACAGTTCTGATTCTTGACATTGGGAACAATGGAGGAATTTATGGTGCACCAGAGAATACAGTGATAGTTAATTCTGATAGCGCGACTATTTCATTAGCAGGTAAGTGGGAATACAAAACGGATGACTTCGATCCTTCAATAATATCAATACCACCTAGCTGGCCTGGAGCTTCAGTGCAAAATAGACCAACAGTATTATACAATGGAATGATTAAACCATTATTACCGTACGGTATTCGCGGTGCAATTTGGTATCAAGGGGAATCTAATGCTGATCGAGCAATACAATATCGAAAATTATTTAAGAATCTAATTACTAATTGGCGTGAAGTTTGGGGACGGGGAGATTTCCCTTTTCTATTTGTACAGCTTGCTAATTATATGTCAATAAAAAACAAACCATCAAATGAGCCTTGGGCAAATTTGCGTGAAGCTCAAACGATGGCTATGGATCTTCCAAACACAGGAATGGCTGTAAGTATTGATATTGGCGATGAAAAAGATATTCATCCTAAAAACAAGCAAGATGTTGGAATGAGATTAGCTATAAATGCATTAGCGAAAGTATATGGAAAAGACATTCCATATTCAGGACCAATATATAAATCAATGAAAATTGATGGACCTAAAATACAAATTCATTTTAGTAATACGGAAAAAGGATTAAAGATAAAGGGAAGCAAAGAACTTAAAGGGTTTGCGATTGCAGGTGAAGATAAAAAGTTTGTCTGGGCGAAAGCAAAAATTGAAGGTACTAAAGTAATTGTTTGGAGTTCAAAAATTAAAAACCCTGTAGCAGTAAGATACGCATGGGCTTCTAATCCAATTTGCAATTTGTACAATGGTGCTGATTTGCCGGCATCACCATTTCGAACAGATGATTGGGAATGAATAGCTTTGCGTAAACAATAATAAAGATTAAGCCTTGTAGATAAATCTTTAGGAAAAATAAAAAAATCGAAAAGAATGACCTTGTCAATAATGACAATTCCTCTATTCATTATTTTGTAAACACAGGTTGTCAAAAAAAAATATTCCCCAGCAAAGAATATTTAATTGATTCCAATTTTTCTGATAACAAAAAATATGTAATTTTTAATCAGAATATTCTAATTAAGATGAGTTAGAAATTTCATTTAATTATTTTGCAGAACAAGTAGAATGGCATTTGCTTTTTCGTCTTTTAGTTTAATTGCAAGAGCTTTCTTAAAATTTTCAATAGATTTATTAATGTCCCAGTATAACCAGAGGATTCCCAGTGTTTGGTATGTTGTAAAACTTTCGCTCCCTAGGTTGATAAAATGTTCAAGATTATGAACCAATTCTGGACATGGACAATCATCTTTAATTGGATCAGTTTCTATATTTGGTCAACATTGTCAGAAATAAAATTTGTGAATAGGTCAACTGCTTCTGAAAATTTACCAATTTGGGTAAAAGAAATTATGAGTTATTTCTTGCATTAAAGTTGGTTGGATCTTCCTTTAGGACGCTTTGGAAATCTGTAGCAGCGCCTAAATAATTTCTTGCCATAAATCATTGATTACCTAGAATTTCGTACATTCAAAAATTCCAATTGTTAAAAATAATTAGGAGTCTCATCAAAAGAGACTCCTAATATAAAATTGATTATTGGACTAATGGATATTCATGAATTTCAGTTGCTGCATTAAATTTGTTTGCTGGAATATTTCCCCAATTCATTCCGTTAACACCAAATAAAATAGTTTTTGCATCATAACCTAAAACTCTTAAATAAGCTGCAACATGAGCAGAAGTTTGACCAGTGTAGCAGTAAACTGCAATTATTTTATCCGTTGGAAGAGTCTTTAAAAATGTATCATAAGTTAAGTCAGCGCCTGGAGTATATTGAACTGCTCCCGGAATGTGCATTAAATTATAATGTGCTTCTGACCAGTAGTTTAATATAAAATAATCATCTGGCGTGGTAAAAGTAGGTGCGTTAGTCATTTTTACTGCTCCCAAACCTTCTGCAAAGACAGCTTCAATTCTTGCTTCTAAGATTGCGGTTGCTTCTGTTTTGCCTGTTGCTAGAGTAGGTAAGTCACCAGCAGCAGGTCTTTGGGTAGGCGCTGTTACTAATTCAGTTTGTCTGCTATTATTAACATTACTTGCACTTGTCCAATAAGCTGAAGTTGTTGAATTCCAGCTACACATTCCCCACTTCAAATCACGTGAATTAGTATAACCAGCTGTTCTTAAAAGTCCACTAACCCAACCTGCACCTTGGCCACTGTAACATGCAATAACAACGACTTCTTTAGTATCAAGGTTTTTTGTTTTGTAATGGTCTAGAACCGCAGATGCATCAACATTTACAGCACCCTGAATATGTCCAGCAGCAAAATCTGTAGCTGATCTAATATCAATAATATATTGATCTACTTGTGTATCTAAATTTGCTTTTACGTCCGATGCTTTTATCATTTTTTGTGGAGTATTAAAAAAAGTATTTAATACATTTTTATTTTCTTCAAGATACTTAGCAAGTACTTCTGCTTCATTTACTACAACTATATCATCATCATCGCTACAGCCTGTTTGTACAAATAAAATTGGAATGATGAGTAACAAGTAAAATAATTTTCTTAATTCGTTCATTAATGCTTCACCTTTTTTTATGAGATTTTGTTAGTTATATAGTTAAATTTAGTTCCCAGCGTGCTGGAATTTTGCCGTCAACTGTATACTGACTTGTAGAAGTTTTTTGCCAATATTCTGTAAAGTCAGATTCAAATTAATAATATTGCTACTTTATTAAATTCCCTTCACTATCTTTTTATAAAACCATTTTATTGTTTTATATTCTCAAGTTAGTTGTATTTCGTCTATAAACGAAATTAGATTATGAAAAAAGATAACACAAAAATATTTAAGGCCCTTTCAGACAAAAGCAGATTAAGAATTCTTAAGGCCTTTGACCTGCCCCCC